>Ga0326728_10021141_pt1 | contig 12285 bp, 12 predicted proteins | sample MB3enrmetagenome_FD_207602 | JGI IMG/M metagenome (GOLD analysis project Ga0326728, IMG submission 207602) | Lab enriched peat soil microbial communities from McLean, Ithaca, NY, United States - MB31MN | ecosystem: Environmental > Terrestrial > Soil > Wetlands > Peat | place: USA: New York...
AACCGGGAGCTGTGGCAGAGGCTCGAGGATCTTACCCGGCAGCACCAGGCCAAGTGGACCTGGACCAAGGGACACGCCTCCCACGCCGATAACAACCGGGCCGACGAACTGGCGGCCGCCGCGGCCCGCAAACAGAGTTTCAGCCGGGGATACCAGCCCGATGCGCGGGCGCCGTCCTACGATCTTGGCGCCACCGCGCTTGACGCGACGGACCTTTTGTTCGGCGGCGAATGATGGAAGGAGCTAGCATGCGATTCGTTTTCTTGTTTCTGATTGCGGCCGCGGCCGCGTTCCCACAGAAGTTGTCGTTCGGCTTGATCGGCGGACGCCCGTTCGAAGATGTAATCGACAGCGGGGTTACTCTGGGGTCGGTGATCAGCCCGTCCAGCGCAGGCTATACCATCGGTCCGAAGCTGGAATTGCATGTTCCGCACCGCTTGAGCGTGGAGGCGGACGTGCTCTACCGGCACGCCGACGCCAGTCTGACCGGCCAATCTTCGATCTCGAAGATCACCGCCAGCGAATGGCGGATTCCGCTGCTGCTGAAGTACCGTTTCACGGACCGCGTGGTTGCGCCGTTCGTAGGCGCTGGGCCGGCCTTGCGAGCCTTCACGGGAGCGCCGAGCGGTTCGGGAGGCTCAACCGCCGGAGTGGCGGCCGCGGTTGGCCTGGAAGCAAAGGTGTCGCTGATCCGCGCGACGGCGGAACTGCGCTTCAACCGCTGGGGCTCGGCCACGCTGGGCAGTCTGGTGACCGGCTTGGAGCAATTGAACGGGAACCAGGTGGAAGCGCTGGTGGGCATTACATTTTGAGACTCGCGATCTTCGGAGGCACCTTCGATCCGATTCACGACGCGCACCTGAGGATGGCTCGCGAGGCGGCCCGCGAGTTCGCGTTGGACCGGGTGCTCTTCGTCCCCGCCGCCCGGCCACCGCACAAGAGCGGCGCCATTCGGGCCGGCTACCGGGATCGTTACCGCATGGTGGAGCTGGCCTGCCAGGGGGAGCCGCTGTTTAAGCCGTCGCGCCTCGAGGCGGGCGGCGGGCGGAGTTACTCGATCCACACCATTGAGAAGGTGAAGGCGGAATTGGAGCCTGGCGACGACGTGTACTTCCTGATCGGAGCGGATGCGTTTGCCGAGATCCAATCCTGGTACCAGTGGAAGAGCGTCCTCAGCCAGGTGGATTTCATCGTAGTGGCGCGGCCCGGCCGCCAGTATGAAGTGCCGCCCGGAGCGCGGGTCCACCGCATGGAGACTCTGGCGCTAGCGGTCTCCTCCTCCGAGATTCGAGACCGGTTGGCGGCCGGAGAATCCCCCGCTGAGGTTCCGCGGGCCGTGCTCGACTACATCCGGCAGAAGGGGTTGTACGAAAAACGGGTTCCGACACAGTAAGGGGTGGGATGCACTTAGATTTCGAGTGAGAGTACTAGTACTACACCCACATTTTTCCCCTGAAATTGGTACTCGTGGAAGTATGTGAACGCGGTATAACGGATAGGTAGAGAGTCAATGGGTCAACGGCACCCACTCACGATAGGCATCACTATCGCCAATGAGGATCTGCGCGACGAAGTGCGCGGAGCCTTGCGCGATCAGGGAGTCCGCATTCTGTTGGAGCAGGATACGGCGATCGAGTCGCTTCAACTGAAGCGCTTGAGCCCGGATTTGCTGCTCATCGATGCGGTGCCGCGGGACGAGTCGCTGGAGGAGTTGGTTCACAGAATCCGAACCGTCTCGGCGGGGACCATGGTGGCCATCGTGCACCGCTCTCCGGATCCGGAAGTGATGCTGCGAGCGATGCGCGCGGGCACGGACGAGTTCATCATCTCGCCCGTGGAGGCGCGGTTGCGCGCGGCGATCGAGCATATCGGGGCGATCGTAGCGAAAAGGGAAACCTCCAGCCGTCCGCTGGGCAAGGTGGTGGGCTTCGTCTCCGCTAAGGGCGGATGCGGCGCCACCACGGTCGCATGCCACTTGGCCGCGCAGCTCCAGCGCGCGACGCAGCACGAGATTCTGCTGGCGGACTTCGATCTGGAAGGAGGCATCGTCGCCTTCCTGATGCAGGCCGCCACCAGGTACTCGATCATGGACGCGCTCTCCAACATCTACCGGCTGGACCCCAGCTTGTGGAAGGGATTGGTGTGGAGCGGCCAGCCGCGTTTGGACGTGATTCCGTCCCCGGCCGGCTTAGCGCCATCCGGTGACGCGGACATGGGGCATTTCCGGGACGTGTTCCGGCTGATGCGTTCGATGTACGGTTGGGTGATCGTGGATCTGGGCCGCACGCTGAGCCCCGTCACGCTGGCGGTGCTCGACGATCTGGACGAGTTGTATCTGGTCGCGACTCCGAGTATCACGGCGCTTTACCAGGCCAAGCAGTTCATACGGCGCATGATCGAGGTAGGGTATTCCCGGCACAAGCTGCGCCTGATCCTCAACCGCGTCCCGAAACGCAGCGACGTCAAGTTCGAGGACGTGCAACGATCCCTCGGCATTGCAGTTTTCGCGGAGCTCGCCGACCGGCTGGAGCTGGAAGAGGCCTACACGGCGGGCAAACTGCTGGCGCCGGAATCGGAGTTGGGAAAGCAGTTTGCGGAACTGGCGCTCAAGGTAGCCGGCGTGCAGGCGCAAGAGAAGTCCAAGAGCGGTTGGGGCTTGTTCGGCTCCAAGAAGGTTCAGCCGGGATACGAGGGCGTGTAACGCCGTCACGCAGGCGCCCTGCCTGGGTGAGTGCAACTCTTCGCGGTGAGATAGTCTGGCCCGCTCCGCGTCCTGCCGTTTGCCGGGCGGGTAGCGAGATGGCGATCTCCGCATCCGAAGCCGCGATTCCCGCATCTATACAGCAACGACTCGGAGCCTGCAAAACCCTGGGGCCACGAAGAGCAAGACAGTAAGTACTAGAAGTACTATAGTAAGACAAACCTTGCTTGCGCCCCCAAATGGGACTTGCAATATCCCGCCAATGAGGGTATAAGTGGGGCAGGCGACTGGGAAGGGCATGGGGACTTCACTTAAGAGAGGGCTTCCGTAGCGCGCAAGGCGGACGGATGGCGGATAGATGCAAACACTTACCATCGGCCTGGCAATCGCTGACGAAGAATTGAGGGAGGAGGCGCATGCGTGCGTGCGGCTCTCCGGTGTACGGGTCGCTTTGGACCAGGCCCATCCGGTCGAAACACTCCAATTGCGGCGGTTGAATCTGGACTTCCTGCTAATGGATGAGAATCCGGGGGCCGAGTCGCTGGAAGACCAGATTCGGAGGGTCAAGGCGATTTCACCCCGGGTGATGGTGGCCGTGATTCACCGCTCCATGGATGCGGCGGTGATCTTAGCGGCACTGCGCGCAGGGGCGGAGGAGTTCATCCCCTTTCCGATAGGCGACAAGCTCCAACAGGCGCTGGGCCGTCTGGCGGCGCACCTTGCAGGCCGGATTGCCGCCAACCGGCCATCCGGGAAAGTGATGGGATTCGTTTCCGCACAGGGCGGATGCGGCGCGACGACGGTGGCCTGCCACGTGGCGGCCGAGTTCCAGCGTACACGGAAGCAGGATACTCTGTTGGCGGACCTGGATTGGGAATCCGGTCTGGTAGGCTTCCTCATGAAAACCGCCACGCCGTTCTCGGTTCTGGACGCGGCCAAGAACCTGCATCGGCTGGACCACAGTTACTGGAAGGGGCTGGTGGCGAACGCCATGCCCCGCCTGGACGTGATTCCCGCGCCCAACAAGCGGCCGGCGTCCGATGCGTTAGCTCCGGCGCAGCTCCAGGAGGTGTTCAAGCTGCTCCGGTCGCTGTACGGCACGGTGATTGTGGACCTGGGCCGGACGCTGAACCCGACCGCGGTAGCGCTGCTGGACGACCTGGAGGAGCTGTACCTGGTGACCACGCCGAGCATCACGGCGCTGTATCAGTCCAAGCGGTTCATCGAGGAGGCGTTAGCCGCGGGATTCCCGCTCACCCAACTCCACCTGGTGCTCAACGGCGTGCCGAAGGAGCTCGATTTCCGGGCTGAGGAGGTAGAGGAGTCCCTGGGAGTCCCGGTGTTTGCGGAACTCTCGGCCCGGCCGGAAGTGGAATTGGCTTACCGGGCCGGCCATTTGGTCGCACCAAGTTCGGAGCTTGGCAAGCAGATCTCCGGATTGGCGATGAAGATGACCGGAGCGCGGGAAGAGAAGCCGAAGAGAGCGGGCTCCTGGTTCGGCTTGAGGAAAGCTCAGGCGGACTACCAGAGCGCCTAGCCCACCGCTACCGCCGGCGCGCCGCATCCGGTGACGCTACAATCACAGACGTATGGCGCCACGTTTCGCGGTACTCGTGTTGTCGATGGCCTGCCTCGGGCTGGCCGCCGGGAAGGAGCCGGTCACCCTGGAGGCGCTCTCCAGCCAGCCTCCGAGGTCACCGGCTAACTCGCCCGTCTGGGCGCCGGACGGAAAGCGGTTCGTCTCGCTGGAAGACGGGAAGCTGTGGCTTTACGACCTCCCCTCGCGCAGCAAGAAGGAACTGGTTGCGCTGAGCGCCTTCGAGGCGGCGGCGACCAAGGGGGCGCCTCCCGAGCGCTTCGAGTTCGAGAACCGGCGGGTACGGGAGGAGCCCGTGCAATGGCTGCCATCCGGCCGCGAGTTGCTGATTAGCGCGGGCGGCGATCTGTTCCTGTTCCGGCTCCAAGTGGGCGGCTGGAGCCAATTGACGGCCACACCGGAACCCGAGCGCGACCCTAAGCTTTCGCCCGACGGCCGGAAGGTGTCGTTCCGCCGCGGGCACGACTTGTACGTGCTGGATCTGGCCACGCGGAAGGAGCGGCGCCTCACCAGCGACGGATCGGCCACGCTGTGGAACGCCGAGCTGGATTGGGTCTATCCGGAGGAACTGGATCTGGGGACGGCGCATTGGTGGTCGCCGGATTCCAAGTCGATCGCTTACCTGCAATTCGACGTGAGCCGGGAGCCCGAGTACCCGCAAGTGGATCTGACCGGAATGCGACCGCGCCTCGAACCGCAGCGTTACCCACGGGCGGGCGATCCCAACGCGGAGGTGCGGCTGGGAGTGGTCGAGGCCGGCGGGGGCGCCACGCGCTGGATGGACCTCGGGGAAACGCGGGACCGGCTGTTCGCCCGGTTCGGGTGGCTGCCCGATTCACGGGGCCTCGCGGTGGTGCGGCTGAACCGCGTGCAAGACGCGCTCGACCTGCTCATGGTGGACGCGAAGACGCGCGAAGCCCGCGTGGTGTTGCGCGAGCAGGACCCCTACTGGCTCAATCTGCGCGGCGACCTCAGATTCCTCAAGGGCGGCCGGGAGTTCCTTTGGGAGAGCGAGCGCGACGGGTTCAACCACCTGTACCGGTATTCGAGGGAAGGCCAGTTGCGTGCCCAATTGACGCGCGGCGACTGGGAGGTGACGGAGGCCGCCTGCGTGGATGAGAAGGGCGGCCAGGTGTACTACACCTCCTCGGAGGCCGGCCCGCTGGAGCGGCAGTTCTACCGGGTGAGCCTGGAAGGGGGCCAACGCGCGCGGATCACCCCGGAAGCCGGCGCGCACAGCGTTTCGATGGGGCCGAACTGCGAGTATTACGTGGACAGTTACTCCAACCTCTCCACCCCCACGCGGCGCACCATTCACAAGCCGGACGGCGCGGAGTGGATGGTGTTCGCCGAGGCCGACCGGAAAGCGCTGGAGGAGTACCAGGTCCTGCCCTCCGAGATTGTCGAAGTGAAGGCGGCGGACGGGACGCCGCTCTACGCGCGCCTGATCAAGCCGGCGGGATTCCAGGCGGGCAAGCGGTATCCGGCGATCGTGTATGTCTACGGCGGGCCGGACGCGCCGCCGGTTGTTCAGGACCTTTGGTACGGGGCGGTCACGCTGGAGCAGGTGCTGGCGCAACGCGGCTACGTGGTGTGGATGCTGGATAACCGGGGAAGTTCGGGCCGCGGGCACAAGTTCGAGGCGGCGGTGTTCCGCAATCTGGGCAGCCAGGAGGTAGAGGACCAGCGGGACGGCGTGCGGCACTTGCTATCGCTGGGGTTCGTGGACCCGGCGCGGGTCGGCATTTACGGCTGGAGCTATGGCGGCTTTATGACCATCCGTTCGCTAGAGATGGCGCCGGAGACGTTCGCCTGCGGTGTGGCCGGCGCACCGGTCACCGACTTTCGCAACTACGACTCCATCTACACGGAACGCTACATGGGCCTGCCGGCGGACAACCCGGAGGGGTACGCCAAGAGTTCGGCCGTGCAGGCGGCGGACAAACTGAAGGGGCGGCTGTTGCTGGTCCATAACTTCGAGGACGACAACGTGCTGTTCCAGAACACCGTGCAGATGGCGGCGGCGCTGGAGCGCGCCGGCAAGCAGTTCGAGTTGATGGTGTATCCGAACAAGAGCCACGGCCTGGCGCAGGACCGGAGCCACTTCGACGAGCTGCTGGTATCTTTCTTCGACCGCTGCCTGCGCTGATGGCGCTACTCCGCTTCCCAGGTACGGAAGCGGTGCTGGTGGTCTTCCATGACGACGCGGCTGCCGCGGAACTTTACGCCCTCCATTTCCAGCCGGAGGCGCTGGTCGTGGCCCGCTTCGCGCTGGAGGCGGATGCGGCCCCCGGCGCCCAGCACGCGCTGCCAGGGAAGCGAGTCGCCGGCCCGGCGAAGAACTTGAACCACCTGCCGGTGGTGGAGCGGGTAGCCGGCGGCGGCGGCCACCTGACTGTAGGTGGCGACTTGGCCGCGCGGGATCTGGCGGATAGCCTTCCGGATGGCCGCGTCGCGCTGCTGGGAGGCCCGCGCCCGAAGCAGTTTCGGCGGCTGTCTCAATGCGGGGCCTGCTTCTTCTGTCTCGGCGCCGCGAGCGGACCCGAGCCGTACAGCTTGCGATAGATCAGCGCGTTCCGCAGCACCGCGAAGACGTAGTTCCGGGTTTCGGAAAACGGAATCGTCTCGGCGAACTCGGCCGGCTCGCGGTAGTTGGCCCAGGTCAGCCAGTTCCGTACGCGGGAGGCCCCGGCGTTGTAGGCGGCCAGGGTCTGCTCCCACTGGCCCCCGTTCTGGTCGTAGACGGTGCGCAGATACATCGTTCCCAGCCTCAGATTCAGCTCCGGGGCAAACAGCATGGCCGGCCGGAAGCGGCGCCGGCTCATCTTGAGCAGCGCCCTGCCGGTGGAGGGCAGGATCTGCGTCAACCCGTAAGCCTGGGCCGGCGAAACTGCCTCGGGATTGAACTCCGACTCCTGGCGAATCAGGCCGGCCACCAGGTAGGGGTCCAATCCCCGCTGTTTGGAGTACAACTCCAGCGCCGCACGGTACGGCAGAGGGAAAAGTGGCCGCCAGAACTCCGCGGGCGCGCTCTCTACAGGCATCGACATGTAGTCCGGCAAGAGGCTCTTCATGATGTGCAGCGCGCGGAAGGGCGAATCGGCGGCTTGCGCCAGGTGGATCGCCAGGAGCTGGGGTTGGCCGTCGGCGCCGGCGCCGAAACGTAGTTCGCGCTCGCACAACTCCGCGAGGCCGGCGGTGGAGAGCAGGCGGGCGCGTTCGATGCGCGCGCGGGCCGCCGGCGCAGGCTCGAAGCTCTCCGCAGGCCGCCGCGGGGGCCGGGGCAGGCTCGAGAGAAACTCCCGCACGCTCGCCGATTCCGTGGTCTTGAGCACCGCCGGGTCCAGCAGGCGCTGGGTGGCCAGGCCGGAGTAGTAATGATTGGGATAGCGTCCGACGGCCTCGGCGTAGTAGGTCCGGGCATCGCCGGGCCGCCCGTCCGCCTCGGAGAGCCGTCCGAGATAGTACAGCGCCGCGCTCGAGGACTCCGAGCCGGCGAACTTCATCAGGTGATCGCGGAGATAGCCCGCCGCGTCCGGGCGGCGCTCGATATACTGCCTCCAGGCCACTTTCCAGTGGCAATAAGCGGCCTGCGGATCCGCCGGGAAGGACTCGTAGCAGGCGCGGTAGAGCGGCTCGTAGAGTTCCGGCTGGTTCTCCACCAGGTAGCGGTTCCCCGCCGAGACCAGCGCTTTCAGCCGCCACGGCGACTGGGGGTGAGCCTGTGCGAGCCGGTCGATGGCATCCCGGATCTGGTCCTCGCGCTCCAAACGGCGGGCACACTCCAGCATGTAGTACAGCCGCTCGGCATCGGCCTCGTCCGAGGAAAGCTGGAGCGCCTTCAAGTTGGCGTAGGCCGCCAGGTTCTCATAGCGGAAGTAGTCGATTTCGGCCAACCGCACGCGCGCCAGTTCGCGGTCCGCCCCGGCGGCCTGCGCGGCGATGGCTGTGTACTCGGCACGCGCGCGCTGGCGATCTCCGGCGTGAAGCCAGCGTTCCGCACGCTGGAACATGGCCTGGGTGGTGGGTGGCGGAAAGAGCTCGCCCAATTCGAGCTTGAGTTCCTGCAGCGCCGAGCCAGCTTGCTCGGCGTCTCCCGTGGCCGGATACTCGTAGAACACGCGCTGGTAATAAACGACGGCCGACGCCAAATCGTTTGCGGCGCGGTAGCAGGATGCCAGGAGCAGATCGCCCGCGGGCTGTGGCAACGACGGGTAGTAGGCGCGGAGTACGGCTACCGCGTCGGCCGGCCTGCCGCTCTCGCGGTGCGCCCGCGCGGCCAGCATCGCGGCGTCGCCCTGGAGCGGCGAGCGGGGATCGGCTTTCCACACCGCCTCCAGATCCTGCACCGGCGCAGCGAAGTTGCCCAGATCGAACTCAGCCGCGGCCCGGTAGTAAGCGAGGTAGTCGGCCAGCTTGGCCAGGCGGGTGGGCGCCAGGCTCAGGTGCCGCAGAGCTTCGGCGGAGCGCCCCTGTTCCCGATCGGCGACGGCCAGCGCCAGCAGCGCCAGGGCGCCGTCCTGATCCTTCGGGTGAGCCGCCGCGAAGCGCTGTAAAGCGGCTTGGTTGGCCGGCGTGCGGTGGAGATGGAAGGCCCGGGCCAGCGATTCGAGCGTCTGGGCGCGGCCGGCGCCCGCTGCCAGAAAGAGCGCCAAAGCGCCGCAGGCAACCCGGCTAAAAAAGTGGGCCGGGGTAGTCTTCGCCCAGTAGGCCAACATCGTCATTTGCCAGGGTTCGAATCAGCTCCAGATGAAAATAGTCCGGCATGGCCGGCGAGGCGGAGGTGAAATCGCGGTGGAAGGCCTCGCGAGCCGAATCGATTTCGTCTTTCAGGGCGGCGTAGAGTTTTCTCTGCGCGCGGCCGGAACGGACGGCCTGCGATTTGTAGAGCCGCATTTCGGCCACCCGCACGCGCGCGAAGCGCTGGGCGCGCACATGCAGGTCCTGGTCCTCGCGGGCTAGCTGCGACCAGTCTGGGACGGCCGGCCGAGGCAAGGGAGCCGGCCGCCAGCAAGCGCCCGCCAACGCCGCTAGCGCCTCCAGGCCGTGGACGTCCAGCGTATCCCCCTCGGCGTACAGCACCGCCGCCACTCGCTCCCGCTCCTCGATGGGGAACAGGTGGCCTTGCCCAGCCGCCTCCGGCTCACGGGTCGAGATGGCGCGGGCAAAAGCCGGCGCCATATGGATCTCGAGGCCGGCGGCATCCATTCCACGCGCGCCGACCGCCCGGAGATTCCCGCTACCGATGGCGAACACCGCGGCGCGGCTGGCGAACGCCGGAGTGGAATCCAGCAGCGCCACGGCCCATTCCTCCTCCGTCTGCGCGGCTCTCAGCCGGCCGAGGGCGCTGTGGAACTCCTGGCTGGAGGCTCGCCGCGCCTGGTCCAACTCGGCCGCCACTTCCCTCTCCAGCCGGGCGGCCAGCTCCGCGAAGCGCTCCTCGAACACGCGCTCGATCTGCTCCCGCCAGCCCGCGTTCAACTGTTCCTCGATGCGGGAGACGTGGAGTTGCCAGGCCGCGGCGACCTGTTCGCGCACCGCCTCGCGCTCGTCCGAAAGAGTGGAAGCTACGCGGCTGGGTCGGGGCGCGGGAGGCGAAGACATCGAATGGAAACCCTATTCTACCCCGGCCAGGGTTGATACGGCGAGAGCGTGCCGGCTCAGCCGGCGAGGTCCTTCCATGGCGGGCTACGCGAGGAGTGTGGTCCCTGCGTGAACGGCAGCCAGCGCCCGGTCCATCGTAGCCACCGAGCCGCCGTGTTTCCGCGCCAACAGCACCAGGTAGGCGTCCGTGACCTGCCTGTGCCCGACGATTCCCGTGGCTGGCAGGTCGAGATAAGAAACGTCGTCCGGCCAGAATTCGTGCCGCGGGAGGGACGAAATGGACTCGAGCAGGAGCTTTGCGGATTCCGCCGTCGCCTCCACGCCGGCTCGCAGGTGGAAACGGAAAAGCGCGCCTTGCGTAATGGGGCAGGTTGCAAACCGATGCCCCTTGCGGAACCACGCCGCCGCGCGCGCGTTTAGACTGTGTTCGGGCGTCGCCAGTGCGATGAGGACATTGGAGTCGAGCAGGTAGACCTTACTCTTCGTCATCCAGCGCCTTGACGTCCTCGGTGCTCACGGGACGGGAGCACCGGAAAGTGGGAAAACCGTAATCGCTCATGTTTATGGATGCGCCTTTCGTCCCTTTCGAAGATTGCAGAATGAGGTCGGCAACCACTCGTCCGAGGCTGCGGTTCCGATCCCGGGCGATGGCCTTGGCGATGTAGTAGGCCTCGTCTGGGATGTCGAGCGTGGTTCGCACAGCAACATCATAGCACAAGCGCACAACGCTCCGGCGGGTTGGCCGGCACGCTGGCCGGCATGCTCGCTCTGCCTCCCCAGCCTGGACACGTTTCGAGCTTTTACAGCCTGAAACACGGCCCGCTCGAACCAGTCCAACTTCTTTCAGACCAAGGGCATGCGCGCAGAACTGGCAATCCCATCCAGACTGGGTACCCAGCCGAGCTCCTTCTCGCACCGGTCAGACCGCGCATCTTCGAGCAGAGAATCCGGTGAGGGCGCAAACGCTACGGCGTAAGAGGAGATCTGTTCCGCCGGCAGACGTCAGCAACGGGCGTTAGACGGCCAAGTGAAGCCGCCACTCCCCAGAACGTCGTTACTCGGTAGAGTCGGGTTCGCTCGTTCATCTCGGGCGGACGGCGATCATCAGCCACATATCAGCTCTGCTCGTGCTGCTGTTTCTTGCGTCCGGTATTCGTTTCAGGAACGGGTCTTCGCATCTCACTACTTGAAAGCCAACCTGCTCTAGTTCTCGTTGTACGAGTCTCGGGTCTATTTCGTGAATCTTCAGTTGCTCCGCTCTTGGTTGGTCGCGGTGTTCGGAAAGGCTGTAATCCGCAATCACCAGCCTTCCACCCGGCTTGAGCGCCCTAATGATTTGCTCTGACATGGGTCGGTATTCCGTCAGATGGTGGTAGGTATCCACAAGTAGCACGGCGGACAGCGAGGCGGCCGGAAGTTTTGGGTTATCGACATCCCCCTTTACTACTTCCACGTTGTGCAGATCGAACAGCTTGACCCTGTGATCGAGAAAGTCGATGAAGTGGTCCGATATTTCCTCCGCGAACACCTTCCCGTCCGGACCGACGAGTTCGGAAAGGCGCTGAGAGTAGTACCCGTTTCCCGCGCCGACATCCGCAACCCAGTCCCCGCCGGAGACGGACAGCGCCCTGAGAATATCCGTGGCCCGTTGATAGCGTTCCCGGCCCTCATCCAGATCCCTGAAGCGTTGAACGGTGAACGTTGGGGAGGCAGGTGTGGAGCTCTGCTGCCAGCCCCTTCCCATGCCCGTAATCGCCACAAGCACGGCCAGGCTAACCGGTAGCGATGCGAGTTTCCAGGACGCCGTTCGGATGCGCATGTCCATGATTCTAGCACTGGCTCAAATCCCAAAACGCTCGGATTCGACTATTACCTAATTGCACAAATTGGCGTATTTTGCCTTTGGTCGGGCAACAGCATTCAGGTCGCAATTCGGTGACAGGCAACGCCCCCCAAACCGCGGGAGTTTCGGGGCCAGCCGCCGAATCGCGGCGACCACTGGTTGGTCACTTGACGCGTTGTCCGCCATGCTCTTGAGGAGTCGTTTGGGGGAGCATGGCGGAGACAGACGTATCGCATGAAGGAACTTGCAATCACAATCTTGTATGGCTTGGCAGGATGGGCCATCTGCGGAGCGTCAATGGGGTTAGCGATGGCGACAACCACCCTTTCACGGGCCTTGGCGATCCATACTATGGCCGCGCCGGTGATCTTCAGTGTCGTCTCGATTGTCCACTCCAGGCTGTTACCCTCTGGGTCGCCCGTCAAGACGGCACTCGTCTTCTCCGCGGTGGTGATTCTGATGGATGTGTTCGTGGTCGCGCTGATTTTGGTCGCGCATCGGGGACGTCCGTAGCGCAGGCGGGCATTCTTCCGTCAACGT
>Ga0326728_10021142_pt1 | contig 12285 bp, 4 predicted proteins | sample MB3enrmetagenome_FD_207602 | JGI IMG/M metagenome (GOLD analysis project Ga0326728, IMG submission 207602) | Lab enriched peat soil microbial communities from McLean, Ithaca, NY, United States - MB31MN | ecosystem: Environmental > Terrestrial > Soil > Wetlands > Peat | place: USA: New York...
ACCGACGCGCGGCGCTAACTCGCGAGCCGACGCCGGACCCGGCGTAGTCGAAGACCCCTGGCACGCCGCGCAACAATATGCACGAGAACCGGGAGACCTCTGGGGCGTCCTCGATAAATGGGGACCGGTCCGGGAAGGCGAATAACCACAAGCCGGACATGTACGCCCCAAAGGAGTCGCACGACGCCATAGTGCCGATGAGGCCGCCGAACAAGGAGGCGCAAGCCTCGGCGGAGGGGTGGAGGGAAGGGCGTCGAGTTAGGATCCCAGCCACGCGCACTCCCAGAATTGGCGGACTTTGTGTCCGCTGAGGGAGCGTGTCGGCAGGAAGATGGTTCCAGATTTCCTGCTAACATATTGAAAACAAACTAGAAGAAAATGTATTGCGTCTAATTCAATGAAAACAAATAAGATACAATAGGTTGTCAACCCTAGTGTTTTGGTTATGACCGGGCAATCGAGGGGAGTAGCGGAATATCCATAATCGCCGGAGGGCGGCCACGGGGCAAGAAGAGCGCGTTGGGTCACGACGTCATACCTATTCGGCGGTGGCCCGACAAAGCGTCCTTGGGCTCAGCCTGCATACGGCCCCCGGGAACTTCAATGATTGGAAAACCGGGACAGCCAAATTTCCTATTTTTCGAGAGCGTTGTTGATAATTCTGGCTTAGAAAAATTCGGAAATATGGTCTGGCCCGGATTTTTTAGGTGTACACTCGCACCTGCGCGGGAAACCTCGATGGTGGGCTTGATTTGGTTCATGGCGGCAATGGTGGTTGCCCTGCTGCCCCGGCAGTACCGAAGCCGTTGGGCGTGGGCGTCGGATGTGAGCCTGCGAGTCCCCGCCATTTGCTCGGGACTCGCCGAGGCTGTGATCTGCCTGGGGCTCATCATCTTTCGCTACTTAGTGTTCTTCCAGTGGCGGATGGGAACCATCGCCGGCGCCACCTTCAAGCAGGGTGGCGCGGAGGAAGCACTGGGCAATCCGTACGCGCAGTTTGGAATGGGATTCACTGCGCTCGTGGAGTACGCGTTCAGCCCGCTGACCATGCTGCTGGTCTACTTCTCGATCGAAGGGGTGGTGCGCCTGTTCGCGGCGTTGAGCGTCGACGAATGTGCGGGAACGATGCCGCTCTACCTGCTGGCGTGGGGATTGGACCGCGTCGGAAAGGCCCGCAAGGAACGTCAGCTTGGCCCGCGCGTGCCGGATGAGGTCCAGCATTGCAAGGGCATAAGTTATGACCTGGTTATCGCTTCCTGCCGGCCCAAGCCGGGTTGGAACCGCTTAATCACCGTCGAGTATGAAGACCAGCTTTATGAATTATTCGACGAGAAGAAGGGGGTCGCGCCCCGGCCCCACATTTACCAACTGCGAAAACTTTCGCCGGGCAGAATCATCCGCGGGCTGCACCATTACCACCCGGACGAAGCGCTGACGGAAAAGCAGCGACTGGCCTTGTCCAAAGAGGCTGCGGCGCAGGGAAGAACTTAAAGGTGAGGATTCCATGAGAAGCACACTTGTATTGGCACTGATGGGGATCGCCAGCCTGGCTCTCGCCGGGCAGGAGGCGTGGGACCGCCCGAAGATTACGGGCATCGATCATGTGGCGTTCTACACGACCGCGCCGGAAGGAGTCACCCATCTCTACCATGTCGTGCTGGGCCTCTCGAGCGCCGATCCGGTGGAACCGGGAGAGACGCTGCGGTACGTGGTGGGCAAGCAGTGGGTGGGGTACCGTCCCGCTCCCGACCCGCAAGCCCTCGACCGCATGGACCACGTGGCGTTTTCGACCGACGACATCGCGGCGCTGCAACGCTATCTGGCGAAAAGAGGAGTGACGGCGCCCGAGGGCATCAAACGCGGGCTGGATGGAAGCCGCAGCTTTCGGGTGAAGGATCCCGAAGGCCACACCATCGAGTTCGTCGAGCGCCCTCCACGCGGGGAGAAACCCGATGCCGAAGCCGTCTCCAGCCGCCTGATTCACACGGGGTTCATGGTTCGCAATCGGGCAACTGAGGACGCTTTCTATCGCGACATCCTGGGGTTCCATGTCTATTGGTACGGTGGGCGGGAAGCCGGCCGCACGGACTGGTGCGCGATGCAAGTTCCCAATGGCACCGACTGGCTGGAATACATGCTCAACGCCCCGGTCCAACCCGACCGGCATCAGCTTGGAGGGATGAACCATATCTCTCTGGGCGTCGAGAATATGCAAGAAACGGCCGTGAAAATGAAATCCCACGGCTGGCAGCCGCACGACCCTCCGCAGCAGAAGATCGGAAGAGATGGCAAATGGCAGCTTAACGTATTCGATCCGGACCTCACGCGGGTGGAGTTGATGGAATTCCGGCCGGCGCAAAAGCCGTGTTGCTCGGAGTTTCAGGGAACCCACCCCGGGCCAGACCGGTAAAAGCACGGCAATCTCAGCCACTTTCTGCCGCCGACTGCCATTTTGCCCCGACATAAAAAACGTCACCATATTTCCATCAAGTTCTCCCAGAAACTGCCGAAAAAATAGAGGGAGGCACTATAGGCCTCCGCTGCGATGAATACTCGGCTAGCGCCAAGATTCCTCATTGTTTTCGCCTGCCTCTTCGTGTCCGCGGGGTTGGGGAGGATGTGTGGGCAGCAAAGCCGCTCCTCTGCAAAGCCTTATTCCTTCCCCGTGTTAAGCCGGGTCAGCGACATTCATGAGCTTTCGGGAAATGACGCCGACCTCGGGCACCCGGTCCGGATTCGGGGGGTAGTCACCTTTTATGGCGGGCCTTGGCTACTCTTTATTCAAGACTCCACGAGGGGCATTTTTGTCCAGACCCCGACTGGTCACCTTGGACTCATGGCCGGTGACCTTGTAGAAGTTAAGGGAGTTACTGGCCACGGCTGGTTCGCAAATCAGATTGAAAGACCGGAAATTCGCGTTCTCGGCCGAGCTCCGCTGCCGGAGCCGCGGCACCCCCGCTTGGAGGAATTGGCTTTAGGCCAGGAAGACGGCCAATGGGTTGAAATCGCGGGTGTTGTACACTCCACCCAAATTCAACAGCCTTCGAAGAAGCTCATCCTTTCTGTCGCTGTAGGATCAGGCCGCATCAGGGTCGCTGTGGTGAACTACCCCTCAAACGCACCCACCCAACTTCTTGATTCCAAGATCGAGATTCAAGGCGCATGCGGGGGCGTATTCAATCCGAAGCATGAGCTGATTGGAAGTGTCATCTACGTCCAAGACAGCAAATCTGTCCGAATCTTAGAACCGAGCCCCCTTACCGCAGATTCTCCCCCTTTGGAATCGATTCGGGCCCTCGCCAGGTTGAGCGCGAGAACCACCTCTGGCCATCGGGTGAAGGTCCGCGGAATCGTGACTTTGCAGAGGCCTTTCACCTCGTTGTTCATCAAGGACGCGATGGAAAGCCTAAAGGTGGAAACATCCCAGCCGACTCCCGCCCAGGCCGGGGACGTGGTGGAAGCGTGGGGATTCGCGGCAGTGGGTGAGAGTTCCCGTGTGCTTGAGAATGCCGAGTTTCGCAAGCTCGCCACCGGTCCCCCGCCCGTGCCGACCGACATCTCCGTAACGGAAGCCCTGCAGGGGAACTACGACAGTTCGCTGGTGCGGATGCAAGGGCGAATGTTCGAATTGATCTCTAACGGCGATCCTCCTGCGATAGTGGTGGAGTCGGGCAGGGTGGCGTTCCAAGCCCGGGTGCTCGGGAAAGGGGCCACGGAGGCGCTCATGCGGCTGGAGGTCGGAAGCCGCGTGCAGGTCACCGGAGTTTGTGAAGTGTTGGCGGAGGAAAACGGGGCTCCCCCGGCATTTCGGCTGTTGGTCCGTTCGCCCCAGGACATTGTGCTGCTTGCCAAGCCCCCCTGGTGGAACCCGCAGCGAGTGCGCTGGGTACTGGGGTTGATGGCCGCCATCATGTTTGGCACGGCCGCGTGGGTAATCGTTCTGCGCAAGCAAGTGCTAGGGAAAACGGAGGAAATTCGGGAATGGCTGCGTCGCGAGGCGGCGCTCAAGGATCGTTACCGGGACCTGCTGGATAACGCCATCGACATGGTTTATACGCGAGACCTGCAGGGGAACTTCACCTCGGTCAACAATACCACCCTCCGGGTGCTGGGATACACGCGCCAAGAAGCGCTGCGCATGAATATCGCGCAAATCGTTGCTCCTGAGTACCAGGAATTCGTCCGCCGCGCCATGAACAGCGCTTTGGAAGGGGAGTCGCCGGGAGACATTGAACTCGAGGTGGTTACGAAACACGGGGCCCGGCTGGCCGTGGAGATTCGCGGCCGCCTGCTTTACGAGGACGGGAAAGTGGTGGGAGTGCAGGGCGTCGCCCGCAATGTGACGGAGCGCAAGCAAGTGGAACAACAGGTCCGTTTGCAAGCGGCCGCCCTTAAGGCCGCCGCCGTCGGGATCGTCATAACCGACCGCGACGGCAGCATTCTGTGGGTCAATCCCGCCTTCATGATGATGTCGGGTTACACCTTGGAGGAGGTGGTCGGCAAGAATCCCCGCCTGCTCAATTCCGGCAAGCAGGACGCGGAATTCTACCGCGACATGTGGAACGCCATCCTTTCCGGGCGGGTGTGGCGGGGCGAAATCGTCAACCGGCGGAAGGACGGGACCCTTTACAACGAGGAATTGACCATCACGCCGGTTTGCCGCACTTCCGGTGAGATTCGCCACTTTGTGGCCATTGGGCAGGACATCTCTGCCCGCAAGCAAGCGGAGGAAGCTCGCGCGCAATTAGCCGCTATCGTGGAATCCTCCAATGACGCGATCGAAGGCATTACCCCCCAGGGCGCAATTGTCAGTTGGAACCGGGGCGCGGAAGTTCTTTACGGATATCACCCGGAAGAGATCGTAGGCCAGCCAGTGTCCATTCTCGCTCCGCCCGAGCTTGGCGATGAAGTGTCCCGCCTGCTCGAGCAGGTCCGGCACGGCGAGAGGATCACCAATTTCGAGACCGTCCGGGTGAGCAAGGACGGGCAGCGAATTGCTGTCTCGCTGAGCCTGTCACCCATCAAAAACGTTCGTGGCGAGGTGGTAGGGGGAGCCGCCATTGCCCGCGACATCACGGAGCGCCAGCAAGCCGAGGAGGCGCTCCGTCAAAGTGAGGAGAAGTACCGCTCCATCGTCTTGAATATTCCCGATGTTGTCTGGACGAGCGATTCCCGAGGCCGAATCGTCTTCGTCAGCCCCAATATCGAAAGGGTGGCAGGGTATACCCCGGAGGAACTCTATCAGGGCGGCTTGGCTTTCTTCTTCCAGACTGTACATCCCGAGGATGTTCAAGCTATGAGTGAGGCCTTGCAGAATGCTCTCCGGAATAAGCAACTGCACACGGCGGAGTACCGGGGGCGATGCAAAGACGGGAGATGGATTTGGGTGCGAGTATGGGCCATGGGCGCTTATGAAAACGACGGCGTCCTGTACCTCCATGGCCTTCTTTCAGATATCACCGCGCGCAAACACGCGGATGAAGAGTTGCGGGCCAGCCGGCACCTGCTGCGCACCACCCTCGACAGCCTGCGCGACGCGGTCTTCGTCATCAGCCTCGATGAATCTAAAATTCTCGATTGCAATCCTGCCGCTACGGAGATCTTCGGCTACCGTCGTGAGGAGATGGTGGGGAAGACTTCGCTGCTGCTGCATATTGACGCAGACGCTCTGGCAGAGTTCCGGCAACAGCTTAATGCAGCGCTAGCCGAAAAAGGATATCTGCAACAGTTTGAGTTTCGGATGAAGCGCAAGGACGGCACGATCTTCAGCACCTCCCACTCCGTGAGCCCCCTGCTCGACGATCAAGGAAAATGCACCGGATGGGTGAGCCTCATCCAGGACATCACCGAGCGCAAACGGGCGGAAGAAGAACTTCGGCTGACACAGTTCTCGTTGGAGCATGCCTCGGACGGCGTGTTTTGGATGAACCCACACGGCCGTATCGTTTACGCCAATGCGGCCGCTTGCCGATCCTTGGGGCGCTCTCGTGAGGAACTCCTTTCCTTGACGCTCCCGGATATCGATCCCCTGTTCTCCGATAAGTTTTCGAAGATGCCCTGGAAAGAGTTCAAAGCGCGCGGTTCGATGACTTTTGAATCCGAGCACCAAACCAAGCAGGGAAGGGTTTTCCCGGTGGAGCTAACGGCGAACTATCTGGAGTTCGACGGGAAGGAATACTGCTTCGCCTTCGCGCGCGACATCACCGAGCGCAAACGAGCGGAGGAGGAACTTCGGCTGACGCAATTCGCCCTGGAGCATGCCTCAGACGGCGTGTTTTGGATCAACCCATACGGCCGCATAATCTACGTCAACGAGGCGGCCTGCCGCTCTTTAGGACGTTCCCGCGACGAACTCACTTCCTTGTCGGTCTATGACATTGATCCGATCTTCCCGAAAGAAGGTGGGCAAGCGTTCCGGAAGAACCTCAAAGAACGCGGCTCGATGACTTTTGAAAGCGAGCACCGAACCAAACAGGGAAGGGTCTTCCCGGTAGAGATAACGGTGAACTACCTGGAGTTCGACGGGAAGGAGTACGGCTTTACTTTCGCGCGTGACATCACCGAGCGCAAACAGGCGGAAAAGGAACTTCGACTGACGCAATTCTCCGTAGAACATGCCTCGGACGCGGTATTTTGGTTGGACTTTCAAGGCCGTATCGTCTACGTCAACGAGGCCGCCTGCCAATCCTTGGGGCGATCGCGTGCGGAACTCCTTTCCTTGACGATCGCTGATATGCACCCACTTTCCTCTAGGGGAGCTTGGGAGGCGTATTGGGAAAAGGTCAAAGTGCGCGGTTCGATGACTTTTGAAACCGAGCACCAGACCAAGCAGGGAAGGGTTTTCCCGGTAGAGGTAACTACAAACTATCTGGAGTTCGACGGGAAGGAGTACAGCTTCGCCTTCGCGCGCGACATCACCGAGCGGAAACAAGCGGAGCAGACTCTGGCTCTCGCCGAGGAGAAATACCGTTCCCTGGTTCTGAACATTCCCGATGTCGCTTGGACGGTCGACTCCCTGGGCCACCTTACCTATGTCAGCCCCAACATCGAGAAGCTGAGCGGGTTCACCGCCACCGAGATTGTGCAGGAGGGCGTGCGTCTCTTCCGGGGAGGTAACCAGCCGGACGCCCGCCTGGCGCGAGCTTCCCTGGAAGCTCTTTTCAGCCGGGGTGAGGCGTATGACGTGGAGGTTCGTGTCCAGCGCAAGGATGGTGAGTGGATCTGGGTGCACGACCGGGCGGTGGCGACCTATGAAAGGAACGGCGTGCGTTACGCCGACGGCCTTCTCTCCGACATCACCGAGCGCAAACGCACGGAGGCGGCGCTGCGCGAGAGCGAGCAGTTCAATCGCGAGGTCATTGCCAATGCCCAGGAAGGCGTGGTCGTCTATGACCGCGAGTTCCACTACCAGATCTGGAACCGCTTCATGGAAGAACTGACCGGGGTGCCGGCCTCGGAAACTTTGGGCAAGGAGGGATTTGACCTCTTTCCGCACTTACGCGATCAAAAGGTGGATTTGTTGATTCGCCAGGCCCTGGCGGGAGAGGTTGTGCAGGCCCCCGACATGGCTTTCCACGTGCCTACCACCGGCAAGTCAGGCTGGGTCTCCAGTGTTTACAGCCCGCACTATGGCGTCAGCGGAGAAATCCTCGGCGTCATCGGCATCATTGGCGACATCACCGAACGTAAGCGGGCGGAGGAGGCGCTGCGCGATAGCGAACAGGGACTGGCGGCGGCGCAGCGAATCGCTCACATCGGGTCATGGCGTTGGGACGTCCGAACCGACACCGCGCGTTGGTCTGCTGAAACCTTCCGGATCTTTGGCCTGCCCCCCGGTCAACTGGAAAATCATCGTCAGGTTTTTCTGAACCTGATTCATCCCGCCGACAGGATGCGGGTGGATCGTGCCCTCACCGACGCGCTGAATGGAACCCGCGAGTACAACCTCGACTACCGTATCCAACGGGCGGACGGAGTGGAGAAGGTAATTCACGGCCAGGCCGAAGTCTTGAAAGACCCGGCCGGCAACCCCGTCGGTATGCAGGGGATCAATTTTGACATCACGGAGCGCAAGCGGGCGGAAGCCGCTCTCCAGCAGAGCGAGGAGCGCTTCCGCAGCCTTTTTGAGAATGCTACCGTGGGCATTTATCGCACCACCCCCACGGGGCAAATCCTGGTGGCAAACCCTGCACTCGTAAAGATGTTGGGGTACAAGAGCCTGGATGAACTGATTAGACGCAACCTGGAAGAGCAGGGGTTTGAGCCCGCTTATCCCCGCCAACTCTTCCACGAGCGGATGGCGAAGGAAGAGGAAGTCAGGGGTTTGGAGGCCATCTGGTCAAAGCAGGATGGGTCGGCGATATTCGTGCGGGAGAGCGCCCGAGCCATTCGCGGTGAAGGGGAGGAGATTCTATATTACGACGGGATTGTGGAAGACATCACTGAGCGCAAACTGGCCGAGGAAATGTTGCAGGAAAGCGAAGAGCGCTTCCGGCAATTGGCGGAAAACGTGGAAGAGGTCCTGTTACTGTTCGATCCGCAGGTGAACAAAGTTTTTTATGTCAGCCCCGCCTACGAAAAGGTATGGGGCCGGAGTTGCGAGAGTTTGTACGCGAGTCCCCGTTCATTCTTGTCCGGTATCCATCCCGATGACCGCCCGGTTATCGCCCCCAGTTTGGACCTCTCCAATCGCAGCCGGGGAGAGTGGGAGTATCGCGTCATCCGCCCGAACGGAACCGTGCGATGGGTGTGGGACCGTGCCTTCCCCATCCGCGACTCGGCGGGAAAAGTGGTCCGCATCGCCGAACTCGTGCAGGACATTACGGAACGGAAACAAGTGGAGGTGGCCACGCACAAGGCCATGGAGGCCGCCGAGGAGGCCAATCGGGCCAAGAGTGAGTTTCTGGCCAACATGAGCCATGAACTCCGAACCCCCATGAATGCCGTCATCGGTATGACCGAGCTCGCCCTCGCCACGGCTCTGGACTCCGAACAGCGCCACTACTTGGAACTCGCGGAGACTTCGGCGAACTCTTTGCTGGAGCTGATCAACCACATTTTGGACTTCTCCAAAATCGAAGCGGGGAAATTCGACCTGGAGGCCACCCCCTTCCTCCTCGCGGACGTGGTGGAAGAAGCCCTTCGTCCGCTGGCGATCCAGGCGTATCGCAAGGGCCTGGAGATGGCCTGTAGTTTAGATCCCGCCATTCCCTCACCCCTGGTGGGTGATCCCGTGCGGTTAAAACAGATGCTGGTGAATCTGGTTGACAACGCCATCAAATTCACCGAGTGCGGTGAAGTAGTGGTGCGCCTCTGGGTGGAATCCCGGGAGGAAACGAGCCTGGGGCTGCACATCGCCGTGGCCGACACGGGGGTGGGAATTCCCGCCGACAAAGTCGCCATGGTCTTCGAGGCCTTTACCCAGGTGGATGGCTCATTGACGCGGCGCTTTGAGGGGGCGGGCTTGGGGCTGGCCATTTGCTCGGAATTGGTACGGATGATGGGCGGCTCCATTTGGGTGGAAAGCGGGCCGGGCCGTGGAAGCATTTTCCACGTTACGGTACGCCTGGGTTTGGCCGCCGGCGCGGCTTCGCCTCCCGATGAGGGGGCAAACGACCTGCTGCGCGGCGTGCCGGTTCTGGTGGTGGATGACCACGCGGCCAGCCGCGAAATCCTGGCCGAGATGTTGCGCCATCGCGGCATGGTACCCACGGTGGTGGGGAGCGTGGAGGCAGCCCTGGCGGCAATCCGGAAGTCGCAGAATTCCACCTCAGTTTTCCGCCTCGCGATCTTCGATGCGCACATGCCGTGTGGCGACGGGTTGGCTCTGGCGGAACAAGCGCGCCACCTCCTGGGATTCTGGGCTCCCATCCTGATGATGCTTCCTCCCACGGATGCTGGGTGCGACGCCACCTGTTGCCGCGAGTTGCGCATCGTGGACTATTGCACCAAGCCCGTCCGGGAATCGGTCCTGATCAAGGCCATCGTCAAGGCGCTGGAAACGTCGGTATCACCTGGTGACCCTGCGAAGCTATCCGGCTCCTCGCGCGACCTGGGGCGCGCGCTGCGGGTCCTGCTGGCGGAAAGCAATGAGGTGAGCCAGGTGCTGGTGACCCACCTGCTGGAAAAGCGGGGCCACAAGGTTACCGTGGCGGCGGACGGCTTGGAGGTCCTTGCCGCCATCCAGGACGCCGGTTCGCAGGACTTTGACCTGGTGCTGATGGATACCGAGATGCCGCGCATGAGTGGGTTGGATACTGCCCGGGCGATCCGCGAGATCGAGCGCAAGACCGGTGGACACCTGCCCATCATCGCTATGACGTCTCACCACATGTCCGGCGAGGAGGAAGCCTGTCGAACCGCCGGCATGGAGGGTTATCTGGCCAAGCCTGTTCGCGCCAGCGGCTTATTTGAAATCATTCAACGAGTGGCCATGCCTGCTGGCGCCGCCCTGGCGCAGCCTGACCCTCAGCCGGTGTTTGATAAATCCTGTTTCCTGTCCCGGTTGGAAGGCGACGAACTGTTGGGCGCCGAGATTATTGAAATGTTTCTTCAGGAGTGCCCCAAACTTCTGGACGGCGTTCGCCAAGCCGCCGGGCAGCGCGACGCCTCTTTGTTGGAGCGGGCCGCGCACACGCTGAAGGGTTCAGTGGGAGATATCGCCGCGCCCCAGGCGTTCGATGCGGCGCGCACGTTGGAGGTGATGGCCAGGGAAGGGAAACTGGAAGGCGCGGACGCCGCGCTCGTGAGCTTGGAAGTGGCTCTCGATCGCCTGGTGCCCGAATTGCGCAAACTTGAGAAAAAGGCTGCGTAAAGCGGGCCTGCGTAGCGCTGGGCTTAGCTCGTCACGTGCGGCGTAGCGCCGGGCTTCAGCCCGGCACTTTCGAACTGCGCTGTAGCGCCGGGCTTCAGCCCGGCACTTTCAATGTGCGGTGTACTTCAGCCCGGCACCTCGTGCCGCATATGCCGCCCTCAACGACGGCGCTCTTTTCAAGGTGCCGCCCTCCTGACGGCGTCGGGAAAGGTTCCGGACGGCGCAACATAAACCGGGAGTGGGCCCGGCAGACGGAGGCGGGAACCGATCCCTCAAGAGGGACAACATAGGGATCTTCGCGGGAGGTCCACCTGTCATGAAGATTCTGGTGGCAGAAGACAATGCGGTGACGGCCACTCTCATGACGGGGGTTCTCACCCGTCATGGCTACACGGTGGTCCTGGCGCGGAACGGTACCGAGGCCCTGAGCCTGTTGCGTTCCCACCCCGACATTCAAGGTGTCATCACCGACATCATGATGCCGGAGTCGAGCGGGCTCGATCTGCTCCGGGCTTTGCGCGGGCATGCGGCCTGGAAAAACCTTCCCACCATTGTGACCACCGTGCGCGACGACCGGGAAACGGTGGCCGAAGCCGTTTCGCTCGGTTGCAAGGAATATCTTTTAAAGCCCGTTCGGCCCGCGCGCCTGATCGAAAGGGCGACGAAGGTCTTCCGCCAGGAGAAGGTCATCTTGATGAGTTCCGCGGAGGTGATCCGCCACTTCTCCCTGAGCCCGGAATCTTACCGGAAGATTGCTGGCAGTTTCGCGACCCAGGTGGACCACGCCCTTGTGGCTCTGCAAACCTGGCCCGCCGATTATACGAAGCTCGCCACGGAGGACTTCATTGCCATCACGGAAGGCGCCACCCTGCTGGGGGCCGAACGTTTGGCGGCGGCACTGGAGGAATCCTCCCCCGCGACCAGATCTTCGCCCTTAAACTCTTTTCAAGCCGCCAAACTGGAAGAAGAACTGCTCTGTGTGCGCAAGGCGTTAAGTGACCAGACCGGCTGATTGATTCTGGATATCTCGCAAATTCCCGCAACTCCCTGGAACTAAGCGCAGCCACCTCTCCATAATTCAGCGACATTTAATCGGGATTAGTGTTTATACTCGATGGGACGTCATCGGGGCGGGGCGGATGGGCATGCGCACAGCCATTTGTGCAAGCCACCTTCTGGCACCAGCCCAAAGTCCTATGGCACGTACGACTTGACGCGGGAAATCGGGAATCAGAAATTTTCTTGAGGGCGGTCAATTCTCCACGCCGCCGGGGCTTGCATCAATTCTAATTGGGCGCAGTTTCACGATTAACCACTATTTTGCAATTATTTAACATGGCTGGAGAAACCTTTTGCACACTAAAGGCCGTCCAAGCTATAGAGTGTTCGGGGTAAACCTAAGGAAAGGCGGGTAAGCATTTAATGAAAAGGATTTTGACGGTTTTGCTCATGCTGATGGCAAGCAGTCTTCC
>Ga0326728_10021145_pt1 | contig 12284 bp, 16 predicted proteins | sample MB3enrmetagenome_FD_207602 | JGI IMG/M metagenome (GOLD analysis project Ga0326728, IMG submission 207602) | Lab enriched peat soil microbial communities from McLean, Ithaca, NY, United States - MB31MN | ecosystem: Environmental > Terrestrial > Soil > Wetlands > Peat | place: USA: New York...
GACGGACCTAAAGCCAAGCAAGAATTTAGAAACTGTTTTAGAGTATGTACCGCGTCCCCGCCGAGGCCTGTTTTTTGATTGACTACAAAACCGGCACAGGTGCGTGCATTCTAAACCGGCGCTGACACAAAGGATCCGGTGGGTGCGTCCTTTGCTGTTGTCGCCTTTGGCATAAGCCACGGCGTTGTGAAGTGCCTCGATGATCTCGGAACCAACAGAGCGTGCCTTCTTTCCATTTGCGCTATTAGTTTTTCCCATATGTCGACCTCAAGAAATGGACACCACTTGCTTGATTGCCTTGAGTTCAGCCGCGGACAAATTGTCCTTGCGGCTCTTCGGATACATGGTGAGCAAGAATAGCGGTATCGATTCATCATGGAAGTTATTGGCGATGAAGCTGATGAACGCCAAACGCTCCTCGTCATTCCATACCCGCGGCCTTCGCGGGGAACGGCTCCACCTCGACCACTGTGATGGGGACACGTTCCACTTCTTTGAGCATACGCCAGTGGCGCATACTAATATGGAGATGGAACGTTGCCGCCGGGAGATCGCCGCTATCGAAGCTTTGATCTGTGCCGGGCACCTCTAGACTTGCAAGGGCTGTGCTTGCTGTTGTCGGACTGGGTCGGCCGGTATTGGATCGCTCTCGCGCACAAGGTCGCAACAGACATGAGCACGCGCTTGGTCGTGCCAGAACGGACCTCGACCATCCAGTGAGCTGGGCGCGGTGCTGAAGGCGGGCTGAAGGCAGCCTAGGGCGCATGACGGAGACTGACCCACGCGAGGCTGACGGATCGCGCGGTTCCGAGGCTTGTTCGCAGGCGAGTGATTGATCTTGACGAACGTTGAGCAACGCTGCACTGCGCTTCCCATGTTGCGCGGCACGTGTAGCTCGCCCGTCTGCGACCGTGGTCTCCAGTGCCCCGGCTCAGTGGCCTTCATCATCGATATTAGTTAGCTGGCGCGAAGCTACGTAAAGCTCGCTCGCGTCTGCCGACTCGATGCTGTTCTTTGCGATCTGGCGCCGGAGTGCCGTCGACGATCCTCAACCCGCCAGCGCAGCCCATGGGGAAAAGCGGGCCGGTGGCGCTCTGGTCGCCAAAGCCTATTCTTCCTTCCGTCTGCGGCGGTTTGGCGCTGGCACGCAACGGATGGTTAGGCGGCATGATGTGGCCTGATGCGATCGGCAATCTCAGCACTCCGGGCATCCTCTGCCAGTTCGAGGTCGTAGTTGGCCTGGAGGTTCGTCCAAAACTGAGGCGTCGTTCCAAAGTAGCGCGACAAACGGAGCGCGGTGTCCGCCGTAATCGCCCGTTTGCCCCGAACAATGTCATTCACCCGTGTCACTGGCACGATTAACTCCATGGCAAGTCGGTTCGCTGTCAGGCCCAGTGGTTTCAGGAAGTCCTCGCGAAGTGTTTCACCCGGATGAATCGGAGGCATTGTCTTCGTCTTTTTCTTCATGGGTTCAACCTCAGTGGTAGTCGACGATCTCAACGTCACTCGCATCAGAATCGACCCACCGGAAACAGATCCGCCATTGGTCATTGATCCGAATGCTGTGCTGCCCTTGTCTGTCACCGGCGAGGGCTTCCAGACGATTCCCCGGAATGGCTCCTAAGTCGGCGAGCGCCGCTGCCGCATGAAGTTGGTCCAGTTTCCGCTTCGCCACCCGAGCGATACCTTGGTGTCTCCGGCTGAACTCACGCTGGAAGACTTTTTCGGTTTCCTTATCACGGAACGACCGAATCACGACCTCCAGCATACTACTGCGTCACGTTAAACGCAACGCAGGAGAGTGGCACTTACCTCCCTTTGTGACTGGGCCAACACTGGTCTGCAAGGGTATCAGCCCAAGTTAAGACAACTTGATCCTATGTTCCCGCTCTGGCCCTCGCGCTCGCAATCACCACGCTGCCAGATCTTGCAGCCGGTTGCCCCGACGACAACCTGAAGTTCGGTAACCTGAATTTTTGGCGAACCGGTTCGGGATTTAAGCCATGTCTGAGGAGAAGTTGAGCGCACCTTCAGGAGGCCACAGACGCTGTCAAAACTCGCCCCTCGCCCCCCAAGACAACAGCTCCCAGATCAGATTCCGTCAGCGAAATCTCGAACACCTCGGGAGGCGCCCAGGACCCTTCAGATGCTGATAACGGGACCCGGCGACTCACGGATGATTGCGTAGGCATGTGTTGTCAACCTGCCGGCCATTCTATCTTGAGGACCCCTGCCAATCACAAGCAGGTCAGATCCCCCTTCCTTTGCGAATGAGCATACTGCCTTTGCCGCTTCGCCTTCTTGGATGTGAACCGTGGCTGCGCCGACCCCGCTCGTGCTAAGCAGCTTCTCAACGTCCTGCCGCGCGATGTTCGCAACTTCCGTCCTCCAATCGCCCGAGAACAGGAGTTCGGCTCCGGGACTGAGCGGCGGCAGGGCATGCACCACGTCCAGTTGGGCGTGGAGGTCGGCCGCAAGTTGAGATGCCCATTTGAGAGCGTCTGGACTTTGCGGGCCCAAATCGATTGCACAGAGGATATCTGAGAACTTCGCGAGCTTGGCGGCAGGCTGCTCTTCCATGTGAACGCCCGTCAAAACCGGACAACTGACGTCATGAAGAACCTTCGCTGTGACCGAACCGATGAGGAATCGGCGGAATACGCCATAGCCGTGAGTTGGCATGGCGATCAGGTCGATCTTTTCGGATTTCGCAAATCCGACGATTACGTCTGCCGGATCGCCGTCATATAGCACCCGCCGCACGTCGAGGTCTTGAAGTTGGTCTCTGAAGTCTTGAAGTTGGCCTCTGCCGACCTTGGCCAGTTCGTTGTCGTTTTCAACGTGAAGCACAATCATACAATCAGTTCGGCGGCGTATTTCGCGGCAACTGCTTTGGCATAGGGCAGCATTCCCATACACCGATCCGAAAAATCTACGGGCAGTAGAATCCGAGAAATTGCAAGCATGATGGGCTCCTAATTGAGATCAAGCACTTGCAGGACCACATCACACTTGGAGTACAGCTGCTCCCCCGATTACATCACGTCTCGCCGCACGCCGTCGTAGATGAGCTCTGCTTCGTCCCGTCGGCCCATCATGGGCTGCAGAAGGAAGGATGCACGTGCGGGGCATGGCTATCCCCAGCCCAAGCTGATACTTGAAGGGGAACTGACTGTTTTCGAGACACGTTTCCAGATCGCCGCCTTTCAAATTGTGCATGCCGCTTTCCGGCACACAACTCACCGATGACAGTCGCAGCGTTCTCTATACGCGCTGATTGCAAGGGACTGGCGGCGGTCCGGCTTGGTGTGGCTGCAGATTTTGGGGCCTGTGTTTGGCTGGGAGGTATAAAGAACTCGTTGCTGGAGTAAAATAAAGGGTAGAGGCTAGTTCGACAGGCCAGCGCAAAGCGCACCCTCCGAAAGAATTCCTCCCAGTTGATTACTTCGGAAGGTACCTGTGTGCTTACGCATCCCGCGACGCAGCGCATCCAGCTGTGGCCAATTGACAAGCTGATCTTCTACGCCCGAAACCCACGCAAAAATGACTCCGCCGTGGATCGTATGTGTAGCAGCATCCGCGAGTTCGGCTTCAAGATTCCCGTCTTGGCCCGGAGCGATGGAGAGGTAGTCGACGGCCATCTGCGCCTGAAGGCTGCCCGCAAACTGGGATCGTGGCCCGGAGGCGACACGACCGGGATCCCCGTGATTCTGTGCGACGAGTGGACGCCGGCCCAAGTTAAGGCTTTCCGGCTGATGGTGAACCGCTCGGTGACTTGGGCCGCGTGGGATGAGGAGTTGCTCGCCCTGGAGCTGCAGGAGCTGAAAGAGTCCGACTTCGATCTCGATCTAACCGGATTCGACCCCGGCGAGATCGATGGGCTACTGACAATTCCGGACGACGAGAAAGCCAATGCCGCGCCGCCGCTACCCGAGAATCCGGTGTCCCAAGTCGGCGACCTGTGGGTCTGCGGAAAGCACCGGGTGCTCTGCGGTGACGCGACCAGCGCGGAAGTGGTGGCCCGGCTGCTCGCCGAGCGCAAGCCGCGACTTATGGTTACCGACCCGCCCTACGGAATTGAACTGGATTCCGAATGGCGCGACCACGCCGGCTTGAATGGCTGCGGAGCGGCCGAGCCGAGCTACATGAAAAAGCGCACGGCGGGCCACACCGAGACTTCCATCTCGGGCGACACGCGGGCTGATTGGTCGGAAGCTTTCGCGCTCGTACCCAGCCTCGACGTTGCCTACGTCTGGCACGCATCGAAGTTCACGCGGGAGGTGTTGGACGGCCTGCTACGTATAGGGTTCCTTCATCACCAGCAGATCATTTGGAATAAGGGCCGAACCGTTCTTACGCGAACCCACTACTGGTTCCAACACGAGCCCTGCTGGTACGTCCGGAGGAAGAATGCCCCTTGGTTCGGCAAGGCCGGCGAGAACTCGACGATCTGGGATTCACCCTCCCCGAAGTTCATCATGGACGGCTCGGACGAGGACAAGTATGATCATCCGACGCAGAAGCCGATCGAGCTGATGCGCCGACCGAATCCTGAACCACCTCCGCCGTGACGAGCTGGTTTACGATCCGTTCCTGGGCTCCGGTACTACGCTGGCGGCCGCAGAATTGGCCGAGCGCGTCTGCTACGGGCTGGAGCTCGACCCGAAGTACGTGGACGTGATCGTGCAGCGCTGGCAGCAGTTGACCGGCAAGAAGGCCACACTCGACGGTGATGGGCGGACGTTCGAGGAGATCAAGCAAGAGCGGCAGAAGGCGGCGGCATGAATCGCGCGCTGCCGCCAGGAGATCGCGGCCATCGAAGCTCAGATCCTGGCTGGTCATCCGGATGTGCAAGGTCTATGCCTCGCCCTGGCCGATTGGTGGGCGGAGTTGCGCATCCTCCAAACAGCCGTCGTCCTCCATCGAGGCGCAACAAAGGCGTGACTCGGCCATCCGATCTGCCGGTGCGCCGCAATATTTCCACCGTATAAAAAGATGGCTGGCAGGCCCAAATTCGAACCCAGCGAAAAAGACCGAAGCCTGGTAGCGATTATGGCCCGCACCGGGGTGCCGCACGAGACGATCGCCCTGTGCGTTGGGGAGAAAGGCATCGACAAAAAACCCCTCTACAAGCATTTTCGGCGCGAAATTGATACGGGTTTCGACATTGCAAATGCTAGGATCGCCGGGGTGCTCTACAATGCCGCGGCTCGAGGCGAGGCTTGGGCTGTCTGCTTTTGGTTGAAATGCAAGGCACGCTGGCAAGAACGTCAAATGATCGAGCACTCGGGCGAGGGCGGCGGACCGATGAAGCAGGAAATCATCTTTCGTGATCTCGACAAGTAAAATAAGCGTTGCAACTATTGGCAAGAGATCTTGTTCAGCAGGCTTGGCGGCTGCCTCATAACAAAAACCAGCAACGCCGCCGGGAAGGTATCCGGCGGCGCGATGGGGCAGGACTTGGAGGAGTTTAAGCTTTGATCGAATAGCTGCGTTCGCCGTCCTCGCCCTTAGTGGACTCGACCGTGAGCTTCATCTTCTTCCCAACTGTGCCGCTGATGAAACCGCGCACGCTGTGGGGTTGCCAATCGGTGGCCTTCATCAGTTCCTTCATGGTGGCTCCGCCGGGGCGCTTGAGCAGATCCAGGACTTTGGCAGTCTTACTGCCCTCACGGACGCCCTCGGCCTTCGCCGACTTGGCTTTCTTGGCCGTTTTGGCGGGGCTGGCCTTCTTACCCGTCTTCCTATTGGAGGCCCGAACTCGGGGCTTCCGTGGCGCAGCGTTGGCCTTCGTGGTGGCTTTCGGCTCCTGGGCAGTTGCAGTGGCCTGGTCCGTTTCCTGAGTTTCAGCAATCGATGTCGTCATTTTGAATTCTCCTTTGGCGGTAATCACCGCGGTCAACGACATCCATCACTCTGGTGGGAGACAGAAGCAAGGCAATTCTGCCGGAAAAAGTTGATGGCGAAGGAATTGCGATGACGCCTTGGAGCCCCGAATCCGGACTTCAAATCGCTGGTAACGCAGTGTCCTCGGGTAGCGTATCAATTCTAAGCACAGGTTTCGTGTCTTCAAACGATAGCCAATTCGATAGAGCCGTGCCGGGGATACGTGTTGTATGTCTCCTACTGCTCTGGGTCGGCATTGCCATGCACCTGGCGGCGGCCGGGGAGGACGATGTGGTTTTCCGCAGCGATGTCTCGCTCGTGCGGGTAGACACCCAGGTGGTCGACCGCGACAACCGCGCCATCACCGGTCTTCGCGCGGAGGATTTCATTCTGCGGGAGCAAGGCCGGCCGCAGCCAATCCGCAATTTCGCAAACGAAAAGATCCCAGTCGACGTGGTATTGCTCCTGGACGTCAGCGCCAGCATGCGGCCGCATATCGAGCGCATCGCTTCGGCGGCGCACGAGGCCTTCCGCGCACTGCGCGAGGAGGACCGCATCGCCATCATGGTGTTCGACCGTTCGACGCGGCTGCGGCTGTCGTTTCGCAAGAGCCATGATGACGCGGAGCGCGAGCTGGAGTCGCTCCTCAACCAGGAAACCTTCAATGGCGGAACCGACATCACCCGCGGCTTGCTCGACGCGACCGACTACGTGTCGCGCCAAGGGCGGCGCGAGGCGCGGCGAGCCATTGTAATCGTGACGGACGATCAAACCGAGAGCAACCGCGACGTCGAAGGAGTTTCACGAGCACTTACCAAGGCGGATGCGGTATTGAGCCTCCTGCTGGCACCCGATGCTATGGCAAACCGAGCTGGCAGGGGAGGCGGGCACGGCGGCAGTGGCGGATGGCCTGGTGGAGGAGTAGGACTGGGTGGGCCGCTGGGAGGCATTATCCTGGGGAGGCGTGGCGGGGGCGGACCCTATGGTGGCCGCGGACCTGGCGGTACGGGCGGGAACCGAACCCAATCGGCCGGGACCGCCGAGATTGCGCGCCGGTCAGGCGGCGACAGCATGCCGGTGGACGATGCCTCCGCGCTGGAGACGACACTGGCGCGCATCCGGCAGCGATATGCGCTGCATTTCAAGCTGCCTGACGGCGTAAAGCCCGGCGAGGAGCGCGCCATCGAAGTGAGTCTGGCAGATGGCGCCCAGCAGCGTTATCCTGGTGCGGAATTGCGGTACCGGCAAGTGTATCTTGCGCCCACGTTGATGGTCGGGGCGGGCAACGCGATGGAGGCATCGGACGGGGCGGCCCAAGCCCCGGAGGTTATCCAAGTTCCGGTGGCGCGACGCCGGATGGCTGTAGACGAAGGTGGATCGCGAGAAGGACCGTTGAGTGGTCCCATCGCTGCGCCGGCTGCCGACACGACGGCAGACGCGCCTGCACCTTCTCAAAGCGGCTCCCGGCATGTCGATCAGCCGTCGCAGCGATCCGGCCCCATCGTCACTGAGACCAACGACCAGAAGCCGCCCTGCGGAAGCTGGCATCGCGCCGACGAGCCCGCGCCACCCCCCTGCCCGAGCACTACTGCGACGACGGACACGCACCAGCCACCCCAGGCACATTGACCGGTATGCGAAAATGGTCGGGCGGATAGCTCCAGACAACCAGCGTCAAATAGTTGCCGATGCGAAATGACGCTTCCTGGTGCCAGCGGCTGAAGCCTTAGCGGACTGAGCCCGGTGTCAACGTCCTCCTCAGAGGAGTTGAGTCTTGGCGACCTCGACAGCAGGGGGCCTCCGCAGCCGCCATGACTCTGCTAAAGACGATGATCGAACCCAATACGCCGGCGTCGCCTTGCCGAGTCTGACGTACCGGACGGCCGCGTGCACAACGCCGGTGAGCGGGAGCGTGAGGACGTCTTTGGTCTCAGCCTGGAGCAAATCCTCCACCGCGGACGGGCGAGGTTCGCGACAGAATCGACGCCGATAATTGTCGACATCTATTCTGCCGCGTTCCATTCGCCCGAGAGGAGGATTTGTTCCAGTGAACCCCTTATCGCCGTGTTCCTGCACATGATACTCTGCAAGGCGGTTCTGTGCTGCCGCAACACGGGCGCGCACGCGCCGATCGAACTATAATGCAGGCGATGAGATACATCTTTTGTGTACTTTTGTGGCTCTGCTTCGGCCCTTGGTACGGTGAAAATGGCCAGAGAGGGCTACAGGGCTTGTTGCCACATGCAGATGTGCTCCTGGCGCCGCAAACCGCCTCGTCCCGGGCGCCGGCGGATCGTCCTTTTCATTGGCCGAACGGCAAGCGGGTGGCGGTAAGCCTGTCCTTCGATGATGCGCGCGACAGCCAGATGGATGTCGGCCTGCCACTGTTCGACCGCTCCCATGCCAAGGTGACCTTTTACGTAAACCCGCCGAATATGAAAAACCGCCTGGACGCGTGGAAGGAAGCGGCGGCAAAAGGCTATGAAATCGGCAATCACACCATATCTCACCCCTGCACGGGCAACTACGCATGGGTGGGGAAGAATGCGCTCGAAGACTACACGATGGCTAAGATGGAGCACGAACTAGACGAGGCCAACGCCGAAACCCAGCGTCTGCTGGGCGTGAAGCCGGCGACATTTGCTTATCCATGCGGCCAGAAATTCATCGGCAGGGGCACCGGGACGCAGAGTTACGTGCCGCTCGTCGCCAGGAAGTTTCGAGTCGGCCGGGGGTTTCGGGATGAAGCGGCCAATAATCCCATGTTCGTTGACTTCGCGCAGGTACTCTCGCCGCAATCGGACGGAATGAGCTTTGAGGAGATGAAGAGATGGGTGCTCACCGCCGCACAGAATGGCGGATGGCTGGTTTTTACAGGCCACGAGATTGGGAAGCCCGGCTACCAGGTCACCGACGCCTCTGTCCTGGAGCAGTTTTTGGAGTACGCGGGCGATCCAGCTAACGGTGTCTGGTTGGATACCGTGGACGCTATCGCGCGGTACATTCAGGAACACCGGGGCCATGCACAATCGTCGAGCGGATTGTAACCGGTAGTCTGGTTGATTATCGGTAGCTATTCTGCCGCCACTGCTGCGGCCGTTTGCGCCCTGAAAGAAGATTTGTTCGGTGCTCAAACCAGAGAGGCACTTCCGCCCTGCTGCCACACGCAGGCGTAACCTCCGATCAAACTCCGTCTCGGGTCACGAACTGAACGTGGTGTTGTATAGCCTACAAACAGCCGGATCTGGGATTCGAGAGGTGGCTTCTTGGCCTAGCGCTCCTGTTCTGCAGTCCACGCGGCGTAACCTGTAAATTCATCCAGGAATCTACGGAATTTGGCTTCGATCGGTGCGACTTGGGCCCACAGGTCCGGTTCCGCCTTGACGAGTTCCATGATTTTGTCCTTGCCGAGTCCGGATGCCTGGTCGTAAGTGGGACGCCCGAACAGTGTGATGACAGTTTCTGCGAGCCCGCGGCCGGCGGTACCTCCTGTCCCCGCCTTGGTAACGTTCCCGGCCGCTATATCGCTTCCACGACCGGCTGGCAGGACGCCTGTTTGACGCGGGCGATGGCCAACGCAACACCGCCCCACAGCGCGGCTTTCTCCTGGAGCTCCGAACTCTCGATGCGCAACTTGTCCACCGGAAACAGCCGGATACGCTCGCGAACTTCCTGTCTCACGGTGTCGATCAGCAACGGGCCAACGTCGTGGGCGACATCGCCGCCCAGGAGACCAACTCTGGGTTGAGCACTGCGATGACGTTGGAGACGCCGATTCCCAACATGCGCCCGGCCCGTAACAACTCCTCGCGAACGAACTTGTCGCCTGCCGCGGCCGCCTGCGCCACGAGGCGAGGAGTCACCCGGTCGGCGCTCCCCTCCACCAAGTCGTAGAGGCGTGAGGCGTGTCCGCTCTTCATCAGCCGTACGCCAGCGCCGATGAGGGCCGGGCCTCCAGCAAGGGTCTCCAGGCAGCCCCGGTTGCCGCAGCCACACAGTGGGCCGTCCGGCAGGATAGTCTGATGCCCGATCTCCCCGGCTGCTCCCAGCGGGCCAAGCCGTAGCTTGCGGTCGATAACTACTCCGCCACCGATCCCGGTACCCACGGTGAAGACGAGCATGGTCTTAACCCCACGGCCGTGGCCGAACCAAAGTTCTCCGAGGGCGGCCATCCGGGCGTCGTTGAGCAGGAAGACCGGGCAGCCCACGGCAGCCGATAACCGCTCGGCCACCGGGTAGTCACGCCATCCATTGGGCAGGTTCGGGAGAAACAGGGTACGGCCGCGGTGAAAATCCGCGATGCCGGGCACTCCCACACCGAAGGCCGCCAACCGCTGACCTGTGCTGGCCGCCAACTCGTTAATCGTCGCAGCGATCCGGCTCAGGACGGCTTCCGGACCCTCGTGTGGCAGTGTGGGGATAATCCGCTCAGCCAACATCTGCCCGGCGCCGCTGGCCACCGCGCACGAGGTGTTGGTTCCACCAATATCTACGCTGGCAAACATTGCTGGCGCTACTATAGCGCACCAGCAGGGGCTGAAACGACGCGGAGGTTACACAGCGCCCAGACCGCCCGCCGATGTGCGCATCTCGCAAACGGGGCCGCATGGCACGAGCGTACCGCACCGCGACCGAACGGCCAGAACTTCCCCTTCCCATACCGTATGCAGGCATAAGCAGGGTTTTCGCAACCGGCCATCAATAGTGTCCGATAATGTCGAACATCAGGACTGAACGGCGTTTCCCATTACCTATTCTTTTCAATGGGTTGATGAAACCTCCGACGGAGGCGGTTGGATGTATAATCAAGCGCGGTCAGGAAGCCAAAATGGAATCCTGGATAAGAGGTACCTATGAAATCCATCACAATATTCGACCGCCGTTATTTTCTGAAGCTGGCCAGCGCCGCGCCGCTGCTAGCCTGCGTCGCCGTGCAGGATTTCGCCGAGAAGGCTCTGGGCGCGGTGGGGAAATCCGCCGGAAAGGGAGACATCTACTCAACGATCGGCGTGCGGTCGTTGATCAACGGCCGTGGCACTTGGACTTACTTGAGCGGCTCACTGGAGTTGCCGGAAGTCCGGGCCGCTAAGCAAGCCGCGGCCGAGCACTTCGTCGACATCTTCGAGTTGCACCACGCCGTCAGCCGCCGACTCGCCGAGCTTTCGGGCGCCGAAGCCGGCATGGTGACGTCGGGTGCAGCGGGTGCAATGGCCTCGGCGACCGCCGCCTGCATTGCGGGAAGCGACCCGGCAAAGATCTGGCAGCTTCCCGACACCACCGGCCTCAAGCATGAAGTGATCATGCATGAAGGGCGGAGCGCGTTCGACAGCGCCATCCGGTTGGCTGGTGGGAAGCTGGTGCTGGCCCACGACGAAGACGAGGTGCGCGGGGCCATCAACGAGAACACGGCGATGATCTATACGACTTCGCTGGGGGACACTCTCGAAAAGATGATTGCGATCGCCAAGAACGCGAAAGTGCCGCTGCTGCTGGATGATGCCGCCGGCATTCCGCCTATTGAGAACCTGAAGCTCTACGCCAAAATGGGCGCCGACCTGTATTGCTTCAGTGGCGGCAAGGGCTTGTGCGGTCCGCAGTGCTCGGGTTTGCTGCTGGGGCGTAAGGACCTGATTGAGGCCGCTATGTTGAACACCAGCCCGTGGGAAGGCGCGGTGTGCCGGCCGATGAAGGTGGGCAAGGAAGAAATCATGGGATGCCTCGCAGCGGTCGAAGCCTGGACGAAGATGGACCTGAATGCCCTGAATCGCGAGTGGAACGAGCGTGCGGTGCGCATTCAGAAGTTGGTCGATACCGTTCCGGGCGTGACTACGGAGATCCGGATTCCGGAGGGAGGCAACCGGTATCCGACACTAAATGTGAGTTGGGATGAGGAGGGCTGGGGATTCACCGTGACGGACTGCGATGCACGGCTGCGGGACGGCAAGCCGCGGATCGAAGTGCTGACCTCCAACAACCCCAGCCTGGTGCCGGCGGTCCACGAAGGTTATGAGAATCCAAAAGCTGCCAAACGCCGGAATCGCATCGGGATCGTGTCCATGACGCTGCAACCGGGCGAGGATCTCATTGTCGGCAAGCGCTTGCGCGACATTCTGAACCAAGCAAGGAAAAAGGCCTGAAGCAAGGCGATGGCCACTGGGGATAGGATTCCCGCGTTTATCGCGGAACCGACCTGATCTACCACGGAAGCGCGGCACAACTCGATGCTGCAGGAATAGCTAGCCCGGCGACTTCGTGCGGAAGTCATTGCAGGCGAGGAACGGGCGTGAGTATGATCACGACTGCCGCAGACGGCGGCAGCTAAGACCGGCCGAGCAATGGAGCTATCAAGCCCGGTAGCTAGCCTGGTTCCGAGTCTCGTGCTCAATGCAGTGGTGACG
>Ga0326728_10021146_pt1 | contig 12284 bp, 8 predicted proteins | sample MB3enrmetagenome_FD_207602 | JGI IMG/M metagenome (GOLD analysis project Ga0326728, IMG submission 207602) | Lab enriched peat soil microbial communities from McLean, Ithaca, NY, United States - MB31MN | ecosystem: Environmental > Terrestrial > Soil > Wetlands > Peat | place: USA: New York...
ATACGACAAAAACATATTGGGAAGGCTGCGCGGCGGACACCTGGTCAACCGTGCGAGTTTCCACCGCAAAAGCCGCTTCCGCTGCTGAGGCCAGGGCAGAGTTGAAGTAGAGTGGAGAGCGGGCGTCGTTGGACTCGTGAATGAAGAGCACACGCCCCGGGTCAGAACGCTCGACGGAAAACAGGAACCGGTCGTCGGCGGGCAAAGAATCTGCCGAATCGATCCTCACCTCACAGCGGCTGAAGCCGTAGGCAACATCCAGGGAATCAAACTCCACGACCGCGCGACCATTGGCGGGCACGCTGGCGCTGCGCGTGGCGATGGTCTTTCCGTTAACGACCAGGGAAACGGCGCGGGTGGCTGCCGGAGTATGGAATCCGGCGATCACGGCTTGAACGCGCGCCTTCTTGGGGTCCCAAACCTGGCCCGGGGCGGTCACGCTTTCGACAGTCCAATTGGGTGCCGCGTCTTTGACGACGGGGTGCAGAACGAGGGCGACATTCGACGGCAGCGCCAATTCCTGAAAGCTTGCCGGCATGTCGGATTTCTGCAAGTCGCTGAAGAGATGCAGCTCGATGGGAGTGCGAACGGTTTCCGCCAGGGAGCGAAGCCCGCGCGCCAACTCGCCGAAACTGGCGCGGGAGTCGCCCGCTGCAACGCTTTCGACCGCGTGGCGCAACTCCCCTGATTCCTGGGTCTGCCCGGTCAGCGCCTCGAGCCCGGACCCGAGAGTCATGACCTGGGCGCGTGTGCCGGGATTCCGTGACTCCAGCACGCCCACCGCGGCGCGCTTGGCGTCCGCCAGCCGTGATCCGGCGCGCATGCTGAAAGAGTTATCGATGACCAGCAGAACCATCTTGTTTCCGCCCAGGCTAGCCACCGAACGGTTAATAAAGGGATTTGCGAATACCAGCGCCAGCAACAGCAGAACGGCCATGCGCAGTGCTAGCAGGGGCAGATGGCGCAGGCGGCGATGCTTGATCGAGCTTTGCGTGCGCCGTTCGAAAAACATGAGCGAGCTGAACGGCTGCGCCTCCGCCTGGTGGCGGCGAAGCAAATGCAGGTAAAGTGGGAGGCCCACGAAAGCCGCAGCCGCGAGATACCACGGGGAAAAAAGACCCATCACGACCTCCCCTGCCGGATGGCCAGATACTCCCGGAGCGCGTCGTCGAGCGGCCGATCCGTTACCAGCAGATGGTAGTCCATGGCTGAGCCCCGGGCGCCGTCACGAAGGGCCTCAATGTGCGCGTCGATCTTCTTCGCATACTCCTCCCGGGCATATTCGGGGCTGACCTCCAAGGAATCCTCCGTCTCCAGGTCGATCAGCGTGGTGGGGCCACGAAACTTCGGGCGAACTTCGGCGGGATCGAGGACGTGAAAGAGGAGCACCTCATTGCCGCGGAAGCGCAAGGGTTCGAGCGCCCTGATAATCCGCTCGGGGGCATCGTAAAGATCCGAAATGACGATGACCACGCCGCGCCGCCTGAGGAATTCCTGGAAATGGTCGAGGGCTTTGGTGAAGTCCGTTCGGGCGCGGGGCTCGGCGTGCTCGAGGCCGCTCAAAAGCCGGTAGAGTTGCCCCTGGCGGTTGGAGGGCCGGATGTAGTTCCGCAGTTCGTCGTCGAAGACGATCAGCCCCGCAGCATCGCGCTGCGTCTGGGTGGTGAGGTAAAACAGCGCGGCGGCTGTGAAGCGAGCGTAGTCCGTCTTGCTCACCCGGTGCGAGGAGTATTTCATCGAGTTGCTGGCGTCGAGGAGTACGGTGAGCAGGGTGTTGGTCTCTCCGCGATAGCGCTTCAGGTAGGCGCGCTCGGAGCGCGCGTAGACGTTCCAGTCGATGTGGCGCAGGTCGTCGCCGGGAGTGTAGGCGCGGTATTCCGTGAACTCCTGGCTGAAGCCAAAGTTCGGCGAGCGGTGGAGGCCGGCGATAAATCCGTCCACCACAGTCTTGGCGATTAGGTCCAGACCGGAGATGCCTGCCAGCACCGCCGGATCGATGAAACGTTGCACGGTCAGCCTCCTGCTGGCGGCGGCATCTGTTCGAGCAAGCGGCGCAGGATCTCATCCGAATCGATGCGGTCCGACTCGGCATGGAAATTCAGAAGAATCCGGTGGCGGAGGACCGGCGTGGCCAGCGCCCGGACGTCCTCGTAAGTCACGTGGTAGCGCCGGTGCGCCAGGGCGCGAGCTTTGGCCGCCAGCACGATGAACTGCGCAGCGCGCACGCTGGCCCCGTAGTTGACGTATTTCTTGACGAAGTCCGGCGCTGTTCCACTCTTGGCACGCGTGGCGCGGACCAGGCTGACCACGTATCGCGCCAGCGAATCCGCGATGGGCACCATTCGCACCAGGCCCTGGAAGTCGAGAATTTCTTCGGCATTGGTCACCGCCTCCACTTTGGGCACGCGCGTGGTGGTGGTCAGGTCAATGACTTTGGCCTCGTCCTCGGGACTCAGGTAATCGAGCAGGGTATTGAACAAAAAGCGGTCAAGCTGCGCCTCGGGCAGCGGATAGGTCCCCTCGAGCTCGATGGGGTTTTGGGTGGCCAGGACGAAGAAGGGCAGCGGCAACGGGTAGTGGTTGCCGCGCACCGTGCAGGAAAGCTCCTGCATGGCCTCCAGCAGCGCGGCCTGTGTCTTGGGCGGCGTGCGGTTGATTTCATCAGCCAGGACGATGTTCCCGAAGATGGGACCCTTGACGAAGGTCCATCGGCGGTGGCCGGTGGTAGGGTCCTCTTCAATAATATCCGTTCCGGTAATATCCGAAGGCATCAGATCGGGTGTAAACTGGATGCGCGTGAAGACCAGGCCGAGCGTCTGCGCGATGGTGCGGACCATCAGCGTTTTGGCGGTGCCAGGCAGGCCGGTGATGAGGCAGTGTCCCCCCACGAAGAGGCCGATGAGGATTTGGTCGAGCACTTCTTCCTGACCGACGATCACTTCCCGGACCTGGGTGAGGATGTTGTCCCGCACGGATTGAAAGCGCTCAATCCGCCGCTGTAATTGGGTTGAATCCAGTTGTACTTCTGTCATGGTTCCCATAGTTCACCTTTTCGCGGAATCCTGAAGCTCCAAGAGTAGTTTTTGCGCCGGGCGGTAGCCGGGCGCGGCCTCGAGTGAGGCCAGGACGTGTTCCTCTGCCTTATCGCGCTGGCCGGCGGCGAAGTATGCCTGGGCCAGGTTGAATTGCGCGGAAGCCGAATCGAGCGGGTGCATGGCCACGACCGCGTCGTATTCACGGATGGCGCCGGGGTAATTCTCCTGCGCAAGCCAAAGTTTGCCGAGGCGGCGGTGCAGGTCCTCGTCAATCGGGTCGATGTAGTTGATACGGTCGAGCGTGGCTGCGGCCTCCTTGGGATCACCCAACACCTCTTCCAGCGAGGCCAGTTCTTTCAGCGCATGCGGGCTGTGTCCGCCGGCCTTTTCATATGCGGTAAGAACTTCTGCGGCCGCCTGCTTCTCCCCTTTGGCGAGATGAGCTTCGGCGAGGAACTCGTAAGCGTTCGCGTCGTCGACGTACTCCGGGTACATCCGCCGCACCTCTTCGCCTTCCTTCAGCACCTCATCGTACTGGGCGGCCCTGGCGGCTGCGGCAAGCGCCTTCAGGCTCTTGCGCCATTCATCAAAACCTGCGGCGGTCTTGCCCAGGTCCTTGTAGAGCCAGGCCTGGAACTGCGCGTCGAAATCCTCCGGCGGCATGCCGAGGTCCTGCCGGATGGCTTCGGCGGTAGTCTTTCGATCCGCAAACGAGCGCACCATGTCGAGCAGCTTCGCGTCGCCCCAGCGACCCTGGATGTAATCGCAAATGCGGCCAGCCTGGAAATAGGAGACCAGGACCTGCGCGGGATATTCCGGGCGGACGAAGCCGCGGTCGAGCTGCACGACCGGAAGCAGCTTCTTGTCGCGCAGGGCTACAAGGATGTCCGGCGTCACGCGGCCGCCCCATTCGGGAGAAACGTCGGTCTCTTCGTGGACCGCCAGGCCCTCGGTAAACCAGCGCGGCACGCGGTTGTGGGTCGCGGTGAGGATGTAGACGTGGCTCATCTCATGCCAAAGCGTGCAGGCCCAGTGAAAATCGCCGGGCGTGCGGCCGGAGGGGCTGTCCATGGCGACGACCTCCCCAAAAGTGACGCCCAGGGCGCCGAGACCGGGCATTCCCATCGTCCGAACAGCAAAGTCTTCATGGTCCGGATAGACTTCAACTTGCACGGGGCCGGGAAGCACGATCTGGTATTTCTTCTCGTAGGTTGCCATCGCGCGGCGCAACACGCTTTCAAAATAGGGGCGCAGAAGCTCGGCTTCCTTCTTGTGCAGTTTCAGGATCGTGGTCTGATCTCTGAAGGTAATAAAGTTCTTGTAGCTATCCAACAGGCGAAGGGTGTTGACGGTCGCGGCGTCCCGGTAGCCGTTGGTGTAGCACATCTCGAGCTGCCGCCGGGCTTCGTCCTCTTGCCCCAAACGCATCAGGTTGACGCCCAGGGCGGAGCGCGCCGACCAGAGCTGCGGGTCGAATTCGAGCGCCTTTTGGTAATAGGCCACGGCCTCCTCGTAGCGGTAGTTGAGCAGCAAGTGGTGGGCGATGATCGTGCAGCCCTCACCGTAGGTGGGATTGACCTGGCGGATTTTCGCGAGCCAGGGGTCAGGTGAGCGGTCCGCCAGCACCTCCACTGCCGCGTGGACCGCCAGGGCGTCGAGGGCCTCGGGAGAGAGCTGGAGGGCTGCGTCAGCCTGCTTCAACGCCTCTGCGCGGTCTGAATCTTCGAGCGCGAGATTGGCCATCAGTTCGTGGGCTTCCACCAGCTTGGGGTCCAGCTCCAGCGCTTTGGCAGCCCATTTAAGAGCCTTAGAATCGAATCCGTCGGCACTGACGAGGGCGAGACCCAGATAGGCATGTGTGTTCTTGGGGTCGCGCTCCAGAGCTTCTTCAAAAAGTTTTTCCGCTTCGACGTTGTTAAACCGTTCGTGCATCAGGCGGCCCCAGCGAACGCGATAGTTGGCATTGCGGTCGTCTTCGCCCACCGCCTCGCGAAACTCGTTGTTGGCGTCCTGGTACATCCCGAGACCCCAGTAACCTTCGGCGCGGAAGAATTGATCGCGCGAGTCCGCGAGCGATTCGTAACACCTTCGGGCTTCGTCGCGGCGGCCGTGCCGTGTGAGAGCATTGCACTGATCCGGCGTCGCGGCCCTCGCGAGGCCTAAGCCAAGCGTCCCGATTATCCAGAGCGCCCGGATTGGGCTCACATGCGTCACTTGTCCAACTCCTGCTGGACGCGCGCCAGCCCCACGAGCGCGTCCGTCAACTGCTTTTTGTAATCATCCTCAGACATGGCGGCTTTCTGATACCTCAGGGTATCGATCTGGCGCTCGAACTCCTCTTTCTTGGTGAGCAGAGCGCGGTTGCCGGAATCGTTGGCGGCCTTCTCGGCGGCGCCGAACCGAACCAGGGTGAATCCGGAGAGCATCAAGCCCTCACCGTTCTCGCTCGACGCCGCGCGGACGGCTTCGCCCTTGCCCGTGTCCTCGAACACCGCGTGCTCCGTGGCCAGGCGCTTTTCCGATTCGTAATAAGCTGCGGTCTTACGGTCGGCGTATTGAAATGCCTCGAGCCCGCTAATCGCCTCGTTCTTGTCGACATCCGCGTCGGAGTCGTGCAGTGCCTCAACCCAGTAGCGGCAAAAGATGGTGGCGTTCTTCTCGGTCCCCGATTTGGTGGCGGCGATGACTGCGCGCCCGGGCCGTTCGAGGGCTGGAAGGGAACCGCCGCTGGCGCTCGTGGTGTTGACGATCAACTGGCGCTTAGCGGGAACGCGATCGCACAGCGCCGCCAGGTCTTCAGCGGACAAATCCGGGCCCACGAGGTTGAACTTATACTCGACGCCATCAAAGGAGCCGTGACCGATGAGAATCAGCACGAAATCGTCCTCCGGTTTGGCCTGGCTCGAAATGAGGCCGAGCGTTTCGGTGAGGCGCGCGCGCGACGCGTCTTTGCCTGTCAGCGTGTAGACATGCGCGTCGCCGCCCGAGGTTTTGAAGAGCTTGTCCAAATCCTTGGCCAGCCCTGTGAATTGTTGGTCATACTCCGGCTCGCCGCCCAGGCCCGCGACCGTGAGGTAGTACGTAGCGCCCCTCACCGGAAGCGCGGAAAAAAGCAAAAGCGTGAGCGGCAAACCCAAGAACGCGTTTCTCACACGATCCCCCACCTCCGGCGCAAAAGCCATTCGGAGCAGCGCAAGAGTAAAATCAAAAGGAAGACCACCGGCATATTCCACAATTCCTCAATTTGACGAAAACTAATACCCGCCTCAGAATAGGGGATGTCGCGAGCGAGGTGGGCAGCCTCCTCGGGCTGCCAATATCGCCCGCCAGTCTGCGTAGCGAGCCTTTCCAGAAGGTCACGGTTCTGCTCGAGGTGAAAATTCTCTGCGACGCCGTCCATCCTCTCAAAATTCAGGGTGTCGCTGCCGAGATCGGCGTCGGCCCGCCTGGCGGTCACCAGGACCGAATACAAGGCCGGCCGGTCGGCATTCCATTCGGCCTGAAAGGTGCCGCGCGTGCTCGGATCGGGGGACAGATCGAGCGTTGCGCTCGCGCCACCCGGCCCGGAGATGTGCGCCTGGACGAGTGCGTCCGGAGCAGGCGCGAAATCCTGATCGCGAACCTCGGCAGAGATTTTCACGCGGCCTTCGTCAAACAACATTGGCTTGGAAACGGACGCGACAACGCGTCCGGGCGTGTCCTCAACCAGCCAACGCAGCAATTGTTGCCAGAAGGCAACATAGGTGTGGTCCTCCGAAGGCAGTCCCATCTGCCAGTGCCAGGTCCCGCCCGTGGCCAGGATTGCGGTCCGCCCGCGGCCAAAATTCTGGGTGACGAGCAACGGCGATTTTCGTCCCCCTCCGCTGATTTCAACCAGTACGGCTGCGCCGGGCTTGGGTGTGCCGGGGTCCTGATAGTCCTCCAGGTACGGGAGTTTCTTCCAGCGCGCCAGGTTGCGCGCCGGGTCTTCATTCAATCGGCAAATGACACTGTCAGCCCCGGCAGGCGTGAGAGCAACCGTGGCCGGGCCCCGGTGAAACGTCCCTTTCCTGCCCGGCAGAACGGCGGGAAGAAGATCGGCCAGGCCGGAGGCACTCCAGCCTCCGTCTGCCAAGGCTAGGCGCCCACCGAGCAGCAGCAGGCCGCCGCCGCGGCGATCGACGAACTGCTCGATCAAGTCCCGTTGCGCGGGCGTGAAGTAGTTGGCTTCGACCGAACCGATAATCAGCCCCTGGTATGCAAAAAGTTCCTCGGCGGTGGCGGGGAACCCCTGCGCTAGTTGCTTGGGGTCGTCGATTCCCTGGCGGTAAATTTTGTTCTCAGTCGTGCGCAGCATGGAGACCAACTGGATGGTGGAGTCATCCGTCTCAGCGCGCCGGATGAATTTGTATTCCCACCGGGGCTCGCCTTCCACGTACAGGATGCGGCGCCGGCCGGACTCGACGTTGACTAGCCGCGTTACGGCGTTGTTCGAGGGATTCTCTTCGCCGGGAAGCGGGTCGATCGAGAAGCGGAGCGCTTTGGCGCCGGCGCTGTCGGCGTTGAACATCAGGTCCTCGGTTTGGATGGCGCCGTCAGGCGCGAAGGTGATTGCCCGCGCCGCCAGCGCCGTCGCGCCATCGTGAACGCGGAGCGTGGCTTTCCGTCCGGCGTAACCGTGTTGGTGGAAACGGATGGTGGCAGCCAGACGCGAATCGGCCAAGGCGCGCGGCGCCACAATGGCGTCGTCGATCTCCACATCCTGCGCCATCTCGACGCGCCCGAATCCGACGGTGTGGACTGGAATCCGGCGGGAACGAAGAGCTGTGATGGTCTCGAGGTCGACGCCTCCGGAGTTGTCGGACCCGTCGCTGAGCAGGACGACGGCGCCCACGGGCAAATCGCTTGTCTCCTCGGCCAGTTGCTTGAGTCCCGCGCCGATGTGTGTCATGGGCATCGCGGCCTGCAACCCATCCAAGCTCGAAACACGCATTGCCTGACTATCGAGGCGGTAGAGGCGTGTTTGGAATTGCTTCTGAAGATCAGCGAGGACGCCGCCCTTTAAAACTTTGACGGCCCGTTCGATGCGGGTGGCACCCTCCTCCGTGGTGGCCATGCTGCGGGAGTCATCAATCAAGATCGCGATGACGTTCTTTTGGGGCTCGAGCTGCGCAACCACTAGGGCAGGCTGCCAGAGCAAGATAAGCAAGAGGGCTGCCAGACAGGATTGGAGAAGCCAGATGATCCCTGCCCGCCAGTTCCGCACGCTGGGGGCGGCTTGCGGCAGACGAGCACGAATCAGCCCCGCCAGGGCGCCCGTCGTCATCAGGAGAAGCAAAACCAGGAGCCACTTCGGCCAACCGCTCAGCAGGACAAGTTCACCTCGCGAAAAAACCAAGCGTGGGTACTTAAAGAAAAATTGAAACATGCGTGTCTTCGGCGTAGCGCCGACCTTTAGGTCGGCAGGTGCTGGTCCAGCACCAGCGGGACCAGCGCTACTAATCATATTGGGACTCTAGCGGCGAGCTTATCTCGCCACATGGCGGCCTCCCGATTAGATCGGGATAGGTTCCGCCGTCTCCAAATCAAAAGGTCTCGAAGCCCTGGTTACTCTGTTTACGATGCCCTGATCCAGCCTTTGGATGCAACGCGCCTTACGTAGGGACGAGCGGCGCTCGCCCCGTGGCCGAACGCCGTTCGGCCTTACTCATTTCAGTCTATCCACCGCGTCGCCTTGAGAAGGCTCACGCATAGCGGAACAGCGCCTTAAATCCAAAGTCCATGTGCTGCTGGTTATGGCAGTGAAAGAGGGTTAGCCCCGGCTGGTTGGCCACCAGGTCCACGGCAACGACCCCATAATTCGGCACCACCACCGTGTCCTTAATCACTCCGGAAGTCTTTTTGCGGTTAACGTCCACGAGCTCAAACGTGTGCCGATGCATATGCACGGGGTGGGCATCGTCGCTGCGATTGTGGAAGACCAGGCGGTAACGCGCGCCTTCTTTCAGGACGAACTCGCGCTCGTGCGGATACTCTTTGCCGTTGACGAGCCAGTGGTTGAAATTTCCGGGGCCGCCCGGAATTACTTCAAAGATCATGTCCAGCGTTTGGTCGGGCGCGGGGCGGGGCGCCGGCGGGCCAAAGATGGAGTAGTCCCATTGGATGTTAGTGGGGGCCACCCACTGTGGGTCGCCATGCTGGTTCGCATACTCGACCAGGATTCCCATTCCGTCGTTGCGGTCGTCATCTTTCGTGGCGCCCAGAATCCAAATTCCCGGCCGGTTCATCTCCACGACGGCGTCCACGCGCTCCCCTGGACCCAGGGCCAGGACTTCCACGGGATGCGGCGAGGCCACTGCGTTGCCGTCCAATCCGACGACGTTGAACAAATGGCCCGCAAAGGCGATGCTGCGGTTTCCTGTGGCGCTCGCGTTGAGCACGTGCACCAGCAGGCGCTGGCCCTGCCGGACGCGAATCGGCTCCCCCGCACCGAGCGACCTGTCGTTGATGGAGAAAATCCGATAGCCGACTTCCAAACCGTTTTGCCGCTTGTCGGGGACGGCCGGCCTTTCGGGCTGCGGCCCGAGCGCCCCCATTTCCATTTCGTCCATATCTTCCGAGGTCAAAAACGGTTCCCATTCGCGCAGCGCAAGAAAAACTTCCTGGTCGTAGCGGCCCGGATTCTCGGCCGGCTCGACGAAGACGAAGCCGAATTGCCCGGTGTAAGTGCCTCGGTGCAAATCGATGCCGGCCATCGTATGGGTGTGATACCAGCGCGTGCCCGCAGGCCGCGGCACAAACTGATAGCGGCGGCGGCCATGAGCAGGAACCATTGGCGTGCCTTCCTCCTCTGAGCCGTCGACCTCGGGGGGGATGAAAAAGCCGTGCCAATGCACCAGTTCAGGCACATCGGTATCGTTCAGCACATCCACCGTAACCGGTTTGCCCTCGCGCATGCGCAATACAGGGCCGGGCGAAGCGCCGTTGTAACCGACGGTGCTGATGGCGCGATTGGGGTCAAGCTGCACAATGACGGGGGCGATTTTGAGCGTGATATCCGCTGCTGCCGCCTCAGGCGCCGATTCAGGTCGCATCTGCGCCATTTGCGCTCCCAGCAGCCGGCCAGCCCCGATTCCCGCAGCGCCGGCACATCCGTGTTTGAGGAAGTCTCTTCGATTCATATATAAGTCGAGAAGTCGAGAAGTCAAGAAGTTGAGGGACAATAAGCTCTTAACTCCTCGACCCTCGACTCTTCGACTTCTCGACTCGCCGGAGCGATCAGTGCGTCATACCATAAATGATGTAATTGATCCCCAAGCGATACGCGAGGGAGGAAAATCGCTCGGGGTAGCGTGGGTCGTCAGCGTGCTCCCAGGCATCTCCCAGGTGCATGTTGTGGCAAATGGCTACAAGTATTCGGCCCTTTTCGTCGCGGATGGCGCGCCAATGTGGCTCAATGCCGTCTCTCTCATAGGTTCTGCCCGTCCAGATGTATTGATAACCCGGTATCTGGAACCGCTCGTCCAAATCGTAGAGCACGTGAAAGATCTCGTCCGTATTCTTTAGGTCCTCGACGGGGCGTTCCGGGAAGACCTTGTGCATGCCTGCAAGGAAGGTCTCCCATTCCGCGGCGCCGTGGAAATTGTCGGCCACCAGAAAACCACCTCGAAGCAGGTACTCGCGCAGGCGTTTGGCTTGCGCGGCGGTAAAGTCCCAACGGCCCACGTTGACGGCATAGATCCACGGCCAGTTAAAAATCTCGTCGCTATCGAGGTCAAGAACCTTTTCCGTGGAGCGGGCGTCAAGCCGGGTGAGACGCCGGACGCCTTCAGAGAACTGGCGGTCGGCCTTGGGGAAATCCTCCGACCACCCGCCGCGGCGCCAGCCGCCGAAGGATTCCGCGCTGGTTGCGAACCGCAGTCGCCCAAAGGTGAACTCGGCTTTTTCGTTGGTTTCGGTGGGAACTTCTTCAAATCGCCAGGGAGAATAGCCGTCGTACTGAAAGGCCATCAGGACAGTGCTCAATCCCAATGCTAGAAACACCACGAGCATTCGTGGACGGAGCATCATGGATCACCCTGGACAAATAGTAACAAAATGTCAGAGTTTTTTCCAGCCCTCGCCCACGCTCAACCCGACAAGGACGCGCTACGCCAAATCCAGTGCCGCGAGCAATTCCTCCACGTTGGTTTCATCCACCACGAGATTCAGGGTCTCCTCGCGAAGCTTCTCGATCTCATCGAAGGCGCGGAAAAGCCTCATCTTAGCAAGGGCGTACTGTTCACTGGGGTCGAGATCCCTCGTGTGCGCCGCACGCCAGGCAGCGAGCGCCCTTTGTGAAACGAAGACTCGCAATGCGAAGGGTGGCCCTTGGTCTGCTGTCAGCGCAAAGACGTAGTCGCTCCCCGGTCCGAGTCCGCCGGGGCGGACGACGCTCCGCCGCGACTCAAAAAAATACCGGTAAGCGATCCCCGTTTCTGCGGCATACGATTTGGTGCGATGAGACATTATAGCCTCAGTGACGAGTGACAAGTGACGAGTGACGAGCAGAAGTGAGGAGTCAGGAGCCACCCGTCACGCGTCACTGTTCTCGGGCGCGTGAAACCTCGGCATGAGAAACTGGGGCCAGCTTGTCCAGGGACCCGGAAAAATCAAGCTCGGGGGGTGATGCCCCCGCGTCAGACTCATCGGCGCGGCTTAGCCATCGGCGGCGAAGACGTTGCAGGTCGGCGGCGACGTGCAAATTCACGAGCCCATCGAATGTCTGGCTGCCGGACAGGCTTAATCGGGCGCCCGAGAGTTCCAGTGCAGCTTTCTTAAGGAACACGCGGTGGTCGTGAACCTGAAGATCCAGAGTCACAGGACGAAACACCACCGGCCCGCGAAGCGGTTCCAGTGCGCCCTCGCCGACCAGGCGCACAAACGCTCCCACAGGATCAAAACCAGCCAAGGAGAGATCCTTGGTTACGACCGTCGCGTGCCCCTCCAGATTCTCGCGCATTTCTTGCTCGCTCAGCCCCGTAGTCTCGAAGTGCCCGTTGATGGACATTGACCCATGCGCTCCACGAAGCTCGGGAGGCAGATGCCCTACGATCGATTGCACTCCAACCCCGGACAACGAGACATCCGCAGCGAGGTGAGCCGGCTTGTTCGTAAGGTCCACCCGTCCGATCAAACGGCCCTGCCCGCCCCCAGTTTGGAAGGAGGCGTTCGAGAGTCGGATCACTCGGCCAACAACCTCCAAGTTGGTCTGGAAGTTGTCGAGCCGGG
>Ga0326728_10021147_pt1 | contig 12283 bp, 5 predicted proteins | sample MB3enrmetagenome_FD_207602 | JGI IMG/M metagenome (GOLD analysis project Ga0326728, IMG submission 207602) | Lab enriched peat soil microbial communities from McLean, Ithaca, NY, United States - MB31MN | ecosystem: Environmental > Terrestrial > Soil > Wetlands > Peat | place: USA: New York...
TTGGCTTCGATGTCGAAGGCAGTTGTCCTTGCCCAGGCCGGCCCACCAAACAAGCGGTCATTTCCGATGCCGAAGGCCTCGCGCACCGCCGTCCAAAGCGGCACATTCGTGATCTTGAGGCCATCTGGCGTGGCCTGGAACACGGAACTGCGCGCGTCGGGACTGGCAGGCTTGACCGTCGAAACGTCCCACGCGGGCAGCGCGACAGGAGCCGCGGCAGAAAGTGCGGCAGCCGGAGCGGCAGGCGAAGCCTGAGGCGCGGGATTCGTGACCTGGGGTGCGGCCGCTGCTGCCTGGGCCAGAGCGCAACGTGTCAGTAATACGTATGCCCCCAATGCCAAGCCGGGTCCGCAGATTCGTCGTCTTCGGCGCGGTGCGGCTTCGCTCATCGTCGCTTGCACTCCGTCTTGAGATTTGCCGCGCCCGAGATTCGGCGAGAGTTGAGCGAGGCGCACACATGCATGCTTTGCATCAGAGGGATGTCAACAATAAGACGTTACGAACCCCCATTTTGTTCGGTACGTCTTGCACTTTTTTGTGCCGCCGGCTCAAATCGCCCCGTCGAGATTAGTTCGGCGAGGGTTTTTCCACATGGTCGATCACAATCACATCCACTTGAGTCTTTTCCGCAGTGAGCTTCAGCCCGAGCTGCTCCTGAAACGCCTCGTATAAGCTTGGCGCGGCGGCAGCCTCTGCCGGGGCCGAGCCATCGGCGGCAGCCGGCATGCGCGGTGGATGCCCGTTGAATTGCGAATCGTCCGGCGTGAAGGTGACTTTGAGATCGTATCTGGCTGTAAGCCCGGTGCGATCTACCACCGGCCGGTCCAGGACAAGCACCTGCAGAAAGCCGGTAAGATCCGCCATGGTTGCGTTCCCCGCGCGCAAAGTAATTCCGCCCTGACCAGGCCCAAATCCGAGACCGGGCAACTGTCCCTTGCTTTCATTCACTGTCATCTTCGGGCCGCTTTTTCCCACCTCCAATACATACGCCTCCATCTCTCGCTGCTCGTGATGGAAGGTGAGCTTGAAGCGGTCGGCCAGCAGCTTTTGGATCATGACCCTGATCTGCTGAGAATTCGGAACGCCCTCGGCGTCAGGCACTGCGTCGATATCGAAACGGTCGTTGCCAATCCACGCCGGGCCGTTCACGATCTGCTTCGACTGTACGTTGTACGCGAACGAGAGCAGGTCCTGGACGGATGACGCGACCGTGTTGAAGTTGCGCCCGCGTATGACGAGCCGCTGCATTTGCGTTGCCCCGGAGTTATTGGGCTTGATGGTCGCAACCTCAAATGAAGGATTGGCATCCGCCGCCATCGGCTTGAGCGGCTCAGGAATCGGCCAGGCTGCGTCCGGCGTTGTCCGCGCCAGATTGAGCGGCAGCGGGTTCGGCCCCTGCGTCCACGTTCCTGTGATCGTCTTGCCGTCGGCGCTCATCTTGCCTTCGTACTTGCCGCCAATCATGTCCATCGTGAACGTCAGCATGCCATCTTGAAACGTCGTCTTTGAAGCCACAAGCGGCTGTCCGCCCTGATCGACGCTGTAAAAGGTCGCCTTGTACTCACCAGCGGCGGCTTGCGTGATCTTCAACTCCAACCGCAGATCCCGGCCTGCGTGCAACGTGCCCTGCCAGATTCCCAGAACATCCATTGGTGAAACCGGCGTTAGCGCGGTTGATGGGTTCTGCGCCGCTGGCGCGGCTGGTGGCGCGGCAGCCTGTGCGTTTGTCCTCACCGGGTTGGTCGCAAGCAACAAGGAAATTGCTCCGGTCGCGATATACGCGAGCCCCAGCAATGCCTTCCTCGAGAAGTACGATCTATCCCTTGCCTGTTCTGTTCTCATTGTCGAGAATCCTTTTCTGCGCCCGCACTGATGTTTGCGAAAGACGCCAACCTGCGAGTTTTGCTTCATGAAAGAGGAATGCGCCCGCTTGACGCGCACTCTCTGTTTACTTCCGACGCCTCCGCACTTGCCACACTGCTTTCTGTTCCGTGTTCCCTGATCCCTGTTCCCTGCCTTTTTCAGTTCGCCGACGGCTTTTCTACATGGTCGATCACCATCACGTCGTCGGGAGCCTTGGTGGCCTCAATCTTCAGCCCGAGTTGCTCCTGCACCGCGGTGTAGAGGCTCGGCGGCGCATCGGCAGCGTCACTGGGCGGCGGAATGGTCATGCCCGCCCCGCGGAACTGCGCAAACTGCGAATCGTCGGGCGTCCACTTCAACTGAAAATCGTAATGGTCCTTCAGTCCGGTCTGATCCACCATCGGCCGATCCGTAACTGAAGCCTGCATCCACGTGGCGAAGTCAGCCATGGTCAGGTTTCTCGCGCTGACGGTCACGCCCTGGCTGTTAGGTCCGCGAATGCCAAATCCCCCGGGATCGTTGGGCCCTGCGGTGGTCTTGGTAAGCTTTGGCCCGCCAGGGGCAACCGTAATGGCATACACCGCAAGCTCGCGCTGCTCGTTGTGAAACTTAAGCTGGAAACGGTCGGCAAGAAGTTTTTGCAGCAGTATCTGAATCTGCTTCGAACTCGGCATGCCGGGCACATCGGGAACGCCATCCACATCGAACAGATCTTTGCCGGCCCAATCCGGCGCGCCCACGATTTGCTTGGCGTGCAAGCCGAAGCCGAGAGCAATCATGTCATTCAAATTCGCATTGATCAGCCGGAAATGGCGGCCATCGAATCCGATGCCCTTGCCCTGCCGGCCTGGTGGGCTTGGCTTCACCGTTACCACATCGAAGCCCGGCTTCGCATCCGCGGCCATGGGCTTGATCGGCTCGGGAATCGGCCAGGCTGCGTCCGGCGTTGTCCGCGCCAGATTGAGCGGCAGCGGGTTCGGCCCCTGCGTCCAGGTCCCCGTGATCGTCTTGCCGTCGGGACTTATCTTGCCTTCGTACTTGCCGCCAATCGCGTCGATCGAGAAAGTGAGCGTGCCGTTTGCAAAGGTGGTTTTTGTCACCGGGATGGACTGGCCGCCCTGGTCGATGCTGTAGAAGGCGGTCTTGTACTCGCCGGCGGCAGCGGCTTGCGTGATCTTCAACTCCAACCGCAGATCCCGGCCTGCGTGCAGGGTTCCCTGCCAGATTCCCAGGACATCCATTGGCGAAACCGGCGTTAGCGCCGTGGATGGGCTCTGCCCAGCCGGCGCGGCTGGTTCTGCGGCGGGTGCCGGACTCTGCGCTGCGGCTCGATTCGCCTGGGACGCCATCGCAAAAGCGACGGCCAGGGCCACGCATCCCGCCAGCAAAGACAACGTTTTCCAACCAGACCGCATGATCCTGCCCGCAACTTCCGTTTTCATTGCAATAACTCCCTCTCTGCTCCCACAAGGGCAATTACAGAGAACGCCAACTGCTGATTTTCCGGTCGCAAGAAGGATACAGCGGTAAGACGGATATACGTCTCGATTGTTGCCAAAGTTCCGCGCCTTTTGGCCGCGGATTCATGCGCCGCTTCTTTTTCGGCGCTAGTTCGCCGACGGCTGCTCCACGTGATCGATCACCAGCACCTCGACCGGCCCTTTTTGCGGTTCCAGTTTCAACCCCAGTTGCTTCTTCAGCGCCTCGCGAAAGGGGGCGCCAAATGAGCCCACATCGCCCGGTTGGCCCATGTCTTCGGGCGGTGTCCATTCGATGGAGAAGTCGAATCCGCCGGTAAGCCCCGTCTGGTCGAGGAGCGGCCGCTCGAGCGTGGCCAACCCGGTCTGAAACGGCATCGAGTCGGCCAGCATCTTCATCGTCACATTGCGCCCGCCGAAACGATGCGTTCCCTGCGCGCTCGCCGGCAAACGCGCCATCATGCCGCACGGAATGGGCAGCGCTGCATTGGGTGTCGTGGCATGCGTTCCTTGCGGTCCCACGCTGGCGTTGCTGTCTGAGCTCTCAGGCAGCGCCGTCGTCGCGCAATCGTCGCTCGCTGGATGCGGCGTGAGTTGCGGTCCCGGCATTCCCGGCGTCGCCAGCACCAGGCCAAACACGGGAACCTCGCGCGCCTCCCAGTGCACCGCCAGCTTGAAGCGCTCGGCCAGCAGGCTCTGCATCATCAGCCGCATCTGATCTTTTGTCGCAGGCTCGGCCGTGCGCGCTTCAATATCGTAGCGATCGTTGCGCACCCAATCGGGCACATGCAGATCCAGCCCGGCCCAGTAATCCATGCGCAGCGCCAGTTCCTCGGTGCCGCTCAGCTTGTAAGCAAAGGTGATGTAACGCAGCAGCGGCAGGCTACTGGAGGAAAACAGCGTCCCGTTCGGGGCCAGCACATCTTTCTGGCTCACCGTGAACCACGCGTTCCCATTGTCGAGCGAAAAATTGCTGTGCGACGGCGCGCCCGTCTTGTCTTCCCGCACACTCGCAACATCGAATTCCTGCTTGCCGCCGGCGGCCTTCTCCCAATCGGGCGCGGCGCTTTGCGCGCGCAGCGGCGCATACAGGCCGAACCCAATCGCCGGCACGGCAACGAGTACGACCGCACCCCGCAAGATTCTCGTGCCGCATTTCAAGTGATCAATGAACGTAGATGAAAACGTAAGCGACCTCGCATTTGGGCACAACTCAACACCGGTTGATAAGGCCACGAGAGCTTATTCCACTTAGACACCCAGCATCGACATTTTGTTCCCGCGATGCGGATATTCCCGTGACCAGCCGGGAGTTTTGAAGCGGACGTTGCGCTTTCAACTTGCCTGCAAACGGATGCGCGCTGGCTTTCCGGCAGCCAGCACCACGGTGAATGGGAAGGCTTCGAAGCCGGGAACAAGATTGAAGGTTTTCTCTTTGAAGCTCGCGTCGAAGCCGGAGGATGCATCAGTGCTTACCATCAACGCGCCTTTGGCCTTGAGGACGCGAACGGTGTGCGAGTCGATCTGCTCGACGCGCTCGCCCGGCCGCGCAATCACGGGAACGATCAGCTTAACCGGTGCGGAGGGCTGGCCGCTGGCGCTGGCCTCGATTTCTACTCCCGCCGCGCTGAGCCGGTAGATCATGTGATAGAGAATCTCGCCCGCAGAAACGGGTTTGCGCGACGCGGTGAGCATGCGACCCTGTGCGTCGAAGACGATTTCGCTGTTCGACTGATTGGCCGTGAGCGCGGCCTTGAAATCGTTGAGATTTGTGCAGGTCTCGCCATCGACATACTCAAGTCGCGGCGTCAGCGCCATGTGCGGACCCTCGCGAAACTGCTGCTGGTTGGCAATCTCCACCATCAGATACTCAGTCATGCTGGCAGTGAGAATCGGGCCGAGTTGCATGTGGTAGAGCAGCGACAACGCTCCGCCAGAGACGTGCCCGCCACCGAGATTGCCTGCGCCCGGTTGCACGTGCTCCATGTACTCCCAGTCATACTCGGTAACGGTGGCGCGCCACGGACCGATGGCGGCCAGTTTGGTGCCGACTGCGGAGAAACTTCTGAGCGTACAGGCTTCATCGCGCGGCAGCTTCGGGCGGGCGGCCGGCTCGGCTGCAAATGTGCCGCGATCCAGCACCGTGGCCAGCGCCTTGGCGTGGGTGAAGGTGTGGTGGATGCAAGGTAGATCGCCGTGCTCGAAGAAATCCGGCCCGCCATAGAGCAGCCCTTCATGAGTGCATGCGGCCATTAGTTCAAGGTTGCGCCGCGCCACTTCGCGGAACCGCGAATCGAACTTCGACATGAGGACAAAACCCGGATGGCAACCGTCGCTGGTGCGACTGCCCCACCAGCTCCACTTGTAGTTGCGCGAGCCGAAGCTGTTGTCCCAGGCGCCGTCGGGCAGCATGAACTCCATGTGGGTTTTCATGGCCGCGACAACTTGCTGCTGCACTGGTTTGTCGTCAGCCAGCAGACTGTAGAGCGCGAGCGACGGCAACGACTCCTCAACGTTGTAGCCCATGTCCACAGGCCGGCAGCCCTTGGGCGACACGCCCGTGAGGGGATGGCCCTCGCCGGCAAGAAATCCATCGGGCGCGAACTGGCTCAAGACTTCGTGCGCCAGGGCGCGCGCGCGATCGAAGTAGTGGGCTTCGCCCAGTACACGCCCACAGAGCTGAAAGGCCAGCGTCGCCGTCACCGGGTAGTTCACATTGCCGGTTTCGATGGTGATGAATCCGTCGAGGAACTTTGCCGCCGCGGCCAGCCGATCTTTCCATTGCGCGCGCGTGGCCGCATCCAGAACTTCGCCGTGATGTTCGAGAGCCTCAGCCAGCGCGATGGTGTGAAAGACGGTGATGCCCTGCCAGCTACTCAGGGTCACGTCGTTGATCCAGCTGCCGTCGGCGCGGCTCACCTGGACCTGCGACCACTCATGCACCAGCATCGCCGCGCGCAGGTATTTGGCATTGCCGGTAGTGTGCGCCATGCGCAGCAGGGGATACACCGCGTCGCCGCAACGGCCGTGGATGAAGGCGCATGAAGGGCACAGCAGGCCGCCATGGAAGGCCGGGTCACGCATCTCCGTCACCTGCCGCGCCAGCAATCCGTCGCACCATGTCTTCAGGGTTTCGGCATAGAGCCGCTGTTCAGGCGGTGAAGCGCCCGCGCCTTGCGCGTTGGCCGTGATGGAGGCTAGCCCCGGAAAAGCGACACCGGCAGCAAGAGTAGCGGCACTGGCCGCGGATCGCCGCAACAATTCTCTGCGCGTGATCGCGCTCAAAACAATCTGAGTTTTCATCACGGAGAATACTAACGCGTGTTTGTCGTCTGCGTATACGGATTCATCAGGCGGGAAATTGCCTGAAATTTCGCTGGCGGCGCGCTTGATTTCTTTGGGCTACCAGCTATACACGGCCAGAATCGAGGGCGCTCCGGTCTTGCCTTCAATCACGCTCACCTTCAGGACGGCTTCGAGGTTGCGGTTGGCAAAGCCACTTCCGATGCGATCTTTGAGCAGTTCCATGTAGTGAGAGCTGGCTACGAATTGTGCGGCGGCTTCGGTGCCATTGCGGCCCTCTCCGGCAAGCACCACGACCCATCCGTCAATAGTAGGATCGCGGAACCGGGCGACGAGCGCGTAATCGTCGGCGCTGGAGTAGGGCTTCGAGGTGTCGCGTTCCCAATGCGCATTTGGCTGCGTCTGGTCCACAATGCTTTCTCTGCCGGAGGGCGAATAGGGCAGGAAATGGAAGCGCAGAGGCTGCAACAGACGGAGGGTCCAGTCGTTGTTGTAGCCGCCCAGCAGGATGACCGAGTGTTCGCGCAGATCCGGCAAAGAGGTGGTGGCTGAAGGCACCAATTGCGTTGCCGCTCCGGAATGCTCCAGGGTGCTGCTGATCTGAGAAATTGCGGAGGCGGCCTGCATGGAGACGAAGGGGTACTCGATGGTCCGATCCGCCGTGATCACGCCCGAGTAGTTGTCGGGTTTGAATGCCGAACTTCCCGTGCAGAGAACGACGGTGTGTTGATCGTGAATGACAGGAGCCCAGAAGGCCTCCACCGCCGTTTGAGGCGGCGCGGCGCGGAACTTCCACAGAAATCCTGCGGTAACGGCAACCAGAACCACCACCACCGCAGCAACCCACCAAACAAGCTTCTTAGACCCGGTGGCGTGCTCGGTTGCCGCGTGGGCTGCGGCGCTCCCGTGGGCGGCATCGTCCGCAGCCGCAGATGGGGCGCCCGAGCCCAGTTCTTCGGCTTCTGCTCCCGGATGCGGAAAATGCTCGGCCTCGTGCTCGTGAAGATACGCCGCCCGAAGCTCCGCGTCGTCGGGGATCTCTGGGTGGCCATCGTGCCCATGCAGAAACTCCGCAACATAGGAGCCGGCCGGCAGCGATATTCGGATTCCGGAACTGCTGTGGTGTTCGGAATAATAGAGCAGGAGCCGCTTGCGCACCTCACCGGCTGTATAGCGCACAACGGTATCAGTATTGGTGTCGTAAGTTGGCGGGCGCTCAAAAACTTCCACGCCCAGGGTCCGCTCCTTGAGCAGGTCGAGCTTGCCCGCCAGGGTGTTTTCCACAATATGTTGCAGCAGCGTGGGATAGCGCTTACTGTTGCAAAAATGCGGACTGGCCAGGACCGCCTCTAACTCACGCAGGATCGCATCACGGTCTTGCTTGGTCTGCGGGTGCCATGCTTCCCGTGTTGCATGGGCTCGATTCATAATTTTCCCGAATGATACGCGACTTCTGCACGCCATGCAAGACGTTTGGCACAATCAGAACCTGTAGCGTAATAAAAAGATTCCATTCAGCTTGCAACGTTTCCTTGGGGTCAAACGGTGAGTCACTTGCCAAATCCACCGGGAGTTGTGTTAGAAGGTTGGCCGGAGGAATACGCCTTATTCCTGCGTTTCTAAAAGCGCGGAGGTTGGTGTGTTTGGGTGGTGCGGTCCAGTTACGCGCCGCATAGGTCAGGAGTAGGTGCGCTCGGGTTCCGATTTCCGGATGTTGGAAGGTTCGATCGCAGCCGTCGCGCTCCGACTGGATCGCAGCCCAAAGCGACAAGGTGTGGGCGTTCGACCCGCGAGACGGCAGGTGTTGGGTCGGGGAGGTAGATGAAAACGAGACCGTTAACGATAACAAGCCATATTTCGACTAACTTTTTTGCCGGGGTGGGTAGCGATTTCCCCGGCTGCAGGTATTCTCGCCAATCGGCGAGGAGGATCAGCCCAGAAGGGGAAGCATTCGCGCTACATTGCGATGACAAATCCTATCGGAGGCCGGCATCGGGAGGCCATTCAATCCCGAACGTGAAAGAACAACAATCACAGATTCACAAATCAGGCTCAACGCTTAAAGGAGGAAAGCTGATGAACAAGTTTGCAGATTGCGTTTCCCGCTCGCTTCACATAAGGGTTCCGCTGCTGGCTGCAATGGTCGTGCTGCTGACATGGATGCTTTGCAGTTCCGCTGCCCTTGCGCAAAGCGGCGCCGGATCCATCAAGGGCACCGTGACCGATTCCACCGGGGCCGTGATTCCCGGTGCAACCGTCCATGTTGCGAACCAGGCCACGGGAGTATCGATCGACACAAAGACCAATGCCATTGGCTTCTATGTGGTCCCGGAACTTTTCTCCGGCACATACACCGTTGCGGTTTCGGCGAAGGGCATGGGAACCGTAACGCAAAACATCGAACTGCTGGTAGCTCAGGACGCGGTCATCAATGTCACCCTGTCGGCCGGCTCGGTGACACAGCAGGTGATGGTTTCGGCCAACGCGGTGCAGTTGCAAACCACCGATAACGGAGCCATTACGTCCACGCTGGAAAACGCCAGGATTAATGAGCTGCCCATGAACGGGCGCAACATCATCACGCTGCTGAATGAAACTACGCCGGGATTGGAGAGCTGTCCTGAATCCAGCTCCTGCGCCAATGGCCAGGAGGCTCCGGCGCTGGAATACGAGGTGGATGGCGCCACCATCACCAACCGCGAATTCGGCGGCGTGCACCAGGGCTCGAATCAGATGGTCGATCCCGATGCGCTTCAGGAAGTTCGTGTGCAGGATGAGGGCTCTGGCGCGCAATACGCCTCGCCCGCCACAGCCATTCTTGCCACCAAGTCCGGGACCAACTCCTTGCACGGTTCGGCGTTCTGGACTACCCGCAACAACGATTTCGGCATCGCCCGCAGCCGGTCGAATCCCTCGAATTACGTAGCGCCTGAGTACATCCGCAACGAGGCGGGAGCTTCCATAGGCGGTCCCGTCGTGATTCCCCACCTCTACCACGGAAAAGACAGGACCTTCTTCTTCTTCGCGTACGAGCGATATTCGCTGGCACAAAACCCTTATCAAAATGAGACCGTGCCGACCGCGCAGATGATCCAGGGCGACTATAGCCAGGCGACCAACAGCTCCGGTGTTCTGCAGTCGCTCTACGATCCGAATACGACGGGAACCTTTGGCCAGGGCACGAATGTTTGCGCGGAGCCCGCGGGCCTCGGCACTACCAAGGCCACGAATGCTTTTTGCCGGGAGACCTATACCCAGGAATATAGCGAAGGCCCGGGCGCCGGTCCCCCAAACTGCAACGGCGACACCAACTGCATGCCCGCCACGCAGGAATCTGCACTCGCCGCGGTGTTCAATAATATGACGCCGCACACGACGGGGCAATATGGTGTTCTGAACAGCAATGACCCGCTGGTCACATCCAACTTCAGCGGGAATACTCGCGAACTTACCACCGAGCCGCAGTTTAACGTCCGCCTGGATCAGGTGTTCAACGAGAACAACCGGACCTACCTGCGGTTTTCGCAAAACAAAACCCGGAGCACCGCTCCGCGCAACGACCCTGTGAACGAACAGTACACACTGCCGGCGACCGCGCCGGGCGGGGCAGCTCTCCCGTACGCTGCCAGCGGCATCGCCTACACCACTACCAACGTGTATGCCGTGGCGCTGGGATACACCCATGTGTTTTCGCCGACGTTCTTCGCAGAGACGGTGTTGAGCCAAAGCTGGTATGGCGAGCACAACCTGGCCGGCGGAACTCCAACTGCTGACTTTGAATCGGAACTGGGGCTGCCCAATAACTTCGGCGAGCCGGGTTTCCCGTACATTGAAGAAATCTTCGAGCCCATGGACGGCACGCAATTTCAGTACGGCGTGACCACAACCACCTACAATGTCGATGAGAATCTGACCAAAATCGTGGGCAAGCACCAACTGCTCTTCGGAGGCCGCTACCGCTTCGAACACTTCGGATCGGTCCCCGACGAGATCAAGGATTCTGTCCAATTCGGCGCTTACGCGACTTCGCTTCTGAATCCTTCCACCTACAGCGCCTCAGCTGCCACAGCTTACGCGGACTCGGGTCAGTTGAATGCCGACGAGTACCTGGGCGCCGCCTACTCCTACGGCGTCAATCTCGAGCCGCCTTACCAGCACCTCCACGACATGGAGATCGACGGGTACATCCAGGACAACTGGCGCGTGCGCAATAACCTCACGGTCAACCTCGGGCTACGCTATGAGGCGCATCCCGCCACCTGGGAGGGAGAGGGAGAGATGATGGGCTTCGACATCAAGAACGACGCCATCGTGACCTCCGGTTCGCTCTCGCAGCTTGAGGCGGAGAACCTGACCACCGCAGCCCTCATTAACAGCGATCAGCTCGTCGACGCGAAGTTTGAAACCGCGTCTCAGGCCGGCATGCCCGCCATGCTCGTGAACAACTACAACCTCACCTTCAGCCCGCGCCTGGGCGCTGCCTGGCAGCCCTTCGGCAAATCTGGCACCGTGCTGCGCGGCGCCGTGGGCCGTTACATCTACCCGGTCCCCGTCCGTGAGGGCTACCGCGAGGTGAACCGCAACAACCCCTTCACTGCCGGTTACTCTGAGAGCTTTACCAGCTCCCAATATATGCCGCACACCAATTACATGATGCTGTCTGGGCCGAATACATCTTCAGCGTTTAACTACAACACGACAACTCCGACCTCCACGTTCGGACCTGCAAGCTCCGCGAGCTCGCCTTTTGTCACCGGTTCGCCAGGCTGGCCGATCATGGGTCTCAACAGCGCCAACGTGGTCAATAGCGCCAGCGCCAATGCGATTACCCCCGGTCTCAGCATTGTCAGCCTCAATCCCGATTACCCGCCCACGTACGTCGACGAGGCCAATTTCACCATCGAGCAGCCGGTCAAGGGTGGATCCGTGGTGCGGCTGAGTTATCTCTACACGCATGGCACCAATTTGAACAACTACTTCTACTACAACGACCATCCCTCGTTGTATTCGTGGGAGACCCAGCAAGGCTCGCTGGCGCCCAGCTCAAGCGCACTTGGGCCGTATAACTCCAGCACTGGAGAAGGCCCCTACGACAACCTGACCTACGGCTCGGGAAGCTATCAAATCAACAAGAGCGGCTGGTCCAACTACAACGCGCTGCAGGCCGTCTACCAGAAGCTCTATCACAATGGCTCGGCATGGCAGATCCAATATGTGTATGAAAAGAACCTGCGCACCGGCGGTGACTACGGCGGTTCAGCCGGAGACTATGTCGATCCTTACATCAACTACGTAAACTCCTACCAGGGCAACTACATTGGCGCCGGCACCAACACGGTGACGGTAGGGCAAGCAGATGCCGTTTCCGGATTGCCCGCTGCGCCGAATCTTCCGCCGCCGCCCCCCACCGGCGTTCCCGTCTGGGGCTACTACAAGGCCCTTAACCGTTGGGAGAACTACATGGTGGACACCGCCACCCCGCCGCAGCATCTGCAATTCAACGCTCTGCTCGACCTGCCGTTCGGGCGCGGCAAGCGCTGGCTGGGGAACATTAACAAGCCCCTCAACGAAGCCATCGGCGGTTGGCAGGTTGCCGGCTCCGGAAACTTCCAGATTACGGATTTCGCGATCACTACTAC
>Ga0326728_10021148_pt1 | contig 12282 bp, 6 predicted proteins | sample MB3enrmetagenome_FD_207602 | JGI IMG/M metagenome (GOLD analysis project Ga0326728, IMG submission 207602) | Lab enriched peat soil microbial communities from McLean, Ithaca, NY, United States - MB31MN | ecosystem: Environmental > Terrestrial > Soil > Wetlands > Peat | place: USA: New York...
GCTAGCCGAAACGCGCGCGGCGGCTGGCTCGCCCGACCCGTATAACGTGCGTTACTGGGGAGTGGGCAATGAGAGCTGGGGCTGCGGCGGCAACTTCGATCCCGAGGACTACGCCGTCGAGTTCAAGCGCTACACCACCTGGGTTCCGAGTTATGGCGTGGGGCTGCGCTTCATCGCCTCCGGACCCAACAGCGACGAGCAGTTCTGGACCCGCCGCTTTTTTGAGAAGTTATACCGCGGCCAGCCCGGCAACGACGGGCGCGGCGTATGGGGCCTGAGCATTCACCACTACGACATGAACGTGACCAGAAACAAGAGCTCCGACTGGCAGGGCAAGGGCGAGGCTCTCAGCTTCGACCTGACGGAATGGTATGAGTCGGTAAAAGAATCGGACCGCATGGAGGGCATCATCCTGGAGCACTGGAACGCGCTGGGCGAGTGGGATGTTACGCACAAGATCAAGTTAGTCGTGGACGAGTACGGGCCGTGGTATCTGAAGGGCACCGAATATGCGCCTGAGGAGCTTTACAGCCAGGCGATCACCATGCGCGATGCGCTGGTGACCGGGCTGACACTGGACACCTTCAACCGCCAGGCCGAAAAGGTGGGCATGGCGGCCTGCGCGCAGCTCATCAACTGCCTGAACGCGCTCTTCATGTCTCACGAAGACAAGTTCACGGCGACGCCGGTCTTCAATGTTTTCGAGTTATACGCCGCGCACCAGGGCGCGACGGCCCTGCGCACCGAGTTCTCGGCTCCCGAAATTCACTATGACCGCGACGGCAAGCCCGCCACGGTGTGGGGGCTCAAGGGTTCGGCCTCGTTGAAGGGCAAAACGCTGACCCTGACCGCGGTGAATCCGGATACCAGCCAGCCGCGCGAGGCCGAAATCGTGCTGCGCGGCGCCAGTGCATTCAGCTCCAAGGCATTCGTCGTAGCCGAGAGCGACATTCACGCCCACAACATACTCGGCCAACCCGAACAGGTGAAGACCCGCGCCGCCGAGGTCGCCGTGCGCCCCGGCTCGCTCAGCTTCACCTTCCCGCCGGCTTCGGTGGTTAAGATCGAGGCGCTGCTAAGTTAGTGCGGTGCTGGATGAATTGGGCGGGAGCGGTTCGTTGGAGTCTTTGACAACGGCAGCAGGCTAGCCCCCGCTTCGCGGGGTTAGCGAGTTAACAAGTTGGCGGATTCAGGGGCATGCGAACCCACCCTAGGCGCAAAAACAAGAGCGCGCCGAGGTTGGGGCACCCAGGTTCGAAGCCCTATTGCTGCTGTTGCTGCTGCTGCATCTGCTGCAAATCGATGAAGGGAATGGGGGGCGGCGCTGGCGCCTGCTGGGCGCGCTCCACCAGCACGCTCCAGTCTTCGGGGATGGGCAGCTTGCGGTCCAGAGCGGGCGGTTGCTCGCCGGCCTCCACATGCACGGCCACATAAAGCTCGCTGTCGGTCTTGCCGCGGAAGATGCCGTGCGTGGGCGGCACATCGGCGTAATCCCGGCCCACGGCGGTACGGATGTGCCGGTGGTGCGCAATCAGATTGTTGGTGGGATCGAAGCCGACCCAGCCGAGATGCGGCAGCAGCACATCCACCCAAGCGTGGGTGGCGTCGGGAGTGGAGCGGTCGTGGTCCTCGCGGCCTCGATAGAGATAGCCGGAGACGTAGCGGGCCGGAATGCGCACGTGGCGCAGCAGGGCGATCATAGTGTGGGCAAAGTCCTGGCAGACGCCCTCGCCGCTGACGATGGCCTCGTCGATGGGCGAGTCAACGCGCGTGGAGCGAGGCACATAGCGGAAGTAGTCGAAGAGCCGCTGGTTGAGCTCCTGCACCAGCATCAGGGGATCGTCGCGGCGGGTGACGCCCATCTGTTGGGCCAGCAAGGTGACCGCGGGCGTCTCGACGGCAAAGGTCGAGGGCAGCAGCATCTCCCAGTAGTCGCCGGACTCGACCAGCTCGTCGAGCGCCTGCCAGGCGTCGGGCGAGAGAAACGCCGGCACGTCGGGCAGCACCTGCTGCTCCACCACCGACTCGGCCACGATCACCAGCTGATTGTGCTCGCCGGGAATGTCAAAGTGCTGCACGTTGTTGCCCAGGTGGTCGCGATAGCTGAAGACGCGGCAGCGCGGGCTCACCGAAAGCGAAAAATTAAGGCAGTGCTGATTCGTGTCGGAGCGCGGATGCATGCGCGTTTCCATGATGCTCTCGCTGATGGGATGCGAGTAGCGAAAGCGCGTCAGGTGGCGGATGGAATAGAAGTTCATGCTCGCTCTCCGGAATCCTGCAATCCGCTAAACGGCCAGCGCGGACTGAATGGAGTAATGCACGTAATAACGGTAAATCAGCTCGTGGATCCTCATGCATTGCTCGCGGATGCGGTGTAGGAAGCCGGCCGCATCCCCGCCCAGAATCTCGCCGATGGTGGTGAAGCCGAGCATGGCATGGAGCCGCCCGATGGTCGCAATCAATTCGTCAGGAGCGCGGCGGCCGCCGGTGTGCTGAACCGATTCGATGGCGTCGCGGATGGTGTCGACGCAGTAGCGGATGGCGTGAGGGAAGTCGCTATTGAGCAGCAGAAACTCCAGAATGCGGCCGGCAGAGAGGTCGGCTGTGTAGACCTGGCAGTAGGCCTCGAAGGAGGTACAGCAGCGCAGCAGGCCCACCAGCTCAAGATACTGGTAGCCGGAGTCGTCGTGGTCCTGTGCGTGCAGCAGATCGGCTTGATAGACCTCAAGCAGGGTCGCTGTGGCGTAGGCGCGTTCCAGGTAGCGGCCCAGGCGGATGAACTGCCAGCCCTGGCCATGAATCATTGTGGTGTCGCTAACACCCTGAAAGAGGTGAATGCCATCGACCACCGAAGAAAGCGCATCGTTGATGCTGGACTGGAACTGCGTTTGCGCCTGAGGCGAGTGTATCTGGTGGAAGAGGCGGTTGAGCCGCTGCCACTGCTCGCTGGAGATCTCTTCGCGTACCTGGCGCGCATTCTCTCTCGCGCCGTTCACGCAAAAGGTCACCGAGGCATGGTTGAGATTATCGAAGACCAGCGTGCCGGCCATCGACTCCAGATCGCCGTTCCACTCCAGGCCCTCCGGCTTGCCCAGCGCGGCTACCAGCCGCTTCCAGCGGGTCTCGGCGCTGGCTTCGCCGGTGTCGAGCATCAGGCTCATGGTCACGTCGAGCTGGCGCACGGTGTTTTCGGCCCGCTCCAGGTAGCGGCTCATCCAGTACAAGCTGTCGGCAACCCTCGATAGCATCGTCTTACTCCCCGGCCTCAGTGCTGCCCTGCTCTTCCAGAACCCATGTATCTTTGCTGCCGCCGCCCTGCGAGGAGTTCACCACCAGCGAACCTTTTTCGAGAGCCACGCGGGTCAAGCCTCCGGGCACGATGTTCACCTTGTCGCCAAAGAGGATGTAGGGGCGCAGGTCCACGTGGCGCGGTTCCAGGCGATCGCCAACCAGGCATGGAGCGCGCGAGAAGTCCAGCGTGGGCTGGGCAATGTAATTGCGCGGATTGACTTCGATCTGGCGCGCGAACTCCTCCCGCTGGCGAGCGGTGGAGTGCGGGCCGATCAGCATTCCGTAGCCGCCGCTTTCGCCCACCGCCTTCACCACCAGCTTGTCCAGGTTGGCCAGCACATGGCTGCGTTCGGCCGGCTCGCTCAGCAGGTAAGTCTCCACGTTAGCCAGAATGGGATCTTCGTTCAGGTAGTAGCGGATCATGCGCGGCACATAGGCGTAGACCGCTTTGTCGTCGGCCAGGCCGGTGCCGAAGGCGTTGGTCACTGTCACATTGCCGGCGCGATAGGCGTTGAAGAGCCCCGCGCAGCCCAGCGACGATTCGGCGCGGAAGATGAGGGGATCGCTGAAGTCGTCGTCCACCCGCCGGTAAATCACGTCCACTCGCTTGAGGCCGTCGGTGGTGCGCATGTAGACCACGTTGTCGTGAGTCACCAGGTCGCGGCCCTCCACCAGTTCGATGCCCATCTGCCGTGCCAGGTAGGTGTGCTCGAAGTAGGCGGAGTTGAAGACCCCCGGCGTGAGCAGCACGATATTCGGCTCGGGCCGGCCCTCCGGCGCCAGGGACCGCAGCGTGGCCAGCAGCAGCCGCGGGTAGTGCTCGATAGGGCGCACGCCATAGCTCTGGAAGAGCTGCGGAAAGGTTCGCTTCATCACCCGGCGGTTGGTGAGCATGTAGCTCACGCCCGATGGGACGCGCAGATTGTCTTCGAGGACGACGAACTCGCCGGTGTTCAGGCGCAGCAGGTCTGAGCCGACCACGGCGATGTAGACGTTGCGCGGCACCTGCAAGCCCCGCATCTGCCGCCGGTAGTGCTTGCAACTGTACACCAGTTCGCGCGGCACCACGCGGTCGTTCAGGATTTTGGCTTCGGAGTAGACGTCGCGCAGAAAGAGATTCAGCGCGGTGATGCGCTGGGTGAGGCCGCGCTCGATGCGGTCCCACTCTGCTGCCGTGACCAGCCGCGGCAGCAGATCGTAGGGAAAGATGCGCTCCGTGCCCTCGTCGCGGCCGTAGACCGTGAAGGTAATGCCTTGGGTAAGGAACGACAAGTCGGCCGACTGCTTGCGCCGCTGGAGCTCATCGGTGGGTAGGCGGGCAAGGGTGTCGGCCAGTGCGCGGTAGTGCGGGCGCACCTCCCCGCTGGCATCGCGCATTTCGTCGAAGGCCCGGTCGAGCGGGTAGTCGCCGAAGAGCGTCTCCAATTCCACGGCATGGCCAGCGTTCATGAGGGAATTGTACTTTCTTTACCGCGAATTCAGGGGGCCAGCGCGGATTGTTATGCGGCGGTTGGGCCGCACCCGTCGCGCCGCAGCGCGGGAGCCCGCATCGCCAGTACCCTGTTCTTTGCTTTTATCAGGCTGGGCATAAGGGAACCGTGAGGAAAGAGCACCGTCGCACTCCGATCGCACAGCGATGCAAAGGGCGGCGGGGCCACTGCTGGCCGCGCCGCCCTCTTGTTGTCTGCCCATATCGTTCGTCCCGAGTTGCCCTGTTCAGTTCGCTCTAGAACAAATTCCAGAGCGACTGGTTGTAGACCTCGTGGTGGAACTGCACCTCGGCGCCCTTGACGATGGTGCCCAGCTCGCGAGCGCAGCGGTTGGCGGAGGCCTGTTTCAGCTCGGCATAGCGGCCCTGTACGTCGGAGCCCAGAATCTCGGCGATCCACTCCGAAGCCTGGAAGTCGTCGATCGCCTTCTGGATGTTGTCGGGCAGGTAGCGGCCGCCGGCGCGCAGGTTCTCCGCGTCGGAGATGTTGCCGTCGATGCCGGTCTTGAAGATGCCGTAGAGCGACAGGTACGGGTTGGCGTCAGGCGCAACGGCGCGAACTTCGGTACGCATGGAGCGGTGGTTGCCGATGGGCACACGAACCATGGCGCCGCGATCGACGGCCGAGGCCCGAATCTGGTTCGGCGCTTCAAAGTGCGGGTCCAGGCGCCGGTAGGCGTTCACGCTGGAGTTGAAGATCAGGCATAGGTCCAGCGCATGCGTGAGAATGCGGTCAAGGAAGTTCCATCCGAAGGTGGAGAGCTGTTCCTCGCCCTTTTCGTCCCAGAAGAGATTGGTCTTGCCCTTGGAAACCGAGACGTTGGTGTGCATGCCGCTGCCGTTGATTCCCACCACCGGCTTGGGAAGGTAGCAGGCCGTGAAGCCCATGTTATTGGCGATCTGGCGGGTCAGCAGCTTGTAGAGCTGGACCTGGTCGGCCGCGCCCACCGCCTCGGAGTAACTGTAGTTGATCTCATATTGGCTGGGCGCAACCTCCGGGTGATCCTTTTCATTCTGGAAGCCCATGGCGCGCTGCACCTCGGCCGAGGTGTCGATGAATTGGCGCAGCGGGTCGAGCGGCAGCGCATGGTAGTATCCGCCGTCGCTGATGAACTCGAACTTGCCGGTCTTGTGATAGGTGCGCTCTGCGTCGCGGCCGGCGAAAACGAAGCCCTCAATCTCGCTGGCTGCGTTCAGTGTGTAGCCGTTCTCTTTGTGCACCTTGTCGGCGTAGCCCTTGAGCACGCCGCGCAGGTCTCCCGCGTAGGCGGTTCCGTCCTTATCGATGACATTGCCGAAGACTAGTATCTTGCCGGTGCCGAAGACATCGGCCGGCACCCAGTAGAAGGCGCCCCAGTCAATGCCCAGGCGCAGATCGCTCTCTTTTTGCGCCGTGAAGCCACGGATCGAGGAACCGTCGAAGGTGAGGTTCTCGTGGGATCCGAGGATGAACTTCTTGTCGTAGTCAAGCAGGTGAAGGCGGCCTTCGAGGTCGCTGAACAGGACAGTCACGGCCTTGATCCGCTTCTCGTCGGTCAGGTACTTCAACCGCTTTTCGCGAATCTCGCCGGCCGCAACGCGATTGGCGCGATCGGCCTTGGCCTGGAGGTTAAGTTCTTCTAGCTCCTCGTAGGAGAGAGCTAGAAAATTGCGGTAGTCAGTAGACATGAATCTCCCTTTTGACAGAAATGGGTACAAGCGGTGCTCAAGGACGGCAGCGCGCACCGCACGTACTCTATTGCATTATTTTTATCAGGCCGGGCATAAGGGAACCGTGAGGAAAACTGCGCACCGGCTCGAATGAGCCCTTCGTTGCCCACGGACAGCGCAGAATCCGCCTGGCCAAACCAACCCGGCCCCGCGTCCGGGCTTTCGCGCCAGAAGTCCCTATCGTTGCGTGAAACCTCCCCTTTGGAGGCCTGGCGGCTGGTGAGCGGCTTGGTTCTCTCATTCATCGCCAACACAGATTTCGATTGGAAAGGCCCACTCTCGCGCTACCGGGCCCGGAATCGCCTGGAGCCAATCCGATCTTCGCCGGCAAGCGCCCTGTTTTGAACAGGCCGGCGGTGGCTCTTTACAACTTCCTTATGTATTTGAACGGCCTGCTGGGAATATAATTTGCTTACCCTTCCGTTCATACCGCGTTGCCAATTTTTCGCTCCCTAGCCCCAACGTAGCCGGTCGGGAGGCAAATCATCAAGGAGATTGGAAATGCCTAAGAGTGCAAAAGACGCAATACAGCTGGCCAAAGAGACCGGCGCGAAGATTGTGGACCTGAGGTTTATCGATCTTCCCGGCATGTGGCAGCATTTCTCGATTCCGGTCAAGGATTTGGATGAGGACCTCTTCGCCGAAGGAATCGGGTTCGATGGTTCCAGCATCCGCGGTTTCCAGCAGATCAACGAAAGCGACATGCTGCTCTTCCCTGACCCGGAGACAGCGTATCTTGACCCCTGCCTGGAGATTCCCACCCTGAGCCTCATCTGCGACGTCAAGGATCCGGTAACGGGGAACCCGTATAGCCGCGACCCGCGCTACATCGCGAAGAAGGCGGAGGCTTACCTGAAGAGCACCGGCATCGCCGATGTCAGCTACTGGGGCCCGGAGCTTGAGTTCTACATGTTCGACAATGTTCAGTACGACCAGAACGCCTTCACCGGCTACTATCGCATCGACTCGAACGAGGGCGTCTGGAACACCGGCCGGGACGAAAAGCCCAACCTGGGCTACAAGCTGCGCCACAAGGAAGGCTACTTCCCGGTGCCGCCGTCCGATCAGTTCCAGGACCTGCGCTCGGAGATCATCCTCAAGATGGCGGAGGTCGGCATCCCGATTGAAGTGCATCATCACGAAGTGGGAACCGCCGGCCAGGCCGAGATCGACATGCGCTTCTCGCCCATGCTGAAGATGGCCGACAACGTTTTGTACTACAAGTACATCATCCGCAACGTCTGCAAGAAGCACGGCAAGGTGGCCACCTTCATGCCCAAGCCGATCTTCGGCGACAACGGCTCCGGCATGCACGTGCACCAGAGCCTGTGGAGCGGCAACACCAATCTCTTCTTCGATCCGAACGGCTACAGCCTGCTCAGCCCGCTGGCTCTGAACTACATTGGCGGCCTGCTCAAGCACGCTCCGGCGCTGCTTGCGCTGTGCGCCCCCACCACCAACTCCTATCGCCGCCTGGTTCCGGGCTACGAGGCGCCGGTGAATTTGGCCTTCTCGCAGCGCAACCGCTCGGCGGCTGTTCGCATTCCGGTCTATTCGAAGAGCCCCAAGTCCAAGCGCCTGGAGTTCCGCTGCCCCGATCCCTCGGCCAACCCCTACCTGTGCTTCGCCGCTCTGCTCATGGCCGGGCTGGACGGTGTCAAGAACAAGATCGATCCCGGTGAGCCGCTGGAGAAGGATCTCTACGAACTGGAGCCCGAGGAAGCCGCCAAGATCAAGAGCACGCCGGGTTCGCTGGGCGAGGTTCTGGACGCGCTGGAAGCGGACCACGACTTCCTGCTCGAAGGCGGCGTCTTTACCGAGGACCTGATCGAGACCTGGATCAGCTACAAGCGGGAACGCGAACTGGCGCCGGTCAACCTGCGCCCCGTACCCTACGAGTTCTTCCTGTACTTCGACTTATAGGGTCTGGGAACCTACCCACCTGAGTACGATATCCCTCATTCAATGCCGGGCCGGTCGCTTCGATCTGCCCGGCATTGAAGCACTCTGGTTTCACCCCCTAAGGAAAACCCGTAATGAAAAACAAACCTGCGATCATTAGCGCCCTCATCGTGTTGCTGGCTACAGGTCTTGCGGCGCAAGAGAACCGGATCGCTACGCAGGCCGCCGATGCCGCTGCATCGACGCCGACAACCGAGAGCGTCGTTGACGCCATCTTTAAGGACGCTATTCATCCAGGGCAGCCTGGCGCTGCTGTTCTCGTTGCCAAGGACGGCAGAATTCTTTTTGAGAAGGCCTACGGCCTGGCGGATGTGGAGCACGCGATTCCCGTCTCGGTGGAGACTAAGTTCAACATCGCCTCGATCACCAAGCCGTTTACCGCTGCAGCCATCCTGAAACTTCAAGAAGAGGGCCGCTTGAGTCTCGACGACCCTCTCTCAAAATACATTCCCGACTACCCGCGAGGAAACGAGATCAGGATTCGTCATCTACTGACGCATACCTCGGGCATTCCTGAAAAGTTGGGTGGACCGGCAACACTGGCGACCGCGTTTTTTCCGGCGAGCCAGCAGTATCTAATCACGCTCTTTGAGTATCAACCGCTGGATTTCGATCCGGGATCGCAATACGCCTATAGCAATTCCGGCTATTATCTGCTGGGCTATATCATTGAGAAAGTCACGGGCCAAGGCTACTTGGATTTCCTCCGCAACACTTTCTTTAAGCCTCTGGGGATGGAGCACACAGGCATCTACGCTCCCGGTGACTCCGGCAAGGCCATGCCCTACTGGTATGCCAATGGCAAACTGGAAGGACTGCAGAAAGCCAGGGAAGGCGCTAGAGTCGGCGCCAACGGTGTGCTCGACTCGACCGTCGAAGACCTTTTCCGCTGGAGTGAAGGCTACATGAATGCCCGCATTCTGAGCCCAGCCACTGTTCAAGCGGCATGGACCCCATCCATCCAGGAGAACACTGCCAGGTCGTACGAAAGAATCGCCGGATACGGTTATGGATGGAGCATTGGACGCCTTCGCGGTGTGCGACAGATCTCTCACACAGGCGCCAGCGGCGGGTATTGTAGTTCTCTCAACATCTATCCCGATGAGCATTTGACCATTGCGATCCTCGCCAACTCTAGCTGCCCCATTCCGACCTATGGGCCGAGCGAGACGGCGCAAGTGATTGCGAAACTCTATCTCCACGACCATCTGAGTCAGCAGAATAATCTGAAACCCAATCCTCACATCGACGTCAACGTGTACAACTCATATGTCGGCCGCTATGACCAAGGCTTCAATGGCGTGATTATGGTGACAAAGGAGGGCAACCGTCTCTTTGCCCAGGCCACGGGACGTCCAAAAATCGAAGTCTTTCCCAAGACCGAAACCATCTTCACTTATGATCCAAAGATTCTCGACGGTCAAATCGAGTTCCTCAAAGACGAGCAGGGCATGGTGGTACGCGCAATCAATGACATAGAAGGGGAGGCGGTCGTCATTCCCAGGTTGCCAGATTTGCCGTCAGCTCTTTTAACCGCTTACGTCGGTCATTATCGCCTCAGTAGCGGAGAGATTATGACAGTTACCAGTGCGGCGGGTTCTCTCTTCGGTCAGATCGCCGGTCAGCCCAGTTTCATGCTGTTTCCGCGTTCAGAGACAAAGTTCTTCCTTACCGAAGCCAAGGTCACAGTCGAGTTTGTCAAGGATGCCAATGGCGCGATCTCCAAAGCGGTTCTTGAGGAGAGTGGACGCACCGTGGAAGCCCCCAGGATCGAAGTAGGTGCTGCTGCGAACCTGGCCCAGCCCCAGACAAACACTTCATCGGTCGCGCCTGTACTCCAGCCGCAAGCGAGACAGGCAGCTCCCATTCTCGCAATTGTCATTCCCATGACAGGCTCATATGCTTTACATGGCGAAGCGATGGATATGATCACAGCCTATATGACTTCGAAGCGCATTCAACCGATGGGGCCTCTCTTTGGCCGCTACCTCAATAGCCCCGCCGCTGTCCCCGAGAGCGAGTTGCGCTGGGAGGTTGGATGCCCTGTACCAGAGGGAACAACGGCCACAGCTCCCTTCGAAGTGCGCAAGATCGACGAACCGCTGGTCGTTTCCGCCGTCGTCGAGGGAGCGCTTCAGCAACCGAAACCCTGGCCTGAATTGTTTCAGTGGATAGGTAAGAACGGCTACGTCCCGGTTGGACCGACAATGACAAATTGGCTGGAAGGCCCTGCTACCGAGATGCGGATTGCCGTTGCTCGGAAGAATTAATAATGCTACCTCGTTGGTTCTGCAAATTGCGTCGACGGGCGTCAAATTGCCAGGAATCTGTTTTAAATTGGAGATTCCGATTCACAGGAGAATCGTAGCTGCAATGCCTAAATCGCATCGCTTCCCCGTCGGCTTTCTGGCCATCTGCCTTCTGGCCGGTATCGCCCTCCCGGCACAGCAACCCGCGCCCACTCCTCCGCCGGAAGATTACGTTCGCGCCCACTACACCAAGTACGAGTTCCGCATTCCCATGCGCGACGGCAAACGGCTCTTCACCGCGGTCTACGTGCCCAAGGACGCCGCCGGCGGACCCTATCCGTTCCTGATGAACCGCACTCCCTATAACGTCGGGCCCTACGGCGAGGATCAGTATCCTAGGCACCTCGGCCCCTCCGACGAGTTCGAGAAGAGCGGCTACATCTTTGTCTACCAGGATGTGCGCGGACGATGGATGAGCGAGGGCGATTTTGTGGAGATGCGCCCCCACATCGACGAGAAGAAGTCGCCGCAGGACGTGGACGATGCGTCCGACACCTACGACACCATCGAGTTCCTGCTCAAGCACGTCGCCAACAACAACGGCAAAGTGGGCATCTGGGGCATCTCCTACCCAGGCTTCTACACCTCGGCCTCGATCATCGACACCCACCCGGCGCTCGTCGCCGCCAGCCCCCAGGCGCCCATGACCGACCTCTTCCTGGGCGACGACAGCTATCATGGCGGAGCCTTCATGCTCTCGGCCAACTTCGGCTTCTACGTCTCCTTCTACCCGCAGAAGCAGCCGCAGACGCCCAAACCCACGGCCGAATTCGACTTCGGCACCCCGGACAGCTACAAGTTCTATCTCCAGGCCGGCAGCATCGCCAACCTGGACAAGCTCTACCTGAAAGGCTCCAACTGGCTCTTCAACGACCAGGCCAAGCACTGGACCTACGACGCCTCCTGGCAGGCGCGCGACCTTTCGCGGCATATGAAGAACGTCCACTGCGCGGTTCTGGTGGTGGGCGGCTGGTTCGACGCCGAAGACCTGAGCGGCCCGTTCAAGACCTTCAACGCCATCGGCAAATTCAACCCGGAGACGCCTATCACGCTGGTCGAAGGCCCGTGGGTGCACGGCGGCTGGGCGCGCGGCGACGGCGCCCACCTGGGCGATGTGCAGTTCAACTCGAAGACCAGCGAGTACTTCCGCGCCAACGTGCAATTCCCGTTTTTCGAGCATTGCCTCAAGGGCAAGGGTGCGGCGCAGCCCAAGGCGGTGGTCTTTGAGACCGGAACCAACCTCTGGCGCAGCTTCGATGCCTGGCCGCCCAAGGCCGCTCAGCCCAAGATGCTCTACTTCCATGGCGGCGGCAAGCTCAGCTTCGACCCGCCAGCTGAGACGACGGGCGTGGACGAGTACCTGAGCGACCCGGCTCACCCCGTGCCCTTTGTCGGCTACACCACCGATACTGTGCCCCAGCGCTACATGGTGGACGACCAGCGCTTCGCCAGCACCCGGCCCGACGTGCTCGTCTACCAGACCGAGCCGCTTGAGGAGGACGTGACCATCGCCGGCCCCAC
>Ga0326728_10021149_pt1 | contig 12281 bp, 10 predicted proteins | sample MB3enrmetagenome_FD_207602 | JGI IMG/M metagenome (GOLD analysis project Ga0326728, IMG submission 207602) | Lab enriched peat soil microbial communities from McLean, Ithaca, NY, United States - MB31MN | ecosystem: Environmental > Terrestrial > Soil > Wetlands > Peat | place: USA: New York...
CACTCTACAAAGGGTTTCAGATACTCCCACTGCGCATCGCTGAGATCAGCCATGCCCTCTGTTTGCGTCAACTTCGCTTCAAAAGCAACTGTTTATTCAGCAGTGACCTTGGTGAGATAGGTTCTAGTGTGATTGCCACAGGGCCCCCGCCACCCGTGAATTCGTGGCATGATGGAATCATGGTCACAGAGACTTCGCCGTGATCGCGCGAGAGGTTGCTGAGAGGGCAATAGGAGGGCACCTGGACGGCAGTCCCATAGAGCACAAAGGCAAGAATCCGGCAGCCGTGGCTCTTGGACGATCGGGTGGCAAGAAGGGCCGAGCGCGAGGGCGTGCGCGCCTACTGCCGAACAGCGAGTGGAAATAGCCCGACGTGGTGCTAAGAAGACGTGGGCGCAGACCAAGAAACCCAATCCTCATTGATTAGGCCGTCAGCAATCCCTTTCAGGATTACAAACGGCCCCATCATCGGATTTGCAAATCTAAAACGATATCTACGGCGCTCACCCGTCTTCTGCAATATCGGTCCTCTCTTGGGGTCGCCAGAGAAGTCGTTGAGGTGCTGGGAGAACGCTGGGATGTCATAATCCTTGCCAGTAATTAGACGCATGGGCAAGCGAACATCGACGGCGGAAAAATACCCTTTTTCGTCGAGGGGAGCTAAAGCACAAGCTAGTAGCACCTGCTTATAAAGGTTTTCGCGTGGGCTATGCGTAGCTTTATGGTATGCGGTTACGATTGTTTCTTGCTGGTTCGTTACTGCATCCCTGACCGCGGCTGAAAGATCACTGAGGGTGATCTCCGTTCTCTTATCGTTGACAGCAGACAGTGCGGCATGGCGCGTCAAAGAGTGAGTGTATGGCGGTAGTCCCTGCGAGAGACCGGCAATCCGCTTCTTCACGACTGGATCGATGACCGCCATACTCGTCTTGCTCAATCCCTTGTCGATAATTTCCAGAAGTTCGGGCTCGGACATGCGCCGCATTTGTATTTGAATCAAGGCCCGGCCGATGGATTGATGTTTGGAGATCAATTGGTCTACCGAATCTGCAACACCCACCAGTACGAGAGTTGTGTTCATCGAGTTGTCAGATAGGCTTTTGATAGTGTCGGCGAGTAGAATCGCGGTGTCTGTTTCTGCGATCCGATCAACTTCGTCAATGATCACAATGCTCGGAGAGGTGGCGTACTCAAACGTTTCTCTGATGTCTTCTGAACTAACACTATCTGGCAGCATCGCGTCCATGCTTAACTGCTCGGTGCCTTCCCGCGTTATTTTTAGTTGCTTGAACACCGACCGCCATATTCCAGCAAAGTCGGCGCCTGCTCCGCAGGTGTACTTAGCCACCTGGAAATAATGTTTCCCGGCAAGCACTAGAAGGTCATAGATAATGTTCGCGAGTGAAGTCTTCCCGACTCCCCGCTCGCCAAAAATAATGGCGTGCTGTCCTCTCTGGAATATGGCTTCGACCACGCGATCAATTTCCCTATTGCGCCCAGCGAACAGATCAAAATTGTTGATTGGCGCGCTGGGGGTGAACGCCTCGTTAATGCTTGCCTTTAGTGCTATGACCTCTGCATCCGTCATACAACCGCCTCCATATTCGGCAAATATAACACAACTGGAGGCAGTAAACACAACGTTGGAGACAACAAAACTACGCACGCTGCATTTCTTGCTTGGCAATTTGTATTCGCTCAACCAAATTAGTCAGTATGAAGCAGCTAGAGAGCACTCAACGAGCGGCGGCCCTCAATGCTTGGCAGGGGGCAACAACATTCGCTCGGGGATTGGTCCTCAGGGTTTTAGCTGCCCTTGACCGAACTGATACAATAGAATTTGCACAACATTTTCCTGTCGCTGCGCCACGGCCAGCAACCACTGGAGGAGTTTTATGGCGGGCGTTCACGACGTAGTCGCATATATCTTGCGAAAACACGGCAAGATAGTAGCAATAAAGCTGCACAAACTTCTCTACTACAGTCAGGCGTGGTCCCTCGTCTGGGATGACCGTCCCCTGTTCAATGCGAGAATTGAAGCGTGGGCGAACGGCCCCGTGGTCCCCTCAGTGTATCGGATACACAGGGGAAACTACTACATCGATAGCTGGCCATGCGGCGACAGACGCGCGTTGGATAACGAGGAGCGAGACACTGTTGACGCTGTCCTGGCAAAGTACGGCAACAAGAGCTCCCAGTGGTTAAGCGAGTTGACGCACCGTGAGAGACCTTGGAGAGATGCGAGACGTGGCCTTGGGCCTCTTGATCCCGGGCATAGCGAAATTACTCAAGCTGCAATGGCTGAGTATTACAACAGTCTCGTTCGATGAGTAACGGCCATAAACGAGCGTCCTTCGGAAGTTTTGCCCCGAGAGGCGGAAAAACTCCAGTCGAATCGCCTGCCGTCAGTTATAACCACATCCGGGCATGTTGGAGGTTGCAGCGCCTTCAACTAATAGACCCCTACGGATGGCACACATTAACCGCACCTCAACTGCTGTATATCCGCGAAAAACTGGCCCAGTTTGAAGCGAAGGACTGGAATCAAATTTTCATTGTAGAAAAGAAACACAATCACTCCGTTGCTGTTGCTGATTTCGATTGCCCTAAGGCGAGAGAATGGATGCGAAGGAATCTGCCGGACCAAGATGTTCTGTGGAGATTGCGACTAAGCGGTATGGAGCGGATTTGGGGGATCTGGCGCGAGGGCGTATTCCATTTGATGTTTTGGGACCCTAATCACCAGATCAAGACCTCCGAGAAAAAGGGAACATAGTTCCCTCCAGTCGAAATCAAACTGACCCACTACGGATTCTTGCCCTCCGGCCCTCCGCTCGCGGCAATGTAGTCTATAATTTAAGTTTCCGTCTCATTTCCCGGAGCGATGACAAGATGATCCGATTTTTGCAAACTCCTGGGCCGATCAAGAAGGTCCTGCTTGGCGGCCTGTTGACCATTATTTGCGTGTTCATGGTGATCACGCTGGTGCCCGGATTCGGCTCCAGCTATTTTGGCACGGGCACTAATACCACCCGCGGCGTGGTGGCCACGGTGGACGGAGAAGCCGTTACCACCCTCGAAGTCCAAAAAGCCGCCCGCGCCATGATCCAGCAGCAATTCCGCCAGAACATGTCTCAGGCCGCTATGCTGATGCCGTTTTTTGCCGGACGGGCAGCGGAGCAGATGATCAACGAGAAAGTTATTCTCTCCGAGGCTCGCCGTCTGGGGCTGCGCGCCACTGATGAGGATGTGCGCGACGAACTGCAGCATGGCCAATACGCTCAAGTCTTCTTTCCCGGCGGTACCTTTATCGGCCAGGACGCCTACGAGGAAAAGTTGCAGCAGAACAACCTCACCGTCGACCAGTTTGAGAGGAATGTAAAGGAGCAGGTACTGTTCGACAAGCTTCGCAGCCTGGTGGATGGTGGCGCGGCTGTCGCTGAAGCCGAAATCCACGCCAAGTTCGAAAAAGATAATACCAAGGTCAAGTTCGACTACGCGCTGCTGAAGAAGGATGACATTCTCAAGAACATTCATCCTACCGACGCTGAGCTGCAAGCGTACTACACCCAGAACAAGGCCAAATACAGCAACTCCATTCCCGAGAAGCGGAAGATCAGCTACGTGCTGGTAGACGCCGCCAAAGTGCAAGGCGAGACCCAGGTCAGCCAGCAGGAAATCAAGGCATACTACGACGATCATCGCGATGAGTACCGCGCACCCGACCAGGTGAACGTTCGTCATATTCTTTTCAAGACGCCGCTGCCGGGACCGGATGGAAAAGTGGACCAGAAAGGCATCGATGCCGCGCATCAGAAGGCCGATGATGTGCTGAAACAACTGAAGGCTGGCGGAGATTTCGCGGCTCTGGCTAAGAAGTACTCCGAAGACACCGCCAGCGCCAAGAGCGGCGGCTCGCTGGGATGGATTCAACGCGGGCGCTTCGGTTCAGCCGACGAAGACAAGATCGTGTTCGCCCTGTCCAAGGGTGGTACCAGCGATGTGATTGCGACCGGCTCCGGCTTCGATATTGTGCGCGTGGACGACAAGCAGGATGCCCACGTTCAGCCGCTCGCGGAAGTTACAGCCCAGATCGAGCCCAAGCTTAAGCAGGAAAAATCGTCGCAGGCGGTTGAGGGCATGGCGAACGCGCTGGCGGCGCAGGCGCGCAGCCAGGGCCTGGACAAAGCCGCTGCGGGCAAGGGCTTGCCGGTAGTCACCACCGACTTTTTCGCCAGAACGGATGTTCTCCCCGGCATTGGCATGGCGCCTCAGCTTTCCGACGCGGTATTCGCCGCCGCCGAGAAATCTCCGCCGGATGAGGCGCAGATTCCCCAGGGTTTCGTGATCTACCAACTGCTGGCCATCAAGCCGCCGGCAACGCCAACGTTTGAGGAGGTTCGCAGCCGGGTGGAAACTGAGTTCAAGAATGACCGTTCCGCCACGCTGCTGACGCAGAAAACTCAAGAACTCGCGGACCGCGCCAAGGCGGGGCATGATCTGAAGAATACCGCCAAGGAACTCGGGGCTGAGATGAAGACCAGCGACTTCGTGCTGCCCGACGGGCAGGTGCCTGACATCGGTTCGCTGACCGGACCGGCGTCCGTGGCCTTCACCTTAAAACCCGGCGAGATCAGTGGACCCATTGATACCAACACTGCTGGCGTGGTGCTCTCTGTGCTTGACAGGCAGGAGCCCAGCGAACAGGACTTCGCTGCCAAGCACGACCAGATTCGTGCTGAGCTGTTGCAAGCAAAGCAGGGAGAACTATTTGGCTTGTTCGTGGATAACCTGCGCCGCCAGATGGAGAAGTCCGGGAAGATCAAAATCAACGAGCAAGAAATGAAGGCTCTGACCAAGGCGCAGTCGGAGGAAGACGAAGGGGAATAGTCAAGAGCGTGCTCCATTCTAACGTCGCGCTCTTGGCGGCTTTTGGGGTGGGCGTTTTCGAGACAGCAGAATGGAACCACAGCCCGTAACACCTCTCCCCCGGCTCACCGGAATCCTGCTGCACCCCACTTCGCTGCCCTCGTGCGGCGGGATCGGCGATTTTGGCCCTGCGGCTTATGAATTTCTCGATTTCCTCGCTTCCGCCCGGCAGGGCTTGTGGCAGATGCTGCCGCTGGGCCCTCCGGCAAACGGCAATTCTCCCTACTCATCCACCTCTGCGTTTGCCGGCAACCCGCTTTTGATCAGCCTCCAGCGGCTGGCCGAGCGCGGCTGGATTTCGCAATCCAGCCTCGATCAACTCCCGGCTGTGGGCGTAGAGGTCAACTACGCGGAAGCTCATCGGGCTAAACAGCCGTTGCTTGCTGCTGCAGCAACCCAATTCCTGGCTTCCGCCTCTGGCAATGCCAAAACTCGTTTTGACGGCTTCGTTGAGCAAAACGGCTGGTGGCTGGAGGATTTTGTACTTTTCGACGCTCTGCGCGAGCACAACCATCAGGCTTGCTGGAAGGAGTGGTCACCCGATCTGGCCCGCAGAAAGCCGCAAGCCCTCGAAGCGGCCCGCCGCGAATTTGCTGAAGAGATCGCTGTCCGGCGCGTCATTCAGTTCTTTTTCTCTGAGCAGTGGCGCGCGCTCCGGTACTACTGCGCGCAAAAATCCGTCCGCGTGGTCGGCGACATCCCCATCTTTGTGGATTACGACAGCGCCGACGTTTGGGCCCATCGCGAACTGTGGCGGCTGAAACAAAACCTTGAGCCGGAGGTCGTTTCTGGTGTTCCACCCGACGCCTTCAGCGCAACCGGCCAGCGTTGGGGCAACCCGCTCTATAACTGGGATGCGATGCGTTCCGGCGGCTACGACTGGTGGGTCCAGCGTCTGCGCTGGGCAACCTTGAACTTCGATTTCATTCGACTCGATCACTTCCGCGGATTCGCGCAGTTTTGGGAGATCCCCGCCGAGGAACCCACCGCGGTAAAAGGCCGTTGGGTAGATGGCCCGCGTGACGAGCTTTTCCAGACTCTCCATAAGGAGCTTGGCAGGCTGCCGTTTTTCGCCGAAGATCTGGGTTACATCACTCCGGATGTGCATGAGTTGCGCGAGAACCACCAGATTCCCGGTATGGCGGTTTTACAATTTGCCTTCGGAAATCCCGGAGCCCACGCTCATCTGCCGCATCGCTTCAAACGCGAGTGCGTGGTCTACACCGGCACGCACGACAATGACACCACGCTGGGATGGTTTAATTCCAGCGCCACTGACTATGAGAAGCGCGCCGCGCTGGCATACTGCGGAGTGGCGGAGGACGGCATCAACTGGGCTCTGATCCGCGCTGCACAAGGTTCCGTCGCAAATTTCTGCCTTATCCCTATGCAGGATGTTCTGAGCCTGGGAAGCGAAGCCCGCATGAATACGCCCAGCCAACAGAAAGGTAATTTTCTCTGGCGCATGGCGGCCGGATCGCTGACGCCGCCGCAGGCGCAAAAGCTTGCCAACCTAGCCGAGGTGACCGACCGTCTGCCGCAGCCCGTGCCAGTCCCGGCAGACGAAGGATTTGTAGCCTAGCAGGCTGCGGAAAAGTCGGGTTTTGGGTGGCGCACACGCTTCAGTGTGTGCGTGAGAACTCAGAGTTCCCCGTCGTGGTGGAGTGGACTGTTCGCTTCCTAGCCGCGGAGCGCCGCCAGAGTGAAGCCCACGGCGCAAACCGTGGGTAAGAGCAAGAAATGGACAAGCCCCGAAGTGTGTGCGTGAGAACTCAGAATTCCCCGTCGTGGTGGAGTGGACTGTCCGCTTCCTAGCCGCGGAGCGCCGCCAGAGTGAAGCCCACGGCGCAAACCGTCGGTAAGAGCAAGAAATGGACAAGCCCCGAAGTGTGTGCGTGAGAACCTGATTCTTTGTGAGGCGGCGGAACCGATTCACAAAGGAACTAGCCCCGAAAGGGGCGAGCGACACTAGCCCAGCGCTTCAGCGCTGGGTAAAGTGGAACAAATGACCAAAGTCCCGGAGGGACGACCGAGTTCTCACGTACACGCTTCAACGCTGCGATAACCGCTTTTTTTCCTACGCGCTTTAAGAAAACGACTTTTCCGCAACCGCCTCACCATTGCCGCCTCCCGCAGACTCCAACGCCGGCGTGCCACGTTCAATCGGCCCATAGCGGTTGCCCGTCCGGCGAAAAGCCAAATCACTGCCAAATGGTGCATAATGGCGTGAACCGTCTGGCGGTCGGTGAGGAGACGGTTAGCCGATGTGGGCGGCAGAGCAAGGCAACCCGGAACCAAGATTCACAGATCATAACCGTGATCGCCGATCACTCGCGTACCGCTGACTTGTGGGAGGACGCGGGACGGTCGAGCAGAGGCTTATGTTGTTCCCATAATCAACCCAAAAAAGGAGACAAAAAATGCCAAACCCAACGCACGAACAAGCACAACTCCATTTGCAAGTTTACGATCTGCGACGCGAGGCGCGACTGCGCCAAGCCCGCGACTGGTTTTTCAAAAACTACTTTGTGGACACCTTCGATGACGCGGCTCGAATCGCAGCGCCGGGATCAGAGAATGGCACGTCTGCCATGATGGTGCTCAGTTATTGGGAACAAACCTGCGCCTTGCTGAATTACGGTCTGCTGCACGAAGACCTGTTCTTCGAGACCAGCGGCGAGTTCTTCGGGGTCTGGGACCGGGTCAGAGCCATCGTCCCGCAGTTGCGGGAGCGGTTTATGTATAAGGGCTTTTTGGCGCAGATGGAGAAGGCCGCTCAGCGCTACGAGGTCTGGATGGAGAGCCGTTCGCCGGGGCACATCGCCGGCATGCGCGAGTTCATGAAGCAGATGCGCACTCAGATGACAGCCAAGGCAGCTTAGAACGACCGCGGGGCCCCGCCTTTCGAAAACCGCGAAGGGTGGGGCATCCGCTTTGGAACGCCGTGGGAGATCAACCGCTCTGCTCCGCAAATGACAGCTTAGGATTGCGTAGCGCCGCCGTCCCGGCGGCTGTACGGCGGGCGTCCTCGCCCGCCGCGCCGAGGGCGAGACGCCTCGCGACAGCCGGCAAGATGCCGGCGCTACACTCCACGCGCCCGTGGTGATAATCTGGCGGTCAACGTACTAGTTGTGGGACCACGCTACCGGCCGGGAACGACCAGGATCATTCCCGGGCGCAGCACGGCGACGTTGCGGTTGGTTTGTTTCAAAGCCGCGACCGTGGTGTTGTAGGTGTTGGCGATGGAATACAGGGTCTCGCCCGCCCGGACTTTGTGCCTTACTGGTTGCTTGTTGCTGGCGACGCTTGAGACGTGCTTCGCCTTGGCGTGCGACTTCGATGCGACCGTCGAAGTCTCAGCCGTGCCCGGCGTAACCGGCAAGTGGACGTAGAGAATCCGGTGGCCGCTCACGCTGTTCCCCTTCAAGCGATTCCAGCGGCGCACCATGGCGGCGGGTACGCCGAAGTCATCCGCTACGCTCTCCACCGTATCGCCCTTGCGCACCTTGTACGGGGTGGCGCGGCGCGAGTAGCTGACTGGTTCTTCGCCGGCCGGATGTTTGCCCGGAGCTATGGGAATGATCAGCTTGCTCTCTGGCCGGAGCTGGTCGTCGGTGTCCAGCGCGTTGGCTTGAGCGATGGACTGCTGCGTAGTGTGATAGGTCCGCGCCAGCGTGTTCAGGGTATCGCCGGGCATCACCTTGTGATAGCGCCACCACACCCGCATGTCTGCGGGGATCGCCTCAATCGCGGTCAGATAGCGTTCTTTGGTTCCAGCCGGCAGGTGGAGTTCAAATTCCTGATCCTTCGGGGTGGTCATGCGCAGCAGGCTGGGATTCATTTCCTGCAGCGTGCTGGCGGTGCTGTCCACGCATTCGGCCACCAGGCGAAGGTCAACGGGGTAATCGATTTTTACCCGGTCATAGGGATCTGGTTTTTCCAGCACCACATCCTGCAGGCCATATTGCGCCGGATTCTTGGCCATGATGGTCACAGCCAGAATGATGGGCACATAATTCCGCGTCTCTTTGGGCAACACATTGCGCCGATAGAGTTGCCAGAAGTCGGCGTAGCCGGTGCGCTTGACCGCGTTCTGCACCGTGCCGGGGCCGGAGTTGTACGCGGCCATGGCCAGGTACCAATCGCCAAACTGGTTGAACAAATCGCGCAAATGCTGGGCAGCGGCTCGGGTGGATTTCGCCGGGTCTTGCCGCTCATCGACCCACCAGTTCCGGTCCAAGCCATAAGATTTAGCGCGGCTGGCCATGAACTGCCAGATTCCACGCGCGCCGGCACGAGACAGCGCCAGCGGACGAAAACCAGATTCCGCCTGAGCCAGGTAGATCAAATCCTGCGGCACGCCTTCTTCTTTCAGGGTGCGCTGGATCATGTCGCGATAAAGCCCGCTGCGCGCCAAAGCGCGTTCCAGGGTTCCGCGGCCGCGGTTGGAGAAGTAACTGATGTAGCCGGCCACCTGCTCCGTCATCATCAGAGGCAAATCAGAATGCGTGGATTTGACCTCCGCCTCGGCTTTGGCCAGAACATTCGGGTCCACCGGGTAAGTGATATCATTGGCTTCGTCGATGGGCGCCGGTTCCGATTGCGGCTCGTTGAAGCCGTCCCCTACCTGCAAGGCCTGCAACTCCAACCCGTTCACCCCGTCTACGACCCGGTCAAATTCCTTCTGCAAACGTTCGTCGGAGTGAAGATCAAGCGGGCTGCTCATCAGCAGATTGAACGCGTTGTCGAAGTTCTGCTTGGCAGCTTCCAGGTGACCGTTGTTGTAACTCTCCTGCCCGGCTTGAAACTGCTTTTCCACTTGAGCAATCAAGTCGGCGGCGTCGGCGGTTTTGATCTCCGGCTGTTCGGGAGGCGAAACTCGCGCTGGGGCTGCCGCTGGCTGAGGCGCGGCCTGCGCGACCGCCGGGGCCGTGGCCTGCGTCGGCAACGACGATGCCGGTCGTTGCGCAGTCTGGCAAGCACTCAAGCCGAACAAGCAGGCGGTTGCCGTCGCAATCGAAAAAAGGGCGTTCGCAATCTTCATCGTTATCTATAACTTACAGTCGTGCGCGGCCCAATTCGAGGAGTATCGTCTTATGTTACTACCGTGATTTCCACGGGGTCAATCGACAATTGGACAGCTGGGGGTTACTTTGGGGTGATCGCTTCGGGGGCGCGAAACCAGAGGCTGGGTTTAGTGGAGGAAGTGTCTGGCTACCATTAAGATTGCCGCCCAGCCTGCCGCACTCACCAAGGCCATGGTGGCAAGGCCCAGTAGTTTCCAGGTAAGTTCATGTCCTTCTCCCGTTGCCTCCTCGACCTCGAAGGCTGCTTCCTCAAAGTGAAGCCGCGCCGACTTGGTGTGCCCGCCGTCCGCGAAAATCAGTACCTGAGCCATGATTCAGTTCCTACTGCAAACTGCGTGCCACATACGATCATAGGCCGGACAGACTTCTACCCAACCCTATAGCAGTGCAATTGAAGCGAAACAAGCCACTATTTCGGCACCTGGTGCCGAAAACTTGACACCAGGAGTCGGCAGCACGTCCGGCAGTCTCCGGTTCCGTCATGCTGAAGCTCCTGAGCTGAGTATCCTAACCCAGTCAGGGGCGCGAAGTTTCGCAGCTCCGGGGCAGCGACTGCGCCTGCCGCAGCTTGAGAAAAAAGTCGGCTCCTGGATGGCGCTTCGGTATGTGCGTTAAAACTCAGAATTCCGCGTCGTCGTGAAGTGGACTGTCCGTTCCTAGCCGCGGAGCGGCGCCAGAGTGAAACCCACGGAGCAAGCCCTAGGTCAAAGCGGGAAACGGACCAGCCCGCAGTGTGTGCGTGAGAACCTGATTCTCTGTGAGGCGGTGGAACCGATTCACAAAGGAACTAGCCCCGAAAGGGGCGAGCGATACTAGCCCAGCGCTTCAGCGCTGGGTAAAGTGGAACAAATGACCAAAGTCCCGGAGGGACGACCGAGTTCCCACACACACTCCGGAGGGTCGTAAGAGGAGTTCTACGCGCTTTAGCGCATGAGGTCTGAAAGCGACTTCTCCGCAGCCTGCGTACGAATCTGGACGAACGTGTCCTATTTCGGAACAGACTCGAAGCCAACCGCCAGCCTGGCGCCTTTCGGCAGGTAGTTCTTTCTGCGGAACCAGTCTTCCATGGCCGCGCGAAGCTGCTCGACTGGAACCTGGGTCCCGATCTCCATTAAGCCGTCGGCCACCGGCAGCGTATCGTCGAAGACGCTGGCGTTGGTGAAGTTGCGCATGGAAAAGCTGTCCAGCCACTTGAGCGGACAGGGATGCTGCTGGCCGTCCTCCTCGTACTCGACGCGAATTTTGCGCGCGAACATGGGTAAATTTAACCACAAACCGACGCAACCGTAGGACACAAGTGATTAGAGCACTTTCACAACTGCTGTAAGGTTCCCCACATTTGTCATCCCGACCAAGCCGTCGGATCGGCAGAGCCGATCCGACGACGCGTGGAGGGACCTGCTGTTCTGAAGCCCTACACTAATCCTTAGACCGCTCTAGAGCGAACCCGTGAACCGGCACGGGACCTACCGAAAAGAACCGAGCATGGACATCCCGCGAACCATCGGCGAGTGGGATAGTCGCTGGGAACCGCGCCACGAAGATTTGGCCAATGTGCCGGGCGTCGAGATTCGCGCACCGACAACAGCACGCATACCGGCTCTATCTGCCATAATATCCTGCATGCTGCTGGCTCAGGACTTCCACCAGCGGCAGCCCTTTGCGATGCTCTTTTCAGCGATCTATGTCGATAAAAACACTTTGACGGGGAGACTTACTCATGAAACGCGTGACCGGCATTGGCGGAATCTTTTTTCAGTCTGAGAGTCCGGAGCATTTGTATGACTGGTATGAGAAGCATCTTGGCATCAAGCGCGAGCCCCACGGACAGGGCGCTACATTTGAGTGGCGCGAGTTGCAATCGCCGGACGGAAGCCAGCCCGGTGCAAAGGGGGCGACGGCTTGGTCGATCTTTCCGCGAAGCACCAAGTATTTTGGCGCGAGCAAAGCCAGCTTCATGGTGAACTATCGTGTGGATGATCTGGACGGGCTGCTGGAGGAGCTGAAGAAGGCAGGAGTCGAGATTGATCCGCATCGCGAGGACGCCGATTACGGACGGTTTGCGTGGATCATGGACCCCGATGGAAACCGAATTGAATTGTGGGAACCGCCGAAGGAGAACTGAATCGCCGCGACCAGCCTGATTAGATAACCGTGTCGGCTCCATCCGATCGAGTAGACTTGGTGGGCTCAAACCAACCAAGGCTCGGAGGAAAGGAGCCGAGCACATGAAGATTGTAGGGTGTGATTTACATACGCGCTACC
>Ga0326728_10021150_pt1 | contig 12281 bp, 9 predicted proteins | sample MB3enrmetagenome_FD_207602 | JGI IMG/M metagenome (GOLD analysis project Ga0326728, IMG submission 207602) | Lab enriched peat soil microbial communities from McLean, Ithaca, NY, United States - MB31MN | ecosystem: Environmental > Terrestrial > Soil > Wetlands > Peat | place: USA: New York...
GCCGTTGGTGTCCACCGTTATCCCCGCTGGTCCCCAAAACAACGCATTGGTCCCCAAGCCATCAGTACTGCCGTAGTTGTTGGTCTGTCCGGCAATCGTGGTCACCACCCAGTTGGTGCCGACTGGCATCATCCTGCGGATGGTATTATCACCATCCGTCACGTAAAGGTTGGTAGCGTTGTCCATTGTGATGCCAGCGGGGCTGGCAAACTGGGCATTACCATTGGTGCCGTCGAGACTGTTGTTACTCCCCACCTGGCCGGCGATGGTGGTCACCATGCCGAGCGGCGTGATTTTGCGGATTACATCGTTACCTTGGTCGGCCACATAAACGTTACCGGCGGCGTCCACTGCGGCGCGGGCAGGCGTGGAGAATTGCGCATTGGTGCCTGTGCCGTCGGCATAACCTGCAATTCCGACCTGGCCGGCGAGAGTGCTGACCACCCAGTTCGTGCCGACGGGTGTAAGCTTCCGGATCACCTGATTCCACGTGTCCACCACGTAAAGATTGCCGCTGGCATCCCCAACGAGGCTCTTCGGCAGAAAAAATAGAGTGTTGGTGCCCGTGCCATCTGCGTAACCCGCAACCCCGGCTTGGCCGGCGATGGTGGTAACCAGACCACCCGGGGTGATTGCCCGAATGGTGCTGTTGTCTGAATCCGCAACGTACACATTGCCCTGCGCATCCACGCTGACACCTTGTGGTGCAAAAAATCGCGCGTTGGTCACCAAACCGTCCGTGCTGCCCTGGCTCGCGGAGCCTGTCAAGGTGGTGAAGGAGAAGGCTTGCGAATGCACTCGCGAAACGGCCATTAACCAGAGACCCGATACAAAACAAAAAAACAGTGTCTTCATAAACGACATGCGGACACGATGGTTTCGCAAGAGCAGCCGCTATGCCGCGCCCACAAACACGAAAGTTATCCGTTAAAGTACCCGCTCGCGGACCGGGCAAAGCGATGAGTGTCTGAAAATTGTCGCCGGATATTTGTTCATGTCCACTTGCACAGCGGACGGAGAAGTTTATGTTTTAGCATGAAAACAAAAACCAAAGCCTCAAAAGTGCTGGAACAGCCCAAGCCGTTCACGCCTGGCGTCACCAAAGGCATGGTGCGCGAACATGCGTATCGCCTGTATCGCGATAAACTGCCGGAACATCCGCTGACGCTCGAAGATTGGGTGTTGGCCGAGAAAGACCTGGTGGCGATGATGGACGCGGAAGCGGTGGAAGGCTGAACCGCTTTTCTCGCACCGCGCCGCGGACAAAACCGTTGGACGGTTGAGTCCGGAGGGTCTGGTGTGTTCAAGCTTTGGGCCGCAACTTCTTCCACAGCCAGCCGAGCGGATCAAAAAATTCATCCACCACGCGTTCCTTGAGCGGGATGATGGCGTTGTCAGTGATGTGGATGCTTTCCGGACAGACCTTCGTGCAGCATTTGGTGATGTTGCAAAAGCCGACGCCGTACGCCTGTTTCAACTCCGGCAACCGGTCTTCCGTGTCCAGCGGGTGCATCTCCAGTGCGGCGGTATAGACCAGAAAACGCGGGCCGATGAATTCATCGTACTTGTGGTGCTCGCGCAACACGTGGCAAACATCCTGGCAGAGAAAACATTCGACGCACTTGCGAAATTCCTGCACGCGGTCCACGTCCGCCTGCGCCATGCGCCAGGTGCCGTCCGGCGCGTCGGGCGGGCGCGGCTTGAATTTCCTGATCTTCTTCTTGACCCGATAGTTCCAGGAAACATCCGTCGTCAGGTCGCGGATGGGCGGAAATGTTTTCATGGGCTGGATCGTGATGGGCTGGTCGAGGGGCAATTGATCCAGCCGCGTCATGCACAACAGTTTCGGCAGGCCGTTGATTTCCGCCGAACATGAGCCGCACCGGCCAATCTTGCAGTTCCAGCGACAGGCCATGTCGTTGGCCTGCGCCGCCTGAATGTGCAGCACCGCGTCGAGCACCACCATGCCTTCGGTGATTTCCGTGGTGTATTCCACGAACTTCCCACCGCTGGCGTCACCGCGCCAGATTTTGAAAACGGCAGTTTTCATCAATTTATTTTAGGTAGCACAGGCCTCTGGCCTGTCGTTTTCGGCGTCACGCCTGAAACCGTCACCTGACCAAATTCAAATCGTCTCGCATGGTGAAATTCGGCGAGACGCCGAATTTGGACAGGCGGACGCCTGTGCCACCGATTTTTACTTCATTTCCTCGATAATTTGTTTCAATTCCGCCGGCATTTCGAGAATCGGCTGGCGCCGCACCTGCATTGCGCCATCGGCCCCCTTCCAGACAACCACGTTCATCCGGCCACACGCCGCGTCCTTGTCCGGAAAATCGTCGCGGAAATGGCCGCCACGGCTTTCCTTGCGCTCCAGGGCTGAACGCGTGATGGCTTCGGACACCGTCAGCAAATTTTTCAGATCCAAAGCCGTGTGCCAGCCGGGATTGAATTCGCGGTGGCCGTAAACGGCGACCTGTTTGGCGCGTGCATTCAGTTTGGCAATCACGTCCAGCGCATGCACCATTTCCCCCTCACGCCGCACGATGCCCACGAGATTTTGCATCGTCTCCTGCAAATCGTATTGCACTTGATAGGGACCTTCGGCGCTGCCACCCGTTGACGCCACGCGATTGAACGGCTCCAGCACCTGGCGCGCGGCTTCCTCAATCTGGTCATCGTTGACTCGGGCGGCGCCATGTTCCTTCGCAAATTTGGCGGCGTATTCCCCGGCCCGTTTGCCGAACACGACCAGATCCGACAGCGAATTGCCGCCCAGCCGGTTTGCGCCGTGCAAGCCGGCAGTCACCTCGCCCGCCGCGAACAGACCCGGCATCGTTGACATTTGCGTATCGCTGTTCACCCGCACGCCGCCCATGATGTAGTGCGTGGTCGGACCGACTTCCATCGGCTCGCGGGTGATGTCCACACTGGCGAGCGCCAGGAACTGGTGATACATGCTGGGCAGCTTGCGTTTGATGTGCTCGGTCGCGTTCGGAATTTTCTCCTTGATCCACGAGATGTCGAGGAACACGCCGCCGTGCGGGCTGCCACGACCGGCCTTGACCTCGCGCATGATACAACGCGCCACGTGGTCGCGCGTCAACAGTTCGGGCGGGCGGCGCGCACTGCGGTCGCCATGACAATAACGCCAGCCCTCCTCCGGGTCGGTCGCCGTCTGGGCCTTGTAGTTGTCTGGAATGTCATCGAACATGAACCGCCGGCCATCCTTGTTCCGTAGCACCCCGCCTTCGCCGCGCACGCCTTCGGTCACGAGCATGCCCGTCACGCTCGGCGGCCAGATCATGCCCGTCGGATGAAACTGCACAAATTCCATGTCCACCAGCTCCGCGCCGGCGTGATAGGCCAGCGACTGGCCGTCACCGGTGCAATCCCACGAATTGCTGCTGATTTTGTAGGCGCGGCCAATGCCGCCTGTGGCCAGCACGACGGCCTTGGCCCGGAAAATTTTGAAACGCCCGTGCTCGCGGTCGTAACCGAACGCGCCGGCCACGCGGTCGCCATCCTTGAGCAGGGTGACCACCGTGTGCTCCATGTTGACCTCGATGCCTTGATGAATGCCATGGTCCTGCAACGTGCGAATCAGCTCCAGCCCGGTGCGGTCGCCTACGTGCGCGATGCGCGGATAGCGATGGCCGCCGAAATTGCGCTGGAGAATCTTCCCGTCGGGCGTGCGGTCGAATACCGCTCCCCAAGCTTCAAGTTCGCGGACGCGGTCGGGCGCTTCTTTGGCGTGCAACTCCGCCATGCGCCAGTTGTTGACGTACTGGCCGCCGCGCATCGTGTCGGAAAAATGGACCTTCCAGCCATCGCGGTCGTCCACGTCGGCGAGCGCCGCCGCCATGCCGCCTTCGGCCATGACGGTGTGCGCCTTGCCCAGCAGTGATTTGCAGACCAGGCCGACCTTCACGCCCGCCGCCGAGGCTTCGATGGCCGCGCGCAAACCCGCGCCACCCGCGCCGATGATCAGCACGTCGTATTCAAGTGTTTCGTAGTTGGTGGCCACCGCAAAGTTTCCGGTGATGGTTTAGAATTTGAACAAAATGAAATCATGCCACATGCCCATGGCACACAGGCGCACATAAAGGTCGGCGAATCCGACCCAGAACAGGCTGATCCACGCCCAGAGCATGTGCCGGCGGTTGAGGCAGCTCACACAGGCGTACCCTTTGGCGCAAGCCGGCGCTTGGGAAGGTTCATCCAGAAAGCCACCGATCAAATGCCGCAACGAGTGGCAGCCCAAAGTGTAGCTGCTCAGGAAAAAAACGTTCAGCGCGAGCACGATCGTCCCGACGCCGATACCAAAATGTTTTACCCCGCCGGCCATGAACCACATCCCTTTCCAGACGTCGCATGCGAGACTGACCAGGAAGAGCAGGCCGAGGTAGAGGAAGTAACGGTGGATGTTTTGCAGGATGAGGGGAAAGAATCTTTCCCCGAGATAAACTTTGCGCAGCTCGCCGACGGCGCACGCCGGCGGGTCGGCCCAGACCGCCTTGTAATAGGCGCCGCGATAATAATAGCAGGTGAGTCGAAATCCCGCCGGCACCCACAGAATCAACAGCGCCGGTGAAAACAGCAGCCATGACGGCCACCAGGCAGGTTTGGGTCCAAACCAACTGTGCGGCGAGTTCCCGAAAATTTCCGGCGAATAAAAGGGGGAAAGATAATTCGCGCCCTTCACGCCGCACCAGTAATACGTCCCTTGAAACGCCGCCCAGGTGGAATAGACAATGAAGATCGAAAGACCGAGAAACACCGCCGCCGGTTGTACCCACCAGACATCCAGACGGGCCGTTTCTCCGAAACGGCGTTGCGGCGTAGAAGCATCTGCGAAAGCCATATAAAAGCCCACTTTAACAAATTTGTTTTCGACCGGTCAATAGAAGGTGAGTAAATATAAGCATCACTTCGCATTAACTTAGTGATAACTTATCTATCGGCCAGCACGGCAGGCGGGGCGGCCCATTCATTCAGGCCGCGTTCGCCGCCGTTGGCCGGGGAAAGGCCGAGCATCTCCAGTGACTCGCCCACCAGATAAAGCGACCCGGTGATAACCACGAAACCATCGCCCGCTGATTTTTCCAGCGCGTTGTCCAGGCAATCACAGGCGGTAATTTCAGCCGATGGATTTATTTTGCGACACGCTTCAGCCAATTCATCCGGATTTGCTGAACGTTCGCTGGAAACCGGCACGGTGAAAATCCGCGCGGCCAGCGGCGCAAGCGTTTCGCAGATGTGTTGCCAGTCCTTGTCCTGCAACACGCCGAGAATGAGCACCGGTTTTCCGGCGGAGAAATTTTTCGCCAGCACTGCCTCCAAAGTTTTCGCGCCAGCCGGATTGTGCGCGCCGTCCAGCAGAATGCGCCGGCCAACCGGTAAAGTGACTTGTTGCAAACGGCCCGGCCAATCCACGTTCTGCAAGCCGGCGCGGATTTTTTCTTCCGCCACCGGGATCTGTTTCTGCAAAATTTCGACCGTGGCCAGCGCGAGCGTGGCGTTGGTTTTCTGGTGTTCGCCGGCCAAAGGCAAGGCCGGCATCTTGCCTGCCCATGACAGGCTGGAAACCTGTCCTACTTTTTTTAGCGGCGCATTTTTCTCCCGTGCCATCTTTTCAATCACAGCCAGCGCCTCCGGCTCATCCGTCGCGGTGATGACCGGTACGCCCGACTTGATGATGCCCGCCTTTTCGGCAGCGATTTGGGCGAGTGTGTTGCCGAGCCATTGCTGATGGTCAAACTGGATATTGGTAATGATACTGGCCAGCGGAGTGACAATGTTTGTTGCGTCCAGCCGTCCGCCCAGGCCGGTTTCCCAGATCACCAGGTCGCATTTCTGTTCGGCAAAAAATTTCAACGCCATCACCGTGACCACTTCAAAAAACGTCGGGTGATGGCCGTTGGGAAAATGTTTGAGCAAGGGCTGCAATTCTTTAACCAACCGGACGACGTCGTCTTCACCAATCAACCGGCGGTTGACTTGAATCCGTTCCCGGAACGAAACCAGGTGCGGCGAGGTGAACAGTCCGGTGCGCAGGCCGGCCGCACGATAAACGCTTTCGAGCATGGCACAGGTCGAGCCTTTGCCGTTCGTGCCGGCAACGTGGATGAAGCAGAGCTTCTGATGGGGATTGCCCACGAACGCCGCGAGCTGAAACGTGTTTTCCAGCCCGAACTTCGCGCCAAACAAACGCAAATCGTAGAGAAATTGGATGGCTTCCGGATAAAACATTTGTCTTCGAAAAATTATAGCGGTTTCTGATGGACGTGCGCGTGAGCGGCAGCGATGAAGCCTTTGAAGAGCGGATGCGGCTGGTGCGGTTTGCTTAAAAATTCCGGGTGAAACTGGCTGGCGATGAAGAACGGATGGTTCGTCAGTTCGATGACTTCCACGAGTTTGCCATCGGGTGACAGGCCGCTGAAAACGAAGCCCGCCTTCTCAAATTTGTCCCGGTAGGCGTTGTTGAATTCATAGCGATGGCGGTGGCGTTCGTTGACGACAAACGAGCCGTAAAGCTGCGCGGTCTTGGTGCCGAGCGCCAACTGGCAGGGCTGCGCGCCCAGCCGCATCGTGCCGCCCTTTTTCGTCACCCGCTTTTGTTCGTCGAGCATCGCGATGACCGGATGCGGCGTGTTTGGCTCGAACTCGGTCGAATGCGCCTTGTTTAACTTCAGCACGTTGCGCGCGAATTCAATTGTCGCGATTTGCATGCCGAGGCAGAGGCCGAGGTAGGGAATTTTATTTTCGCGCGCGTATTGCGCGGCGAGGATTTTGCCTTCAATGCCGCGTTCGCCGAATCCGCCCGGCACGAGGATGCCGCCCAGTCCTTTCAACGTCTTTTCCGCGCCATGCTTCTCGATTTCCTCGGCATCCACCTGGACGATTTCCACGCCGCAATCGTTGCCGACGCCGCCGTGGATGATCGCCTCATAAACCGATTTATAGGCGTCCTGCAGGCCGATGTATTTGCCGACGACGCCGATGCGCACGCGGTGCTGCGGCGCAATGAGCTTGCGGATGATTTCCTGCCAATGCGTCATGTTGGCGGGCGGCGTGTCGAGGTGCAACAGCTGGCAAACGAGGTCATCGGCCCGCTCGCGTTGGAGCATCAGCGGCACTTCATAAATGGAGTGGTCCACGTCCTTTTCCTCGATGACGGCCTCGACCGGGACGTTGCAAAACAGGGAAATTTTCTGGCGCACATCCTTGTTGAGCGGCCGGTCGCTGCGGCAAACCAGCAAATGCGGCGCGATACCGATTTCGCGCAACTTGGCCACGGATTGTTGCGTCGGTTTGGTCTTCAATTCGCCGGCGGCCTTGATGAACGGCACGTAGGTGACGTGCATGAAAATCGCGTTGTTGTAGCCGACTTCGAGCGCGAATTCACGAATCGCCTCCAAAAACGGCAGCCCTTCGATGTCGCCGGTCGTGCCGCCAATTTCCGTGATAACGACGTCCGCCTTGCTTTGCTCAGCCAGCAGATGAATGCGGTTTTTGATTTCGTCGGTGACATGCGGAATCACCTGGACCGTCTTGCCGAGGTAATCGCCGCGCCGTTCCTTGTCGAGGACTGTCTGATAAACCTGGCCGCTGGTCAGATTGTTCATCCGCGTAAGCTTGCAATTAGTGAACCGCTCGTAATGGCCGAGGTCGAGGTCGGTCTCCGCGCCGTCGTCGAGCACATAAACCTCGCCGTGCTGATAGGGATTCATCGTGCCGGGGTCCACATTGAGGTAGGGATCGAACTTTTGCAGCACGACTTTGAGGCCGCGGTTTTCGAGCAGCGTGCCCAGCGAGGCCGCCGTCAGACCCTTGCCCAACGAACTCACCACGCCGCCGGTTACGAAAATAAATTTCATTTTAATTTCTGCCACAGATGAACACAGATTTACACAGATAAAGGATAACGCTGTTACCTCAAAAATCTGTGTCTATCTGCGTTAATCTGTAACTAAAGCTTTTTCAAAATTTGTTCGACGCGTCGCACGTCCTCCGGCGCATCCACGCCCACGCCGTCGTAATCCACTTTCACGACTGCAATCGGAATCCCGTTTTCCAGCGCGCGCAATTGTTCCAGCTTTTCCGCATTCTCGAGCGGGGATACCGGAAATTTCACCAGCCGCAACAGCGTTTCGCGCCGGTAACCGTAAATGCCAAGGTGCTTCAAAAAAGGAAACGCCGCCAACTGTTCGCTCACCGAACCACTGGCGGCTTCGCGCAGATACGGAATCGTGCGCCGGGAGAAATATAACGCCCGCCCCGCAGCGTTGACAACGACTTTTACAATGTTTGGATTGTCGTATTCGGCGGGATTTTGAATGGGTGTGGCCGCGGTGGACATTTCGTTTTGCGCCAGCGCGCCGGCCACGGCGTCAATCGCCGCCGGATCAATCAACGGTTCGTCGCCCTGAACGTTCACCACCGCGTCGCAAACGCAACGCGTGGCCGCTTCCGCAATGCGGTCCGTGCCGCTGGGATGGTCGGGGCGCGTCATTTCCACGCGGCAGAATTTTTTGGCGACGTCGGCGATGCGGGAATCGTCCGTGGCTACGATGACCTCGCTCAAAGCTTTCGCCTTCTGGCAGCGTTCAACGACGTGCTGAATCAGTGGCTTGCCAGCGATAAGGGCGAGCGCTTTGCCGGGGAACCGTGTCGAGGCGTACCGGGCGGGAACGATGCCGACGATTTTCACGGGCCTTGATTAAGCCATAATTCACCGTCCCAACGCAAGCCGCGAAGGTGCGGGTAAACCCCCGGAGGCGAAACGGAGACGAAAACACTTCATTTGCTTCGTCAACACATCCAATTTTCAAGCAGTGTCCTAATTTGAAGTTTGGAGTTCCGCGTTTACGCGGTGCCGGGCCGCCTGAAGGCGGAACTCCGAACAGATTTAGGACAGCACCAATTTTCACAGTGCGGCCATTGCGCCAATCAGCACGGCAACCAGCCAAAGTGTCAGCACAGCAAGGGTCTGGCTGAAACCAGCACGCACGAGTTGGTGTGAGAGATGGTTGGTGTCGCCGACCCAAAACGGCCGGCGCGCGCGGGTCCGCCACGCCACAACCCACGCCAGGTCAAACAACGGCACGGCCAGCACCAGCAACGGCGAAAACACCGCAAGTGGATGGGGATTTTGCCTGGTGTAAAAATGCGGCAGAATTGCCAGCACTGCGAGCAGATAGCCGACCAAGTGACTGCCGGCGTCGCCGAGGAACGCACGCGCCTTGGGGAAATTATACGGCAAAAAGCCGAGCAACGCACCGCAAATCAAAAACGCGATGAGCGCGACCAGATATTCACCTTTGGCCGCGGCGATGAGGGCGAAGAACCAGGCGCCGATTACCCCCAGACCGGCGCACAGGCCGTTCATGTTATCCATGAAATTGAAGGCATTGATAACCGTGAGCAGCCACAGGACGGTGATGACGTAGCTGAACACGATGCTCGGCACGAAAAGCGTAATGCGCTTGCAGGCCATGGCGACCAAGATGGCAATGAACAACTGGCCGGCGAATTTCGGCAGCGGCTTCAGTTCGTGTTTGTCGTCGTACCAACCGAGAACGGTAATGGCGATGGCACCGAAGGCAATGATACCGAGTTCGGCGGCGCGGCGATCTATGCCGTGAACAATCAAGGCAGCGAAGGAAATTCTGACCATTCCCAGTTTGAGCAAAATCGCACCGGCAATCAGCGGCAGCAACAGGCCGGTCAGTACGGCCAGTCCGCCCGCGAGCGGAATGGGAGCGTCGTGGATTTTCCGCCGGCCAGGATCGTCCATGAGTCCCATGCGGAGGCACCATCGGCGCCAGAGCGGCAGCGCCAGCAGCGTCGTTCCCAGCGCGCCCGCAAAGGCGGCGAGAAAAAAATTAAAGGGAAAACTCATGCGAATCTCAGCCGTGGCGGTTCCAGCGAAACCGCCCTACCGGTTTGGGCAGGGCGCGCGCTCCGGGCGCACCGCAATCAGCTTCAAATAAAGATTGTAAATGGCATCCACCATTTTTTCGACGGCGAAATTCTCGCGGACGAACTCCGCGCCGGACCGGCCAAGTTTCCGGCACAACGCCGGATCACCCGCGAGTTGAAGCAAACGATTTTTCAATCCGGTCACGTCGCCGGGCGGCAACAGAAATCCGGTCTGGCCGTTGAAACAGACTTCTCGCGCGCCGTCGCAATCGTAGGCGACGACGGGTTTGGCGGCGGCCAGCGCCTGCGGCAGTGCGCGCGGCAGGCCTTCGCGCAGCGATAGGTGCACCAGTGCGTCCATGATGCCGACCAACGGCGGTATCCCGGCGGGCGCGACCAGGCCGGTGAAGATGAAATGGTTTTCAACGCCAAGCGAGCTTGCGCGGCGCTCGAAACGGGCGCGCCATTCCCCATCGCCAACGAGGAGGAATTTGATTCGCGGGCAGCGACGGATGAGTTCCGGCGCAGCGGCGAACAAATCGTCGTGGCCTTTGAGTTTGAAGAGTCGCGCGATTTTGCCGACAACAAAATCCCCGGGCTGCAAACTGAACCGTGCCCGGACGGCGGGATCGTTTTTGGCTGTGAGAAACGGTTCCAATGGAAAGCCGCTGAAAATTTTCGCGTATTGCTCCGGCCGGCCGATGCCGGCGGCAAGATACTGTTCCTGCATCGCCTCGGCAACGGCCACGAAATGGGTGGTGACACGGGCGGCCTGGCGCTCGGCGGCGCGGAAGACGGAATTGGCAAGCGCGTTTTGAAACTTCCCGAACGACGGGCCGTGAATGGTGTGGACAATGACGTGAACACCCGCGCGTTTTGCCGCCAGTCGGCCGAGGATGCCGGCCTTGCCGCTGTGCGTATGGACAATGTCGGGGTTTTGCCGTTTTAAGAGTCGTACCAGCCATCCCAGTGCGAGCGCGTCCTTCCACGGATGAACTGGGCGAACCAGCCCAGGAACCGAAGTGAGCAGTCCGGGCGCGTTCTTGAATTCGGATTCGAGCGAACCTTCCGGACCGGTCACCGGACCGGAGAGCAAATGAACCTCGACGTCTGATTTCTGGCGGAGACCCAGAACTGTCGCGATGGTGTTTTCCTGCGCGCCGCCAACGACGAGCCGGGTAATGACGTGCGTGACGCGCATCGGCGCGGTTCAGGGCGACCGGCCCTGAAGTTCGCGGAGCCGCTGGAGCACATTGGTCGCCTCGGCGGTGTTGGTATTCGCGTGGGCCAGATAAAGTTTGTAATACTTGATGGCGTCGTTGGTCTGGTGCTGACGCCAGGCGATTTCACCAAGGCCATAGTCAATCCGGAACGAGTTGGTGAAAGTCTGGCTCAGCTTTTCGTAATCAGCGCGGGCCTTGTCGAGTTTGCCGCTGTCGAGATAGGCAATGGCGCGATTGAACCGCGCAGCGCTGTTGTTGGTTTGCAGAGACAGGAGGCGGTTTAACACCGGAATCGCCTCGTCATAGTCTTTAAGCTGGAGATAAACGAGGCTTTTGCGGAACAACCAGTTTGCGTCGTCGGGAGCGTCCCGCAATCTGGAATTAATAACCGTGAGCGCATTGGTAAAAAGGTCCTTGGCCATGTAAAACTGGACGGCTGTAGCAAGGAAGGCGTCATTTGTCGGATTGCGTGAGATTTCAGTCTCAAGCAATTGCGTGCCGTGAGAAAGATCGTTCTTCTGAAAATAGGCAGCGGCCCCGATGACTGCGAGTTGCATTGCGTTGTTCTCGTCAAGCGGGAATTTTTGGGGGTCTGCGCGCACCGTTTGGATGACTCCCAGCGCGCGGTCGGGCAAATGGTTGATGTCATAAAGCTGCGCCAGCCAGAGTCGCGCCGCCAGATTGTCCGGCTCAAGCTGGCTGACGCGGGTAAATAACGCCAGCGCCTGGCGAAAGAATCCATTTCGTATCCAAACAAATCCATTCGCGAAACAAAAACTCGGTTCGTCGAACGGCCCGTCCGCATCGAGCACCTTGCTCCAGGAATTATATCCACCAAACTGGTCGAGGGAGGTTTTGGCCAAATCCAGCGGCACCGGCTCGCCTTTTTGAAGACTGTGATTGAACTGGAGATTGATCTTCGCGACGGCGTTGTCGGGATTGAGCTTTCGGGCCGTTTCAAAATGCGCGGCGGCGGCGGCAAGAACCCCGGCGCGTTGCAGCTCGACGCCCCAATAATCCAAGCCGCGCGAATAATAACTTCCGGCGACGAGGGCGTTCAAATTTTGCTCCCGTGCTGCGTGCAACAAAGTGAGCATTCTTTTGCCCCACGACTGGAGTTCATCAGGCGGAGGA
>Ga0326728_10021152_pt1 | contig 12280 bp, 11 predicted proteins | sample MB3enrmetagenome_FD_207602 | JGI IMG/M metagenome (GOLD analysis project Ga0326728, IMG submission 207602) | Lab enriched peat soil microbial communities from McLean, Ithaca, NY, United States - MB31MN | ecosystem: Environmental > Terrestrial > Soil > Wetlands > Peat | place: USA: New York...
GGTCCTGAGGGCCCGTTAAGGCTTCGATGGCTGCTATTTGCGAGGCTTGAGCCGTGCAGCCGAACCCATGCGTAAAGAACAACCTAACTCGCTCAGCGAGTGCTTCGGGCATTATTCCATACCCAAGCCTCCACCCGTGCATTGCATAAGTCTTAGAGAAACCGTCAACGATGACTGTTCGCTCCGCCATGCCCGGCAACGACGCTATGCTAGTCACGGTCTGCCCGTCGAAAACTATCTGATTGTAGATTTCATCTGAGATAATCCAAGAGTCATGCCGACGGGCCGCGTCGGCAATATGTTCTAAATCCTTGAGGGGGATCACGCCGCCTGTTGGGTTACTTGGCGAATTCAGAATAATCATTCGAGTCTTATCACTGACGAGCCTGTCAAAGGCGTCTAAGTCGAATGAGAAGGATTTCGATTCGAGGAGTGGTACGGGTTTGGGGATCCCGCCCGCAACGAGTAGCATTGCCTCATAAGTTGGAAAACCTGGGTCTGGGTAGATGACTTCGTCGCCTGGGTCAACGAGAGTAAGAGTAGGGAAGAACATTGCGGGTTTGGCGCCTGGGCTGACGAGAACCTGTTTTGGACTAAATTTGAGGCCCCTCGTTTTCCCAGCTTTTTCTGCGATGACTTCGCGGAGTTTCGTTATTCCGGCAGGTGGGACGTAGCGTGTTTGTCCGTTGGCAATGGCGGCGATTCCAGCTAGGGACGCGTTCGGCGGGCCATTGAAATCCGGTTCACCGGCCTCCAAGTGCACAATATCGTGCCCTTTCGCTTCGAGTTCTTGGGACCGTGCCATCACCTCGTAGGCCCCTTCAGGCCGCAGATGAGCCTGACGGCCTGCGAAAGGTACCTTTGGCCGTTGGGAGACCTGTGCGACCATCACGGGGCGCCTAAATTGGTGGAAGCTCTTTGTTCGCTAGGTCCATCGGAACTCCGCGCGATCTCTGGTACAAGTACGAGATTGCGTAGATGATCAACCCGGCTACCATTACGAAGAGCATGCTAACAACGTAGATTGGGTTGATTGGAAAGCCATTGAATGCGGGCAGAATTGTCGAGTAGGATATGAACAGTGACAGGACTACTCCGACCGCTCCGACGATTGTTAGAACCGGGATTGGGCCGACCTTGTATGTTACAATCTTTGGCGCGCTCTCGAAAATTTGTTTCCGCCTGAATGGAAAGATTGCTGCAGCAGCCATGACTATGGCTGTAGCGAGCCACCACCCAAAGTTAGCGTAGTACAAGTAGCTGAACCATGTTGTGTAGACCGTGATCCATACAGAGGCATATGCAATTATTGCCATTAATATGACCGCAATGTAGGGAACACCGCGCCTGTCGACGACAGCGAATTTTGTAGGAATCGTTCGGTCGAAAGCCCACGCAAAAATGCTCCTAGTGGGAACAAAGAAGAACACGATCGCGAAGCCAATATCATTTAGAACCAAACCAAATGGGACCAGAAAAGCGAGTATTGGACTGGATGTTATGAAGGCCACCAAGTATGCAGGCGAAGGTATGACGGGTAGTGGTGACTTTCCGTTCACGAAGAGAAGTGCTGAGGAAACAAGGAAGTCATGGCCAAAAACGTTGTACATTGAAGCATACAGGATGTAGATCAAGACAGTGAATATGAGAGGGGCGCCAAAGATAGCGAGTCCCTGAGATTTCTTCGGATCTCCCTTTACTTCTCCAGCGAAATAGGAACTAAATGAATACCCAATGAAGCTAAGCATCGTGTAGACTAGCCCTGTCGCTGTCGCGCTAGCCGTAAAGGTGAGAGGGCCACCATTGAGCGCAATACCTTGGCTTACAATGGAATCCACTGTGCTCCCTGATTGTGCATTAAAGCCTGCAACGAAGGCGGCGTGGCTTGAGGTTACCAGCATTCCAATGAAAATTACGAATATCACTGCCTCAATCGCGAATAATCCTATGATGATTCGAAATATGTTCCTGACAGAGAGGAACATCATCAATATGATGCCCGTTACTATCCCGACTCCGACGATGAACTGGTAGTTGAGAGTACCGCTTAGGGCAGTAGCGATTCCGGCGAATGATTGATTTCCTGTAGTGATTGCTAGGTTTTCAAATAGCATCGGTAATTTGGTTGAGGCCGCCAGATAGGGGAATAGGCCAACCCAGGTTATGATTATTACAACAAGCACTAGGTTTTCCATGAAAGCAATGGCCGGATGAATGATTCTCCCTACCCAGACATAATCTCCGCCAGTTCGAGGCATAGACACTGAAAGCATCCAATACACGTAAGCGACAACAAGGTTGACGGCTGCAGCAGTAAAGACGGTCGCAGTCAAATCTGCGCCCGGATATGATGCGGACGCGTAGGTTATCCAAAAAATGTTCACTAGAATGCCCATGCCAACCAGATTGGCAAATAGAGCCTGATTAGCGCTCACAGTCCGAGTTAATCCAGAACTCTTCCTTACGAATAGAGTTGAATCAGACAAGACCAAGCACACGCCATGCGTTTATTCGAGAGTATATTAGCTAATCTACCAACTACTCCAATTAAGAATAGTAAATTTTTCCAGGCCAAAAGTGACTGGATCAGAACACAGCGCAGTTTCTAAAATGAAACGTTACTATCGTGAAACTTCTTCAACTTCCCTGTACCAAGTCTTCTTGGTGCCAGCTTTCGCCCTCTTCTCCCAGCTACGTTCCTTAGGCGTGTTCTTAACGTAATCCAGCAGTTTGCCCAACCTCTGCTCTACAAGCTGAGTTTGTGAACCGGAGAGTTTGCCTTCTTTCCCCAGCTGTTGGAGTAGAACTCTCACCTTCTCAAGGTTCGTTGTCGCGTCGTACCAGAATCCCCATTCCTTAGCCAAGATCTTACCAATGTATGTCCCATCAATGACATCTTTCCCAGGCTGACCTTGCACATCGTGAACAAGGAAGAGGACGATCAGGTCGATCAGATCTTTCCGGTTGATTTCATGTATTTGGAGTTTCTCCAGCGCTATGTCCGCGGCAGTAATCGTGGGGTAGTCGATTTCCAGCCTTCCTTCCCCGGGTTTCTCTCCGAATTCCACATCGTGACTGTATTCGAGTTTGTTCAGGAATATGTCGACGTGGTATTTTCTTTGCGGGTGGTAGTAGATTAGTCGCTTGTGGCCGAACATTCCGTTGACAAGACTATCTGGCTGGAAATTTAATTCACGAAAGATTTTGTCAATGCCACCTCTCTGTTTCCCATAGGCCGCTAAATCTAGGTCTGTGAATAGCGGCATTCCATCTCCGAATCTTCCTAGAGACTTCACGAGATCGCCTTGTCCAGCGTTGCGGGATCGAAGATAAGCAGCCATCGACCCGAGAATTCTCAGGCAGACTCCACGGGATTGCGCCTTCTCTACGATGCCAAGGGATTCCTGGAGGAATTCATCGTCGCCCATTTGTACGAAGTGTATACCCGAGTCTAACTCACCGCAATTGAAAGCTTCAATGCTGGCATCGGTGAATGCTTCCGTTATATCTGTGACGGTTCAGGCTTAACGCAAGGTATTGATCTTCGAAAGGTTTGTTAAGTAAACGCTTTCGGCAACTCATGCGTGCACCTTATGCGTTTACAACTTCAACTTTCCCGATCCTGTTTGAGATGTAATCTCTGAAATGATTAGGAAGCAATAGGTCTATAGCAGTTTGGCGAAGCCCAGATTCAAACTGGCGCACAAAATGAGCAAGACAAGGATTTTCTTCGTTTCGGACATACACGGGTCGGAGCGTTTATTCCTAAAATTCACCAACGCGGGACGCGTGTACAAAGCCAACGTGTTGATGATTGGAGGAGACATTACAGGGAAGACCATTACTCCCATCTTTGACAAGGGCGGTTCCTGGAAAGCCGAGTACGTCAGCACTTGGAGGACGGCAAACAATCAAGAAGAGTTGGAGAAACTTGAGAAAGACGTCCGCGAGCTGGGGAGTTATCCATACAGGACAACTGAAAGCGAGTGGGCCTCTCTTCGCGAAAGCGAGAAGAAAATGGACGATCTGTTCGTAAACGTGATGTCTGAGAGTATTCGGAGGTGGGTCAAACTTGCTGAAGAGAGGCTTAAGCCTCTGGGATGCAAGACGATTTTCAACATAGGGAACGACGACTTACCCATCGTAGCTGATTTAATCAAAAGCTCTGATTACGTGATTTATCCAAACGAAACCATCGTTCAGATAGACGATGACCATGAGATGCCTAGCGTTGGCAATTCGAATATGACTCCGTGGAATTGTCCAGGCGACTTATCCGAAGAAGCGCTGCTATCAAAACTTGAGAAAGCAACGTCTGGGCTGACTAAGCCCGAAACGAGCTTGTTCAATCTACATTGTCCGCCTTATGACACACAAATTGACGTAGCACCAAAACTCGATGCAAACCTAGCCCCCGTCCTAACGCCAGGCGGAGAACCCGAAATGACTCATGTCGGATCGACATCCGTGAGAAAAATAATAGAGAAATTCCAACCATTAGCAGGCCTCCACGGCCACATTCACGAATCCAGAGGGATATCGAAGATTGGGAAGACGCAGTGTTTCAATCCAGGCAGCGAGTATGTGAGCGGAGTACTCCGCGGACTGGTAGTAAACCTGTCAGAAAAGAAAATTGACAATTACGTCTTCACGGAAGGTTAAAGCAGAGAGGCAGCGCTGATTAGAATACTCCAGTGACAACTCCGTCGTCGCTTAGATGGATATTCTCGGCTGAAGGCACTTTGGGTAAGCCGGGCATTACCACGATGTCGCCCATGTATGCGATGTTGAAGCCCGCTCCAGTTGCGGCGTGCAATCTACGTACGAGGACATTGAATTCCCGTGGCCGGCCAATCTTACTTGGATCATCCGTGAGAGACAGTGGAGTCTTAGCGACACACACTGGTTCGTTGATAAGGCCAAGTGCCGTCAGACGTTGAATGTCTTTCTTGGCATCCTGACTGTAATCGACGCTCGTGGCTCCGTAGATGTCTTTCGCTATAGCCTCCAGCTTCTGTTCTATCGGCGCCTCCAGGGGATAGATGGGTCGGCTTCGCGGTCCCCGGTTGGCAGCGTCCATAACCTGGCGGCCAAGTTCAAGAGCGCCTTCTCCCCCGTGCTCAAAGACGGTTGAGAGCGCGAACGCAATTCCTTGTTTTCTGCAAAACCGTTCCACGAGTTCTATCTCCTCTAGTGTGTCGTCTCTGAACTTGTTTAGAGCAACGATCGGCGTTGGGCCTAGTGTTCGAACGTTTTCGATGTGTTTCCCAAGATTGCTCAACCCTCTCTTGACTGCGTCCGGATTCGGTATGTTGATCTCAGTTTTGACTACGCCTCCGTGGTATCTTAGAGCCCGAAGGGATGCTACGATCATAGCCGCGTCAACGTTCAACGCGCCAATCCTTGAAGCTATATCGACGAATTTCTCAGCGCCCAAGTCACTGGCGAAGCCTGCCTCGACGACGCAGTAGTCCGCTAAGCTCAACCCTAGTTTTATGGAGATCAAGCTAGCTGTACCATGCGCAATGTTTGCGAACGGTCCTCCATGTATCAAGACAGGTGTGCCCTCCGCGGTTTGAGCTAGGTTCGGTTCAAGGGCCTCTCTCAGGACAGCGGCCATAGCTCCGACAACCCTCAGGTCGCTTGCATGAACAGGCTTGCCGTCACGAGAGTAACCTATCGTAATCCGACCCAACCTCTCCTTAAGATCCGAGTAATCCTTCGATAAGCAGAGAATCGCCATCACTTCCGACGCAGCAGTTATAATGAACCCATCTTGGCGAGGGATGCCATCGCTCTTCCCGCCTAGACCAATTACCGTGCTGCGAAGCGATCTGTCATTCATATCCATAGTGCGCGGCCAGTTGATCGTCCTCCAATCGATTCCCAATCCGTTTCCGTGAAAGAGATGATTATCGATCACCGCAGCGAGGAGATTGTGAGCAACCCCGATCGCGTCGATGTCTCCAGTGAACCGCATGTTTATGTCCTGCATGGGTTCGACAGTTGATTTTCCCCCGCCCGCTGCTCCTCCCTTTATCCCGAAAACCGGCCCCAAAGAAGGCTGTCTCAAGCAAACGATCGAACGGCTCCCGAGCTTACTCAGCCCCATGCCCAAACCTATCGCTGTCACAGTCTTCCCCTCTCCGAATGGTGTCGGAGTCATTGCGGTTACGAGAATCAACTTGCCTCGTTTTGTTTTAGACAATTCTTTGGCAGCATCAAAGGCTATCTTTGCTTTCCATTTGCCATAGAGATTCAATGAGTCTTGGGGTATTCCGAGATCTTCGGCAATTTGAATTATCGGTTTCAAAAACACTTTTCACCCACTAGAGAAGAATCATGAACTAGCGCAGCACTCTCGTTTCATATCTAACGTTTGCTAAATATGTCAAGTTTCTTTTGGAGAAGAAGTTTCTTTGAGAGACCGATGTCCTCATTTCTTTCTATACGAGTCAGGCCTCTTACGATCGCGACAGGAACCCCTTCAGAGCCCTGTCCCATCACGAGTTCAGCGGCTGCGGCAATCTCGTCAGCTAGTGCGACATACTTGAATTTTAGTTCGTAGCCGAAAAGGTCCTTATGACCTCTGTAGTCTGCAATTGGATTCAGTCCAGATACGCCGATTGCAAACTCCGCTTGCCCCACGCGAAGTGGGCGGCTGTACGTGTCCCCTATAATTACTGAAAGCCGCTTTCCTGTAAGTTGCTCCAGTTCGGCCCTAAGCTTGTATGCTGATTCGTCTGAGTTGATAGGTAGTCGAGTGTAGAATTGGCGTCCATCAACATTCGATTTGTCGACACCAGCGTTTAGGCACACAAATCCGTCCTTCCGTGCAACTACGAGTGCCTGCTTGTCGACACGCAGCACTTTTGATGAGTCCTTGAGTATGAGTTCTATGAGTCGAGGATCCTTTCTAGAACGTTTCGCAATCTGTTTAGCCCGCTGACTTGGGCTGATCGTCGAGAGGTCGATGGTTAAGCCGTCGGCCTTGGAAATGATTTTTTGTGAAATCACAATGATGTCATTATCTTCCAATGTTAATCCTTCATCGCGAATCGAGTTTACGATTAATTTCGCAATGTTGTCTCCCTTCTTTACGAGCCCAATACGCTCCAACCCGATCGCTGTGATCGACCTCGCCAATTTCTTGCACCAGTCGTGTAGAACAGGGATTGAGGGGTAATTCAATTAGATGTTCTGGTACCGGATCTTTGAAATTTGGATTTTCTGAGCTTCAGCTCTAGCTTGCGGTTCCCAGTTAGCATTGATCATGAATTAGTGTCGGCGAATGTGATGTCGTGGATCCTAACGCAGGTCGCATAGAACATAGTTGTCGGGACTGTCGAATGCTGGTTCATTCGGTCTTAGCATCAAGACTCCTTGAGAGTCCGTCCGAAAACCTCGGGCAATCATTCTGCGGTATGCATCGTGGCAAGCCGTGTTCACTCCGGCGAAAATCGAGGACATTCCACGCGTCACAGCCAGTGCCTCGCAAGCACTAAGAAGTCTGTCGAAGCTTTCCCCCGCGCCTGCCCCTTTGTGAATTGCTCCGAACTTTACATAGCACATATCACTTCCAGCCTCAGTGCCCGCTCCGCAGTGGCATACCGCAAGGCCGGCGAGCGTTTTTCCCTCCCATAGGAGCACGGTATCGCCGAGTTTCTGATTTTGGACGGACGTGATCTCTCGTTCCACATCCAGTCCCTCGTAAACCGAGTTCGTCACGCTTCGACCCATCTCCAAGACGGGATCCTTCTCTATTTCAGGCACGTCTGAGAACTTGCTCCATCCTCCGGCTTGTTCGTTCGGTTTGACGGGTTTTGACATGATTGGTGTGAGAAATCTCGGCCAGAACCCAAACTTCTCGTACAAACCTAAGTGCTTTGGACTTTGGGCAAATGTGAAAAGAGCCGTGTGTCTAACGCCCCATTCGTTGAAGAGTTTCATTGTGGGATCGAGCAGGCGCTTGGCAACGCCTTGATCCCAGAAATTTGGATGCACAGTCAACGGACCGAAAAACCCGAAGCTACCCCATCTCGTAGCAAAGTTCGACCCCACGAGTTTCCCATCTACTTCGGCGGCGAAGGCGGCGTGAGGGTCAGCGATCCAACGACTTTTGACGTGGTCTGCGCCTTCTCCGAACTTTTCCGGCTCGGGGACACCAATGAATGTTCCAAAAGCTAGGCGCATGATGAGATCCGCGTTGGGTAGATCTTTCTCTTCCAGACGACGGACCTTGATCTCCATGCCCCGATAACTCCTAACTTATTCATCATAGTGTGGAGTCGTGATTAGTCTTTCCAAACGGGGTCCTTCTTTACGGAGCTATTATTGGCTTCACAAGCAGACTCAAATAGCTCTGACAACTGTAGTAGCTATGGAGAAGAGGAATGCAGAAGTCGGGTCTCAGGATTGCGATTCTTGTCGTTGCGTTGCTCGATGCCGTGTTTCACGCCATTTTAGTTCAATTCATACAATATTCGCTCGTAAATGGGCTGTACTTTCTGGTTACGGCGATACTCTTCGGAGCTGGCGCGTTCGCAGTGCTGAGTTCAGGTAAGCTGTTCAAACCCGCAGCCATAGGCCTATTCCTCCTAGCGCTGATCGACAACATATTGATCGTCATAACAGCAAGCTTCGCAACACCGTTGTCAGGTGGACAAGCCTACGGTTGGGCGACTGATCTGAATCCACCTGGGCAAGTCCCAGTATTCATCGTCCAAATCGTCCTGATGATCCTAGCCGCATACCTCTACATTTCAAAAAGAAAAGCTACCTAACCAAGGCGTTTTTCTCTCTCAGCATGCTGCATTTTCCAAAACTACCACTCACAGTCGCAAGTCATCGTTATTGTGCGAGTTAGGCGACCAAGTTTCCCAGATTAAGATCAGCACCCAACGCGCACTAAACACTGGGGCAAACGTGGCTGCTATTGAGATGCGGGAAGTTTATGGTAGGATCGCGAAGACGCGGGCTGGAAAGCCTGTTCCCTTCTTCGGTTTCGGAACTGCAGCAACAATCAACGCGCCGTATTCAGGTACTTGATCCAAGTTGGTCAGTAGTTCAACTTGATAGTGGTTTGTACCGAGCACGTATCGCTCCGTTTCCAAGTCGTTCGGCGCATTATCTGTGGTCTCGTGGCCGCAGGCCATAATTTTGCGTTGTTCGAAGAGAAACTTCAACACCGGAATGGTCCATCCTGGAAAATGTTCCTTTCCGGCTGAGTCTTTGTTCGCCATCGCGTTGGCGTCGGGCCAGCGTTTCGACCAATCCGTGCGGAGGGCCACGAAGGATCCTTCAGGGATGGCCCCGTGCTTGCTCTCCCATGCCTTCACGTCCTCGACTGTAACGGAGTAATCAGGGTTCTTAGCTGCCTTCTCGTGTATGTCGATGATTACGAGTGGAAGAACCATTTCTTTCACGTCGATCTCGTCAAGGAACCGTTTTCCCTTCACGAAGTGGGCTGGTGGGTCGACGTGGGTTCCCCATTGCCCGACATGGGAGTATCGTTGAATGAATATTCCGTACGAACCGACGCTTCCTACCCCCTCATCGTAATAGTACAAGGTTTCGCGTTCCTCATCAGGAAAGCCAAACCAGTGAGGGATTCCGGGGGCAAATGAGTGCGTTAGGTCAACCCATTGCCTCGACTTCAGCGAATTGTAAATTTCCAGTAGGCTAGCTGACGAACTCTTACTCATTTTGACCACCATTCGTAGGCATGGAAACGCTCACTGACCCTGGCGTTCCAACGCTCCTTGAAGTGGGTGGGCTCTTAACGGAATAGATCGAGTATATTATTGCTATGAATCCCAGGACCGTGATTGCGGTTCCGGTTGCGATTGCAGGCATGAGGTCTGCGCCTAAGATGACGTAGAGGACTCCCTCAACTATGGTTCCCAACGTTATCAGTGCAAATCCGAGTGAAGTATAGAGTAAGGGTTTGGCTGCATTTCTCCTGTAGCCCATGTAGGCGAGGTATACTATGAAAGAACCCAGAATCAGAGCAACTAACTTCGCGACTGTTGTAATCCAGAACAATCCAGTAAACTCAACCACTAGCTAGCCCTCCCTCAAACTGTCGGGATAGATGTCCACATTCTCGTAAAACGATCTGCCACATGCTCATTCACCATTACCTCGATTCGAACGTCACCTTTCTCGAAACCTACGTCAATTCGCCGCAGCAAACTTCTGTACAAGTCATACCATTTCCCGTCCGTCGTCCTACCGGACTTTACTGCCGCTAATAGTCCTGCTTCCACTAGTTCTTCTATCCGGCGGTAAACGGTCGTTATTGGTATTTCGTACTTCTTGCTCAACTCCAGGGCACTCATTGGGTCCTGAATTGTAGCGGTCAGTATCTTCCGCGAGTACTCATCAGCCAAGGCTGCGAGTATGCGTTGCTTTGCTGGTTCGTCACTGACAATCAATTGTTTCCGATTCCGAAGTATGCTTCAAGTCACGTTACGTAGCCTTTTCTTAGTGTTCAAGATAACCAAATAAGTTAGCCGATTGCGCCCACTCGGGCCTATATGAATAGACTGGGACCATGCGGATACGAATAGTCGGTTTGGGACCGACGAAATTCAGGAGCCGCAACGAATTTCACAAGTTTTCGGTGCAGCGTTCATGCAACGGAGCAGGCGTACAAGACGGCAAAGGCGACTGCCCGACGTCTTGATGTGGCAGAGGTTCATGATAGTTTCGCATCAGCCGAGATCATGAATTACGAGGACCTGGATTCTGCGAGCGCGGAAAGGGAGGGAAGTCCATCGAAGACGGCCAGACATACATTGGAGGTAAGATGCCAGCAAATGTCGATGGGGGCCTTGTAGCAAAAGGCCTGACCACAGTAGAAACCGCGTCGCTCAATCCTTGAACTTGAAGCATCAGGTCTAGCCAGTAAGCGTGTTTCGGAAAAACGCGCTTAGACTGGATGGTTATGTTTGGTACCGTTGCGGCAGCATGCAGGCAAATATTCGTCGTCGAATTCTTCAGGTTCTGCTGCCGGTTTTTCTTCTACCACGAAGCCCTCTCTACATTACGCGCGAATTACATTAAAGCGTTTGCAACCGCTACTCATCATCGAATCTTGACGGGTTCAATTCAAAGAAAGTCGCGGGTAATCGGATAGATGGATGGTGAGTTATTCAGGTCGATCGGTGTTGAGGTTCCCCTAGGCTGATTCGGTTGCGGTGAGTTCTCCCGTGGGCCTAAAATTGATTCTTGGTTTCTGCCTTGACTTTCGGTGTTGTCTTCTCTACGTATACTAAGAGTCGGCCTTTCTTATGGCACCAGTCTGTTATTCTGTAAACTCTATCGTCTAATTTGGCTGTGGTCATGATGGCTAGGAGGCCGTTTAGTATCGGGGGCTGGTACTTAGTACCAACGAGATACCAATACCCTGTAAGCCCGAGCAGGACTATACCTAACACGCGTAGTTTGCCTACGAAGACCAGTTTAGCCTTGTAACGTTTCAAGGCTAGGATACGCCCGGTTACTATCTTCTCATAGACCAACACGGGCACATGGTCTGATGCCTGGTTCAGTTCATCGAAGGAAGGCGAGGTTTTCGGCCCCTCTGAATCATATTTTATCTTCGGCCAAAATAAGCCTACTGTATCCGTAAACCACGGTCAGGGAACATTTTAGGTCCATATAGCGGATGGAGGGTGAGGTTTCGGTACATGTCTCGTCTAGCGGGTAAAGTTGCCATAGTGACCGGTTCGAGCGGGGGCATTGGCCGTGCGGCTGCCATGGAGTTGGCTAGGGAGGGTGCAGACGTAGTGCTTCAATACCAATCGAATAAGAGTCGGGCGGAGGAGGTTGCAGGACGAATTGCAAGTCTGGGCCGCAAGGCGTTGGTTGCAAAGGTCAATTTCAGCGAAGTAAGCGCTGCCCCCGGCGAAGTTGAGAACATGGTAAACGCCGCCGTCAACCAGCTCGGACGAGTGGATTTCCTCCTGAACTTCGCAGGTTACCCTGCGAAAGGGGAGTGGAACAAGCGCTTTCTGGACCTAACTCCAGACGACTTCTTCAAACCGATCAACGTCGATCTCTACGGCTCCTTCCTTTGCGCGCGGGCGGTTGCACCCCTCCTCCTGAGTCAGGGGAAGGGGGTAATCGTGAATGTCAGCTCCACTCCTGCATTGGCTGGCCACAACAAAGGATTCGCCTTCACTGTTGCCAAAGCAGGCGTCATCGGTTTAACGAAAGCATTAGCCAACGAACTCGCACCACACGTGCGAGTCAACACAATCGCGTTAGGGAATAT
>Ga0326728_10021154_pt1 | contig 12279 bp, 5 predicted proteins | sample MB3enrmetagenome_FD_207602 | JGI IMG/M metagenome (GOLD analysis project Ga0326728, IMG submission 207602) | Lab enriched peat soil microbial communities from McLean, Ithaca, NY, United States - MB31MN | ecosystem: Environmental > Terrestrial > Soil > Wetlands > Peat | place: USA: New York...
GAATCGCGGCGCCGTGATTGCTATTCCCACCGACACATTGTATGCGCTGGCGGCCGATCCCGTGAATCTGGCGGCGATTGACGAGATATTTCGCGTGAAAGGGCGGCCGGAAACGCGGGCGCTGCCTATCCTGATCAGTTCGCTGGAGCACGCGGCGATCCTGGCGAAGGAATTGCCGGAGAACTTCTACAAGCTGGCGGAAGCGTGCTGGCCGGGGCCGTTGACGATTGTCGTGGATGCTTCGAACCGGTTGCCGCTGAAGGTGACGGCAAATACCAGGCGGGTGGCTTTGCGCTGGCCGAAGAATGAGGTTGTGACGCAGTTGATTCAGGAATTGGGAGTGCCATTGACAGGAACGAGCGCGAATCTTTCAGGGTCGCCGACATGCGCGAGCGGGGATGAGGTGTTTCGGCAATTGGGGGATCGGATTCCGTTGATTTTGGATTCGGGGGAAACGCAAGGCATCCTGCCGAGCACGATTGTGGAGTTGCGCGGGGAGCAGTGGTGCATCGGGAGAGAGGGTGCGCTGCCCAGCGAAGATATTCGGGATGCGTTGGATGGGGATGAAGGGGTGGTGGCGTAGGGGGCGCAGTTGTCAGTTTTCAGTTCTAAGTTTTCAGTAAAGCAAAGAGGGATTCCTCACTCCGCGGACTGCGTTCGGAAAGACGGATTGCACGCGTTGCCGGGATGAGGTCGAGCAGTGCTCGACCCCTACAAAGGCAGATTCCGGAAGACAGGGAATTCAAGAGAAAGGCCGCAGGGCTTGAGGACTCGCCTTGCGCTGCATGGTGAGGAATCAGGGGGCGGAGAGGAATTGGTAGTCGCCGGTGGGGGAGAGCGGGAGATCACCGAGGCGTTTGGCGTGGACGGAAACTACATCGGGGTACCAGAGGGGGATGTAGGGGAGATCTTCGGCGGCTAATTGTTGGGCTTCGTGGCAGAGCTGTTTGCGTTTTTCACGGTCCATTTCGGTGCGGATTTGATCGGTGAGCGCGTCCATGCGGGCGCTGCGATAACGGCCACGGTTAGGTCCATCGGGCGGAATGCGTTTGGAACTGAAGACCAGTTCAAAGACATCGGGATCGTTGTTGGCTCCTACCCAGCGTAAATAAGAAATTTGAAAACTGCCTTTGGCGAGATCGGCGAAGAGCGTGGCGATCTCCAAAGGGCGGACTTCCAGCGAAATACCCACCTTTTCCCATTGGTCCTGAAGGGCGGCGCCGATTAAGCGCGCCTGCTCTACGGTGGAAATTTTCAGCGTGACATGCAGGCGGGTGCCGTCGGCCTTGCGGGGATAGCCCGCGGCGTCGAGGAGTTTTTCGGCTTGCGCAGGGTCGTAGTTATATTGGCGCGTGGTGGCATCGTAAGCCCAGTGATTGGGAGGGAGGAGGCTGTTGGCTTTGCGGGCTTCTTCGTGGAGGAGGAATTTGATAAGGGAATCGCGGTCGGTGGCGTAGGCGAGGGCCTGACGGACTGCGCGCTCGGAAAGGACGGGGTCTTCCATGTTGATGCCGAGGTAGTCGAAGTTTGTGCCGGGGCGCTGGGAGACGAGGAGAGCCGGCTGGCGGGCGAGAACGGGAATCATGTCCGGGGAGAGGGAGCTGAGCTCGAGATCAGCGCTGCCTTTGCGGAGTTCGAGGGCGCGGACGATGGTGTCGGGAACGATACGAAAGATGAGTTTGTGAAGTTTGGGAGCGCCGCGGAAATAGTTGGGATTGCTTTCGAGGATGACGGCGTCGTCTTGCGCCTGGCTGACGAAGCGGAAAGGGCCGCTACCGATGGGATGGCGGGAGAAATCGGCGGGGGCATCGGCGGGAATGATGCCTACGGCGGAACGCTCGAGATTCCAGAGGAAGGAGGCGGAGGGTTCGTTGAGAAGGAAAATGACGGTATGCGGATCGGGGGTTGCGATGCTGGCGATCATGCGGAAGGCGCCGCGCTTGGGGGAGCGGTTGGAGGGGTTGCGCAGGAAATCGATGGTGGATTTCACGTCGGCGGAGGTGACGGGGCGGCCATCGTGGAAGGAGATGCCTTTGCGGAGATGAAAGATGTAGGTGAGGGGAGTGGGCGTGTCCCAGGATTCGGCCAGGTCGGGGTGGAGATTCATTTCGGCGTCGCGTTCGACCAGGCCGTCGAAGAGCAGAGCGGAGAGGCGCTGGGATTGCGCGTCGGAGCCGAAGCGGGGATCCAGGTTGGCGGGATTGGATTCGATGACGAAGACGACGGAGGAGGGGTCGGATGGGGGATGGGAGCAAGAGGAGAGGAGGAGAACAGAGAAGAGAAGAGGAACGGTAACACAGAGGACACAGAGATAGGAACGCAGAGGACACAGAGAACGGCGTGGAGAAAAGAAGAAACGGTTAGCGGGGCGGGGCATAGGAGATTTTACCAAGGATGGCGGGGCGGTGGGCGCCGGTGGCCGAGGGGAGATTGGCGGGGCGAAGCTGCCAGTTCTCGTAAGCGAGGAGGGCGAAGGAGTAGGCTTCTTTGGCGTCTTCAGGAATGCCGAGTTGGGAGGAGGGGAGAACTTCGATGGGAGCCAGGGCGGCGGCAAGTTGCGCCATGATGAGCGGATTGTGCGCGCCGCCGCCGGAGACGATGAGTTGGTGAATTTCGATACTGCGCAGGACGAAACGGTGAAGGGCGACCACTACGGAGAGCGCGGTGAAGAGGGTGACGGTGCGAAGGAGATCGTTGGGATGAGCGCGATGTTTTTCGGCGAGGGCAATGAGTTCTTGAATATAGGCGGCGCCGTAGTATTCGCGGCCGGTGGATTTTGGCGGCGGTTGGCGGAGATAGGGATCGCGAAGGAGTTCGTTGAGAAGCGCGGGAATGGCGCGGCCTTTGCGGGCGAGGTGGGCGTTTTTGTCGAAATGGTGGCGGCCGTGGGTGAAATGGGCGACGAGCGCGTCGATGAGTATGTTGGCGGGGCCGGTATCGAAGGCGAAGACTTGCGCGGGAGTGGCGTTGGCGGGGATGACGGTGATGTTGGCGATGCCGCCGAGATTGAGAGAGACGCGGCCGAGTTTGGCGTGGCGGTAGAGGAGATAGTCGGCATAGGGAACGAGAGGAGCGCCCTGGCCGCCGACGGCGATGTCCGCGGGGCGGAAGTCGGCGACGGTGGTGATGCCGGTGCGGGCGGCGATGATGGCGGGCTCGCCGATTTGCAGAGTGGAGGCGGTGGGGTGGCCGAGGAAGGGGGTGGGGCGGCCTTGATGGAAGATGGTTTGGCCGTGGCTGCCGATGAGGGCGATGCGGGATGCGGGGATGCGGAATTGGCGGAGGGCGGCGAGGGCGGCTTCGGCGAAGGTGTGGCCGAGGCGGAAATTGAGTTGAGAGATTTGCGCGGCGGTGACGGGGGCGCCTTCGGCGATGCGGAGGATTTCGGCGCGTAGTGTGGAGGGGAGCGGGAGCGTGGTGTGGGCTAGGAGTTTGGGTGACGCGTAGGCGTTGACTTTGGCCAGGGCTACTTCAATGGCGTCGGCGGAAGTGCCGGACATTAGGCCGAGAACGAAAAGGGGTTTCGTGGGCATGTAATTTAGTTTTTAGCACAGATGCGGGAGGAGAGGGGAGAAGAGAAGAAGGACGGTATCACAGAGGGCACAGAGGAAAGAACACAGAGAGCACAGAGAAAGGCGAAGAGAAGAGAAAAGGGAAAACAGAAAATAGAAAAGAGGAAAGAGAAAAGAGAAAAGAGAAAAGAAGAAAGAGAAAAGAGAAAAGAAGAAAGAGAAAAGAAGAAAGAGAAAAGAAGAAAGAGGAACCCAAGACCCAGGCACACGCTCCGTGCCTGGGGCACCCGACGGAAGAGAGAAACCCAAGAGCACAGTCCCTTCGAAGCTCAGGGCAAGCAGGAGTGACTGTGCCACTGAGTCAAGAGATTTGTTTTTTCAGGTCGGCGAGGAGATTGAGGGCGTCGAGGGGCTTGAGGTCGTCCAGATTGGCGGCGCGCAGGCGTTCGAGGACGGCGCGATCGAGCGGGGTGAACATAACCGCTTGGTGGCCGTTGGTGTGGCCGGGCTCGGCGGCGCCGGGGCTGAGGGTTTCGCTGAGTTCGTGCTCGCTCTGTTCGTGGCGCTTGAGGACTTCGCGGGCACGTTCGATGACGCTGCGAGGAAGTCCGGCGAGGCGAGCGACTTCGATGCCGTAGCTTTTGTCGGCGCTGCCGGGTTCGACGCGACGGAGGAAAATAATTTCGTTGGGAGTTTCCTTGACGGAGACATGAATGTTTTTCACGGTGGGGAGGAGTTCGGCGAGCTCGGTGAGTTCGTGATAATGGGTGGCGAAGAGAGTGCGTGCGCGCGTGTTTTTCTGGAGATGCTCGACGACGGCCCAGGCGATGGAGAGGCCGTCGAAGGTGGCGGTGCCGCGGCCGACTTCATCGAGAAGAACGAGGCTGGAGGGAGTGGCGTGGTGGAGGATGGTGGCGACTTCGCTCATCTCGACGAGAAAAGTGGAGCGGCCGCGGGCGAGATTATCGCTGGCGCCGATGCGGGTGAAGATGCGGTCGGTGATGGGAAGGCGTGCTTGGCGCGCGGGAACGAAGGAACCCATTTGCGCCATGAGGACAATCAGAGCGGCCTGACGGAGGTAGGTGGATTTGCCGCCCATGTTGGGGCCGGTAATGAGGAGCAACTGCTGGCGGCCAGGCTCGAAGCAGAGATCATTGGGAACGAAGCGCTCGCCCCTTTGTTTGAGCAATTCCTCGATGACGGGATGGCGTCCGGCGACGATGAGGAGTTCGCCGGTGGAATTGAATTCGGGGCGGATGTAGTTGCGGTCGGCAGCCAGCTTGGCGAAGGAAGCGAGGACGTCGAGTTGCGCGATGGCGGAGGCGGTTTTGCGGAGACGCGAGGCCTTCGCGGCGATGGATGAGCGGAGATCGATGAAGAGCTGGCGCTCGATTTCCAGGATGCGTTCATCGGCAGCGAGGATTTTGCGCTCGTATTCCTTGAGTTCGGAAAAAGTGAAGCGTTCGGCGTTGACGAGGGTTTGCTTGCGCTCGTAATCGGCAGGGGCGTTGGGGAGATTGGGCTTGGAGATTTCGATGTAGTAGCCGAAGACTTGATTGAAGCGGATTTTGAGGGAGTTGATGCCGGTGCGCTTGCGCTCGCGCTCTTCCATGGAGGCGATGATGGTTTTGCTGTGCTGGCTGAGATTGCGGAGCTCGTCGAGTTCGGCGTGATAGCCGGAGCGGATGATGCCGGGTTCGGTGGCGACGGCGGGCGGCTCGTCGGAGAGGGCTTTTTCGAGGCGTTCGCGGATATCGGCGAGCTCGTCGATTTCCTCGAAGAGGATGCGGATGAGGTCGCTGCCACCGGACTGAGGCGGGGTGAGGAACTTTTTCAGAACGGGCAATTGCGCGATGGATTTGCGGAGGGCGAGGAGTTCGCGGGGACTGGCGAGGCCGAGAGTGATGCGGCTGGTGAGGCGCTCGAGGTCCTGGATGCCGCGCAGCTCCTTGCGGATTTCACCGCGCACGACAGTTTGCTTGAGGAGATGTTCGACAGCTTCGAGGCGGGCGGAAATGGAATTGGGATCAATGAGCGGGCGGAGCATCCAGGAACGCAAGAGGCGCGCGCCCATGCCGGTGACGGTGGAATCGAGGGCGGCGATGAGCGTGGTGGGGCCGGTGGACTTGGTCTCTTCGGTGAAGATGGGAGAGAGAAGTTCGAGGTTGCGGACCGTGACGGGATCGAGGACGAGGGTGTCGTGCTGCTCGTAGTAACGGATGCGGTCGATGTGGCGGAGGGCTTGGATGCTGGGGGCATCGTCGCCTTCGCCACGCGCGGCATTTTCGCGGAGGTAGTGAATGATGGCGCCGGCGGCGGATTGCGCTTGCGCGTGGTCATCGAGGCCGAAGCCGGTTAATTCGGCGACGCCGAACTGCTCGCGGAGAATGCGTTCGGCGTAATCGCGCTGGAAGATCCAGTCTTCGAGGCGGGTTTCCACGCCACCGGCTCCATCGAGGAGCGAGGTTTTCGCGGTTTCAAAGAGTTGCTGCGGGCGGGGGAGCAGGGTTTCGCGGGGGCGAAGGAGTTGCAGTTCCTCGCGGAGGGATTCTTCGGCGCGAGCGCCGGTGAATTCGGTAGCGAGGAATTCGCCGGTGGAGAGATCCACGAGAGCGAGGCCGATGGTGGATTGCGCGACGTTGTGAGAAGCGGCGGCCAGGAAATTATTTTCGCGGGCATCGAGAACGGCGATATCGGTGGCCGTGCCGGGAGTGATGACGCGGGAGACTTCGCGGCGAACGAGCTTTTTGCCGGGGCCGGGCTGTTCCATCTGTTCGCAGATGGCGACCTTGAAGCCGGCGCGAATGAGGCGAGCGAGGTAGGCATCGGCGGCGTGGTAGGGAACGCCACACATGGGAATGGGTTGGCCTTTTTCGCGATTGCGGGAGGTGAGGGTGATTTGGAGTTCGCGCGCGGCGATGATGGCGTCTTCGTAGAAAAGCTCGTAGAAATCGCCGAGGCGGAAGAGAAGGAGGGCGTGGGGGTAGCGGGATTTGACCGCGTGGTACTGCTGCATGAGTGGGGTGGCGGGTTCGGACATGGAAAGTTATAAGTTGTAAGTTTTCAGTTTTCAGTAATGCGTTGGGTCGAGCTTTCCTTGGAATAGAGCGTATCGCAGGGAAGGAGGGAAAGGAAAGCGAGGAAGTGAAGGAGGTAAAGGAAGGCGAAGAGGGACGGTAACACAGAGTTCACGGAGATAAGAACACAGAGGACACAGAGAAAGAAGGAAAGAAGGAAAGAAGAAAGAAGAAAGATTACGCAGAGGCCACAGAGAACACAGAGGACACAGAGTTCGGAGAGAAGAGAAGGAAGAAAATGGAAAAGGGAAAATAGGAACCCAAGACCCAGGCACACACGCCGTGCCTGGGGCACCCGGCACCCTGCAAAGAGGCAAAGAGGGACGGTATCACGGAGATCACAGAGATGGGAATACAGAGGGCACAAAGGAAGAGAAAAGCAGATCCCTCCACTCCGCGGCCCGACGCGCCAGAAAACGGCGCGCCGGAGAAAATCGGGCCGCTGCGGTCCCTTCGGCTCCGCTCAGGGCAGGCGGGATGACAAGTTTGGATTGCCGGGGAAATCGATGACGCAGAGGCGCAGAGGGAAGAGAAAATCAAACCCGAAGAGCAGAAAGAGCAAGACTTTCGATCGCAAGAGCCCACCCTTTGTTGAGGAGCGCAAAGGGTGGGGCACCCTCAAGTTCAGAGTTGGGTGGTGTTAGAAAGGAAAACCCAAGAGCACAGTCCCTTCGAAGCTCCCCTCGAAGATCGGGGCAAGCAGGGTAAACAGGAGTGACTGGGGCACGCGGTTAGGAACGGATGCCGAGTTGGGAGAGGAGGAAAGCGTAGTCGAAGGCGATTTCGCGGAGGTAATCGTAGCGGCCGCTGGCGCCGCCGTGGCCTGCGCCCATATTGGTTTTGAGGAGGAGGGGATTCGTGTCGGTTTTGAGGGTGCGGAGTTTGGCGACGTATTTAGCGGGCTCCCAGTACATGACCTGGCTGTCGTTGAGGGCGGTTTTGACGAGCATGGCGGGGTAGTCCTTAGGGGTGAGGTTGGTGTAGGGGCAGTAGGACTTCATGTAGTAATAGTCGTCTTCCTTGAGAGGGTTGCCCCATTCCTCGTATTCGCCGACGGTGAGGGGTAGAGAGGCGTCGAGCATGGTGTTGATGACATCCACAAAGGGAACGTGGCTGATGATGATGCGGAAGAGATCGGGGCGCATGTTGGCGATAGCGCCCATGAGGAGGCCTCCGGCGCTCCCGCCTTCGGCGGCGAGGGTTTCCCTGGAAGTGAATTTCTCGGCGATGAGATGGTTGGCGGAAGCGATGAAATCGGTGAAGGTGTTGAGCTTGTGATGCATGCGGCCGGCGTCATGCCAGGGCTTGCCAAGTTCGCCGCCGCCGCGGATGTGGGCGATGGCGAAGATGATGCCGCGGTCGAGGAGGCTGACGCGATTGGAGCTGAAGGAGACAGGCATGGAGAGGCCGTAGCTGCCGTAGCCATAGAGGAGGAGCGGGGCGCTGCCATCGCGGGGAGTGCCGTGGCGATAGACGACGGAGAGGGGGATTTGCGTGCCGTCGGGGGCGGTAGCGTGGAGGCGCTCGCTGCCGTAGAGCGAGGGGTCGTAACCGCCGAGTACAGGTTGCTGCTTGCGAAGAATGCGTTGGCCGGTGTGGAGATCGTAGTCGAAGACGGAACGCGGAGTAATGAAGGATTCGTAGTGAAAGCGGACGTGGGAAGTGTCAAATTCGGGATTGGCGCCGAGGGTGGCGTTGTAAGCGGGCTCGGCGAATGCGATGCGGCTTGAAGCGGCGAGGGCCGAAGGGGCAGGGCGCGTGAGGTCCACGATGCGTAGGTAAGGCAGGCCGTCTTCGCGCTCGAAGAGAACGAGATGGGTGCGAAAGGCTTCGGCGGCAGAAAGCATGACGCCGGGGCGGTTGGGGATGACTTCGTGCCAGCGGGAACGGGAAGGGTCGGAGGCGGGCGCGGTCATCAAGCGATAGGTGCGGCCGGCGCTATTGGTGCGGATGAAGAAAACGCCGCCGGCGGGGTCTGCGCTGCTGCCGGGATGATGATCGACGTAGTATTCGTGATCCTCCTCGCGCGGAGCGATGAGGCGGAATTCGCCGGAGGGTTGATCGGTGCGGAGAAAGCGAATTTCGCTGGCGGTGTGGCTGTTGGAGACAAGGAGAAGGTAAGCGCCACTGCGGGTGCGCTCGATATCAATGCGGAAGCGTTCGTCAATTTCCTCGTAAAGGAGGTCGTCGGGCATGCCGGAGCCGAGGACACGGCGATACAGGCGGTGGGAGCGCTTGGAGACTTCGTCTTCAACGACGTAGAAGAGGGTGAGATTGTCGGCGGCCCAGGCTGCGCTGGTGACGCGCTCAATGCGGAGGGGAAGGATTTCGTGGGTATGGAGATCCTTGACTTCGAGGACGAATTGGCGGAAGCCGGTGTTGTCCGTGGAATAGGCGAGGAGGCGATTGTCGTCGCTGACGTCGAAGGAGCCAAGGCCGAGGAAGGGGTGGCCTTCGGCAAGGGCGTTGAGGTCGAGGAGGATTTCCTCGGAGGGAGAGTCGGCAGCGTGAGCTTCAGGTGAAGGATATTCCTGTTTGCGACAGTAGATTGGATACTGCTTGCCCTCTTCCGTGCGGGTGTAATAGGAGTAGCCACGGAGAAGGTAGGGGACGCTGAGGTCGGTCTGTTGAATGCGGCCGAGCATTTCCTGGTAGAGGGCTTCCTGAAAGGATTGAGAGGGTTTCAGGAAGGCGTCGGCGAAGACGTTTTCTTCCTGGAGGTAGGCGGTAACGCGGGGGTCGTTTTTGTGGCGGAGCCAGGCGTACTGGTCCACTCGGCGGTCGCCGTGGATGACGTGCTCGACGGGTTCCCGGGGGGCGACGGGGGGGTGAGAGGATGTGCCGGAATTGCCTTCGGGCAGTGGGGAAGCCGCCGAAAATGGAGAGTCGTGTGACATGGGTCGTATTGTGGGAAGGCCTGAGGGGGTTATCGTAACCGAGAATGGGATTGCGGCAAAGGGGGCGGGGGAGGAAGAGTTGTAAGTTCTCAGTTTTGAGTTTTAAGTAAGGAAAGAACGGAGAAGGATGTGATGGTGGGGGGAAGTCGGAAGAGGGACGATAACACCCCGACCGGGTCGGGGTAAACGCCGAGCACAGAGTTCCTAGAGAAGAGGGGTGGGAGAAACCCAAGACCCAGGCACATACCCCGTGCCTGGGGCACCCGGGGGAGAAGAGAAACCCAAGAGCACAGACAAGAGTGTCTGTGCCACAGAGTTCGCGGAGGACGGGAAGAGGTGCGAAGAGTTAAAGAGTGTAAGGGTGGAAGAGTGGAAGGCTGAGGAGATAGGGATGGGATACGAGACTGAGGTTAAGTTGCGGATTGAGGATGTGCAGGCGCTGCGGCGGACCCTGAAGAGGGTGGGGGCGCAGTTGGTGGGGCCGGGTAGAGGGCGTGTGCACGAGATGAATTTGATTTTTGATACGCCGCAGGGCGGGCTGGCGAAGCATGGGCAATTGCTGCGGATTCGCACAGAAACGCCGGAGGGTGGGAAGCGCGGGAAAGCGGGGAAAGGCGCGCCGCGGGTGGTGCTGACGTTCAAGAGCCCGCCGAAGAAATTGGCGATGGGGGAGGCAGCGCCCTCGGTGCAGGACCGGCGTTACAAAGTGCGGCAGGAGATAGAAGTGGTGCTGACGGACGCGGCGGCGCTGAAGAAGATCTTCGAGGGATTGGGGCTGCGAGGTTGGTTCCGGTATGAAAAGTACCGGACGACATACCGGTTGCCAGGACGGGTGAAGTGGGCGCAAGGATTGCTGCTGGAACTGGACGAGACGCCGGTAGGAACGTTTCTGGAATTGGAGGGGCCGGGAGAGGCGATTGACCGTGCGGCGAAGGAGTTGGGGTATGGAACGAAGGACTACATTGTGAAGAATTATTTGGTGCTGTATGTGGAGGATTGCCGGAGGAGGGGGGTGGCGGCGGGGGATATGGTGTTTGGGGGGGGAAGAAGTCTTAAGTTGTAAGTTTTCAGTTTTAAATAAAGAAGGAACAGAAACGGTCACGGAGGGCGCGGGGAAGGTCATCCGCAAGCAGTGGTCGGGAAACGAAGAGAACGGCAAGAAAGAGGGACGGTAACACAAAGTCCACCCTTCGAAAAAAAATGCTCAGGGCAGGCAGAGGGAAGAATACAGAGAGCACAGAGGAAGGCAGAGAGGAAGGCAAAGAGGAAGAAAAAATAACGCTCCGACTGGGTCGGGGTAAACGCCGACGCGGAGAACGCAGAGATTCGCAGAGAAGAGGAGGCGCGGGCTACGGATAGGATGACGGGGTACGCATTGGGCGGGGTGGAGGGGTGGCGCGCGTACCGCGCTGGGGAAAGTGGATTGCGGCGGGGTCAGGTAATTTTTTTTGCGAAATAGCGATTCTCTTGTTGACAAGGGGAAAGGTCAGGTTTATCACTGGATTCGGAGTGAATTCTCTGTAATGAGCGCGTCCAGCGAACTCGAACCTCACCCTAGATGGATTAGGGGGAGTCTCAGCCACTTGACCGCTAAGCCCGCGAGTTTTTCGGGGTCGGCCCCGGTATGGAATGGCCAAAGGGGCGAGCACCGCGAAGGTCTCGTGAGGGTTGTAGCACAAGGAGGATTCGCCGCCGGCTAAGGGTTGCGTTACAGCAGCGTTGTGTTTATCCGCCGCCGGTCGAGAGGACTTGCGGCTTTTTTGTTTTTTTGACGGAGAAGAGAGGGACGGTAACACAGAGACCACCCTTCGCAAAAAAAACGCTCAGGGCAAGCAGATGGAAGAACACAGAGGGCACAGAGAAGAGAAAGAAACAGAGAAGAGAAAGGCGCCCGCCTCAGAAGGCGGCCGCTAGAAAAGCGTACCCCAAGAGCACAGTCAGGAGTGACTGTGCCACAGAAAATGGACGCTACGAAGCGGGAGTGACCCCAAGAAAGGCCTCAGGCCTGAAGGCCTGAGCTACGGGGGAAAGCCCGAGGGAAGGGCCAAGAGAAAGGAGGGGGCGCGATGCTGTATGCAACGGAACTGATGGGGGCGCAGGCATACGACGTTCAGGGGAACTACGTGGGGCGCGTGCGCGAGTTTTTTGTGGAACCGGCGGAGCAGCCGAACCGCATCTCGCACTTCCTGATTTCGCGCGGCCGTTTTCAGCCGCTGGTGGCGCGACATGACCAGGTGTCCGCTGTGGAACCCCGGCGGATCCAATTGAACGTGAGCGAGCGGGCGCTGGCGGCATATGAGCCCAACGAGGGGTGGCTGGCGGTGCGGAAGGATTTGCTGGACCAGCAGATCATTGATACCGCGGGGCGCAAGGTGGTGCGCGTGAACGACGTGGACCTGGCGGAACTGCGGACGAACGGGAACGTGGAGTTGCGTATCGCGCAGGTGGACGTGGGCTTGCCGGGGGCGGTGCGGCGGCTGTTACAGGGAGTGGCGCCGGCGGCCATGGTGCGGCGGCTACAGAGCAAGCTGCCGCAACGATCGATTCGGTGGGAGTTTGTGAACCTGATCGAGCCGGACCCGCTGCGCCGGGTGAAACTGCGGATCACGCACGAAAAGCTCGAGAACCTGCACCCGGCCGACCTGGCGGAGATGATGGAGGAGCTCTCGGCGGCGGAACGGCAGGGAATTATCGCTTCGCTGGATGAAGAAACGGCGGCGGCGGTGCTGGCGGAACTGGATGAGCGGCTGACGACGCAGATCGTGGAGAAGCTCGATCCGGAAAAGGCGGCGG
>Ga0326728_10021155_pt1 | contig 12279 bp, 13 predicted proteins | sample MB3enrmetagenome_FD_207602 | JGI IMG/M metagenome (GOLD analysis project Ga0326728, IMG submission 207602) | Lab enriched peat soil microbial communities from McLean, Ithaca, NY, United States - MB31MN | ecosystem: Environmental > Terrestrial > Soil > Wetlands > Peat | place: USA: New York...
CGAGTGGACGGTTCCCAGCTTCGGATGTGGAACAGGCCCGATGGGCATAGCGATGGAGAACTTTTGTGCAGCAGGCACACCGGTGGCCAATGCCCTGTAAACTTTCGTTATTTCATTTTTTCGAAATACCGCGCCGAGTATGGATCGGGCACGAGCATTGCGAGCAAACAGCACTGCTCCAGAGGTCCCCCGCCCCAGTCGATGCATGGGGGTTGCGTCTGGCCAGGTTTTTTTCACCAGCGAGAGGAGAGTATGATTGAAAAAACCGCCGCCAGGCATGGTCGGGAGCCCGGAAGGCTTTGACACAACGATCAAGTCGTCGTCTTCATAGATTATGGAAAATGTAAGCGGCACATCCGGCTCATCCCAGGGAGGACGGCGCCAAAGGATATATTGCCCTGGTTTGAGGACGGTATCACAGTTCACTTGGTGGCCATCCTGAGAAATTTCGCCTCTCCCGATCCGGTCGCGCCAGACAATTTCCGAAGAATGGGTGTATTTGCGGGCTAGGTATGCCGGAATCGTAAGCCCACTACCCCAAACATCCACTTGTTCCCGATACTCATACCCGCTGTTCTTCATCATGTTCAGGTGTATCGTACTCTTCGTACGTGCTTCGGTCAGGTAGTTTCTGTTTTCGAAAGACTGGTAAGCACTCTGTCCAGCGTACCCGCAAAACGCCGGCCGTCTTTCTGACTGAATTCTTTGGGGCCCGGCGTAATGTTGCCTTCATCGCGGAGATTCTGCAAGAGATTGCGGATTGCAAGCCGCTCCCCGATGTTTTCCTTCGTGAAGAGTGCGCCTCTTGTGCTTATGACGATCACCCCCTTAGTTATAAAGGCGGCAGCGAGCGGGATATCCTGTGTAACCACGATGTCCCCCATTTGGGCGCTCTCGGTTATATGCATGTCTACGGCTTCAGGATTCGTCCCGATCCTGCGGCTGGAGATATAGCTGGATTGAGGAATGCTGATGTATTTATTTGCTGCAAAGACAGTCATAATTTTAAGCCGCCCTGCTGCACGGAGAATTAGCCCCTTGATTGCTGCAGGGCATCCATCAGCATCAACCCAGAGCGTCATTATTTCTCCTTATCGTGTTGCTCCTGCAGGAATCTAATAAAAATGCACGCACCAGATATATTATGGTCTCAAATCTGCTGTCATGGCTAGTTAAATTAAGGGAAATCTAAAACTTACGACCCCATCGATTTCAACCCCTGAATGGCCTTGGTGACTCAGCCGAGGACACAAGAATGTACCAACGAGACCGGGCTTCTCGCCGTGGTTCTGACTTCAGAGGTATTTCGCATCGTACCGGTTGAGATTTCGGATTTTTACCATAATATGATCCAAAAATGTAAAGGGACCAGATGGCCCACCGCATAACGCTACATAGGAGAGAGATGTTGATACTCTTTCTGAGTTGTCCAGCAGCGCGCGGACAGTCCTATTGGACTACAGTTGCAATGATGAAAATTCGCCTCCCGAGTTCTCACCTTTGCGCATCTTCTTGAAACTGTATGGAATTCTTATCTTATGTGGTATGCAGTAATGCATACTTGGAGAAACGGAGGATAGTGAAGATGTATATCCGGGACAAAGGCATCAAATCCGGCCTCAGAATATTTCCGATCACTTATGCTGCGGCACGGCTTATTGTGAAAAAGGCAGGCAAGCTGGCCGGAACTGAGCTGCGACCACATGATCTCAGAAGACACGCCGCCACATATGCCTGCAGGTCCGGCGTTCCAATTGAGATTGTGAGCAAGGTGATCCTCCGCCACGCCAATCTCTCGACCACTCAGCGTTACCCAGGAAAAATCAGCGACACAGAGGCGACCAGGTGGATTGAGAATCTGTACGGTTAAGCCTGCTTTCGAGACGGGGGGAACCAGAATCTCCCCGTCGCACCTGTTTTCCCGAGGATCAACATACGATCTGGCAGGGAGAACCTTTTGAGCGCCTATTTTCTCAAGCAGAAGGAGAGATACAGCTTCATTGTCACGGAAGAAAAAATCGACGGAGGGCAGGTGTCGAACCCTCTCGCCTTGAAATCCGGGAAACCGGATACTACCATAAAAACTATGATATGAATGAGTTTCCGGTTTGGTCTGCTGATGCTATAGAAAGCGTCAGGGCAAAGTTGACGCAACTGCTCGGTTGTGGAACGCTTTCTTTCGTCCTCCGTCAACCGACTTCTGTCGTCCGTTATAAGAGGAATTTTCGTTAAGTCATGGCTCGATATAAGCCGAGATCAAAAAATACTGGCCTGGTTCAGGGTTCGATACGCCCTGCAATTCAGCCCATCCTGGCGCTGCTCATAGTCTGTTCGCTTGCGGCATCGGCAAGGGGTGAGACGGCGGCCGGTCGTTTCTTTCTCATGGGGACGGGCTACATACACATAAAGAATATGCATACAGGGATCGAGACGTCGGTGAAGCTCCTGGGGCCCAACGGAGAAGTGAACGACGATGCTTTCGACAGGATCGACGAGGTCTTCGAGTTCCCCACCAGGGAGAAGGGAGAACACATCTCGCCGCGGCTGATCTTCATGCTCGACTATTTCGCGGACCTCGTAGCGCCCGGAAAGACGATCAACCTGGTTTCCGGCTACCGCTCCCCCGGCCATAATGCGTCAGTGAGAGAGGCTGGGGGCAACGCCGCCAAAACGAGCGCACATATGGACGGCATGGCCCTCGATTTCTACATCGACGGAGTGGACGGCAAAACGCTCTGGAACATCATCAGGAGAAGGAACTGTTGCGGAGTCGGGTACTACGGGGAAGCGACCATTCATCTCGACGCTGCAAGGCCCAGGTTTTGGGAGGCCTCAACTTCGAAGGTCAGGACGGGGCAGAGCGACTTTAACCGACGTATCTATATTTCAGCCGATTTCGACCGTTACATGTCCGAAGACACCGTTCGGCTTTCCTTTTCCTCCGTCAGCGACTTCGGATTCGGAATAGGTCCCGCCGTAGCGATCGTTGACGACGCCAAAGGGCACAAAAAGGCAGCGTCAGCCCGAATCAAGTCGGAAGACAATGCAACCTGCCTGATGATAGAGGACCGAAAGGCGTCTCACTTCATTCGTCTGCCTTTGCCCGCCGGACTGCGCGACGGCAAGTACCGATTCAAGATCGACTTTTGCCGGAGACCCTTTAAGCAAATGCCGCAAAGCATCTTATCGAACGTGATCGAAGTACGCGGAACCAGACTAAGTTCTGCTTTCACGGCCCTCGCGGATGATCGCTGCTAATTCCTTAACGCAAACGGGCTCAAACGGGGTCCGACCTGGCGACCCCGTTTCTAACGTTTCTAAAACGACATTTATTTAAGGAATGCAACACTACTTATCAAAACCCGATTGTGGGAAATAGGTGTCGTCTCGCAGTGCCGTCACCAGTTCAGCCGCGCTTCGGATCGCTTTGCTGAAACACGTGTAAGCGCTGCCCAGCGCCTGTATCCCATGGGCATCCGAACCGCCGATACCGTTGATGCCCAGCCGGCGGGCCGCCTCGCAGGCACGCTGGTTTTCTTCCGGCGGTACGCTGCCGTTGAGCGTCTCCAAGGCCACCAGGCCTTTCAATGATAACACCCGATCGCCCAGGGCACGCCCGATCAGGCCGTCCTGATAGGGATGGGCGGCTACGGCCGCGCCGCCCTTCTGGTTGACCCAATCGATGACCATCTGCATGGGCAAACCCGGCGGAAGATCGCCTTTGCCCGCGCGCACGCCGTAAATCAGCAGATGCCCTTCGGCGGCCCGATACTCCAGGCCTCTGAAAATAGGGAACTTTTCTTTTACTGCGATGCGGTCCATCGGCCTGCTCAAGGCATGGTCGTGATGCTCGGTGATGCACAGCGCGTGCAGTCCCAGCCGACGGGCCTGATCGACCACCTCTTCAGGCTGAATGGTGGAATCCCCGCCGAGGACAGTATGTAGATGCATATCGATTTTAAACATGAGATATAAACTGTTCGCCCAGGCGCCCGATATTGATACAGGAACGGTCCGGTCGATCGTCCCTCAACACCTGCCTGGCACCACGGAGGTGCTTCGAACCGATGGAAAAATCGAAAAAGGCCAAAAACAGAAATCGAATCATTGATATCATCATGGACATTCCCTTCTTCGCCATGCTGGACAGCCATGAACTGGCCGTTGTAGCCAAGCACATGAACTATTATGAAGTCGCTGCCAGCTAGATTCTTTTCAAAGAGGGCGAAGCGGGAGACTCAGTATGTTTTGTCATCAAGGGGGCCCTGGCTGTGTATAAAGAAGTCCCCCTGCCTGGAAAACCGGTGCACATCGCCACACTGACCAAAAACCGGTTGATCGGCGAAATGGTCCGTCACCGATGAATATACCCGATCCGCAACGGTAGGGGCACGCACCAACACGAGCATCGGGGCCGTGACCAAAACCGGATTTGACGCCAACTTTAAAGAGAACCCCAAGGTGGGGGCCGCCATTCTCAAAAAAGTCGCCACCATCGTGAGTATGAACCTGCGCCGCACCTCGGCCCAACTGGCCGATTTCATCAAGACCCTGCCGATTACCTAATCTTTACGCAACTCCTCGAGACCGCCATAGTGATCCAAAATTTCGGGATTCATCAGTGCATCCCGGTTGCTTATCGGCTGGCCGCCGATCACCTTGCGAACTGCCAATTCGACCTTCTTCATGTTGAGGGTGTAAGGTATGCCCGGCACGGCAATAATTTTGGCCGGCACATGCCGCGGAGAACCGTTGGTGCGAATGGCTGTTTTCATTTTGGCCGTTAAGGTGATAAGAAATTGCTTTCTGCCGGTTTTTATGTAGCAGGGATGGTGATGTGCGTCAAGCACGACCCAGTACGACATCGAATCCCGCAAGAAGCTGGTGAAATACATCGCCGGCATGAGCGGCGGAGACAGGGAAGCCCTGGCCAAGCCGGCAAGCCAGGTCGACTAAATAAACTTGCCGAAAGAATTAGCCGGGTCTGGTAATAATTTCTTCTTCTCTTGCGCCTTCGCATTGGTTGGAGGCGCAGGAGATCTAAATTCTCACTGATTGTAGGGAAATACCTTACGATGAACTCTTCGGGGTTGTCCAAATCGGAATAACTTCCAGAAGGAACTTATCCATAGGGGTGGTGTGCTTGTGTTTTGGCAGGCCTTTACCTTGCGGACTTTGGACTTCCAGAGGATAAAGGGGAGCGTATTTTAAGGGAAGAGGGCTTGTCTCCACCCAAGCGAGCGGACGTACCTCAACTGCTTATGAATCTCTTCGGAAGACGAGTCTAAGAATTTTTAGATGATGAATCCCATGAAAAAGGTCATAGCCTTTTTCTAGACGCACTTGCTGAAAAATCCGAGCGCTTCCTCTCCATCTTCACCTCCTCATAGAGGATCTTCGAAAAGGCGAATACAATTTCCGCCATCCTCAAAAACTTCCAAAGTTACTCGACAATGCGGACGTCTGTCCCCTCCAGCTCACGAGAAATGAGGTACAGGGCCAATTTAAACCCGTCAGCTCCAATTGTCTGAACCGACAGACAGAATAGCCAAGCATCCGTTGCATTATCTCGAATATGAATCATACGACCGATCCTCATGATGTTTTTCGATTCATCTTCCTTAGCCATGCCATGATCTGACAGGCCTTGGCAAAAGGGTTCTATTGCCCCGGACAGGGACTTTCAGCAGGTGGGGTTGAGGGGACCACCCGCGTGGACTTCGAGTCACATATGATCTGAGGATGAGAATATTTTAGACGGCATCCTTCCGATCGAGATGAGGAGAGGTGTAGAAACTTCGGTAGAACTAGGACCACAAAGGCTTGTGAAGATTGGAGCCAGAGTCTATCATGCGAGGAGACGGTACGTCCATGTCGCTACAACTTTTCATCTTACCCGCTACTATCGTATCCCATTCCCTTGGCACCCACCCTATCAGGGGGCGTGGCGAATCGCGTTGCCCAAGTGTGGGGAGGAGGCTTGTCCTGAATCGAAAAAATCAGCGTCATTCACGTTTCAATTGCACGGTGTATTGGCCCTCTGGCAAAACCAATAGGGATATCGCCAAACTGGAATGGTATGTATGACAAGTTAGTCTCATTCATCTTTGATCAAATGCTGCCTTCTGAACCTGCGCGTCTGGAGTTAAAAAAGTATGTCGAAAGGACTTCATTCCACGCCCGTTCACTCAGAGGGGCCGGGGAATGCTCTGAGGATCAAACCTTTCGTAGCCTAACATGGGGTTGATTGAACAACGAACCGGAAGTTGATCGAGGTTAAAACTTCGGATACAACTGTAGCACCGAATACATCGATTAATAGTTTCTTCCGCTCCATCTTTAGTCTTCTGTGGCCAAAATGGATCGCAAAGCAATGGACGAGACAAGGCAACAAAGTCTACCTTCCTGCTGAAAACGGCCTCAGCGGCGGTATCAGGCGTCTGAAAGTTTGCACAAATGACGGGTATGGAGACTGCGGCTTTGATTATTGAAGCATCCTCCACGAAAGAACCTTCTTCACGGGGAATGGTCCGTGTGGTAGCCCCATAGCACCCCCCACTTACGGAAAGGTAATCCACTCCCGCTTTTTCCAACGCCTGCGCCATCTGTGTGGATTCCTCCAGATCCAGACCGTCCTGAATCCATTCCCGTGCACTGAATCGGTACCCAACAACGAATCTGTCCCCGGCCCTTTCCTTTATTTCACGAATCAACTCCAAGGAAAGCTTCCACCTCTTTTGGGGAGAACCACCGTATTCATCAGATCTTCGGTTATAATAAGGAGAAGTAAACTGGCCGAGGAGATAGCCATGGGCTCCATGAATTTCCACCCCGTCAAACCCCGCCTTCTTTGCTCGCATGGATGCAAGAGCCATGGCCTCCTTGAGGTATTCAATTTCCTTGATCTCAAGGGGACGCGGGGGTTCAGCCTCCTTGAGCGAAAATGACTTGAGTGAAACCGGAAGATCTTCCTTCTGAACCAATGCCGGGATGTCCGAAGGGGCGACCAGGTCCCTCTGCCCGTAAGGATGGAGCGCCTGCGCACCCTGCCCCATCATGATCTGCACAATGGCTTTCGCTCCCCCCCAGTGTATCACAGTGGCTAAGTCTCTGAATCCCGGGATGTAGCCGTCACCGGCCAGTGAGAGTCCATAATTGGGAGCAAAGGCAAACTTTCCCGTCACCCCGGTACCTTCTACAATGATAAGGGAGCAACCGCCCTTGGCTCGCGCGTAGTAGTAGCACAAAGTCTGATCGGTTACCCTTCCCTTCGAGTCAGCCATTCCCACATAGGTCGGCGCAAGAGCAATTCGGTTGGACAGCTGCAATTCACCCAGCGTACACGGTTCAAATAGTGGACGATATTTTTCCTGCATATCCTTCTCCTCCTGGTGTAAATCGTGGATCACATCAGTCTTGTGCCGAAAGGATCTGTTTTGCGGCCAACCCGTATTGTGTTTCCGCCCCTGACAGGACAAATCCCTCTTCCCCCATCCCCTTGTGGGAGAAGAAATGGAGGAGCTCGCTCTCTTGCGCCAACTGCTCCACCCTCATCCCTGCGGCGTGAGACCCTTTCACATTTGAGACATCGCAGTACTCCTCTTGTAACAGAGCCAGGCTGCTAAGTGTTACCGCATGCCCGGTCGAACTAGATCGAACCATTCACAAACTGCATTACGCGCGAAAGAGGTCATAAAACCTTATGAATTTTACGATGCCCCAATCAAAACGCGCAAGAAGAAATACCGACCGGGAGTTAACAGTCCTTTGACACTGTACGTAATAAATCTTCAAAATCCACATCTGTTCAGGCTTCGCGAAAGTTAACCTTCCTTGCCAATCCATGAAGCCCGAAGAACGGTCTGCCGCATAACGCATGATTTTAGAATGTGAACTTTCCTGAGGCGCCAACAGTCGGGCTTCTTGGGCGATGGCAGCATCCCTTCTACAAGTCATTCATGCAGAAATAGATCCACTCAGGCAAGAGCCGTTCGCCGGGCGTTTTTGCCTATGGAATAGGCTACAGCACCGCATATGGCATGGGTAGAATCGTGGGTAATAGCAGCTGCTCAAAAGAAAAAGCCCATGAAATCACGGGCTTAACTTCTTCTTTTGGCGGAGGGAGTAGGATTCGAACCCACGGTTCCGCTGCTAACGGAACAACGGTTTTCAAGACCGCCGCCTTAAACCACTCGGCCATCCCTCCAAAAAGGGAAGGGAATCCCCAGTTAGACCAGCTACTTTAGCGTGCCTATCTTGAACTGTCAAGACGGAGATCAGATGGAGACCGGAACCTGCACGTGTGAAGCCGCAAGCGGTGGCGCGGGAAAAATGCGCCTACCCTGCGATCCCTATATGGCGGCCGTCAAAATGGAGATCGGGCGGTCAGACCGGGCTCGTAGCCCGGAGGCCTTTCCGGTTGATGGAATGATGCGACCGGCAGCAATGAACGGGGAGAAAAAAACGATAAAAATCCGTCGCCCTCCGGTCGACAAACTTAAACATCCGGCCAGGCTGCACCCCAAAAAGGCGGTCGGCAGCCCTGTCCGGATATTGTACCGGCCGGATTACATTCTACAAAAGCGGCAACACTTTCGGAGCTTGACCGAAAGAGAACAACGTTGCCCTGGCATCGACAAAATAGAATGTAATAAATGTCTCCTCATCCGCCCCTTTGGTATAGATCTGCAGAAGATTGGGAGCTTCATCGAATACCTGGGCTTTCGCCTCTCTGCTGCCGTCAAAGGCAACCTTGCCCCGTATCCTCAGCCAGGTGCCGTCGCTCCCCATGTCCGATATCTCGACCTCCGGGTTCGCCACTAATTGCCTGTAGACATCCTTGGTTGTGCTCGTACCGAAATAGAGCAGATTATTTCTTTTCATGACAAAGCCGAACGGACGGACTCTTCCCTTTCCTTCCTCGACAGTGGCGAGGTGAAAAACAGGATTTGCCTTCAAATACTCATAAGCGGTATTCAATGCTGTCCTCCTTTACGAATGGGTTCTCCCAGCGCCTGTTTGCCGGTCCGGAGCGCGTGCTTTCTCCTATAACAGACGTCGGAGGTCGGTTGACGGAGGTCAGAAAGAAGCGTTTTCCAACCAAGGACGAAGGCCAGCTTTTTTTGGGCGCTTGCTATAATATATATGTGCTTAGAGTTCGGGGCGCAAGCGACATCGACTTTGTCAGGAGATGATATTACCAAGTTGCGATCAAAGGAGTAAACCAGCATTCCAACAAATTCCCCCTGCCCCCCTTTAGAAAAGGGGGGCTCCAATACCAGATCTTATCCGTATGTGCGCAACTTGGTAATCTCATGTTGAAGGCGGGCTTTTCGTCAAAACGTTCATGTCGATCGATGGATTACCGCCGGAGAATTGAGGACGATCGATACTCAAGACTGTAGTGAACCTGGATTATGCGGGAACATGCCTGAATAGATGAGTTCATCCCGCCAGAGGGGAGTTCGTGGCGGAGCGGAGTGTTTAACAGGCGTCCATGTACGAAAATAACTACAGAAAATACATATTTCTACTACCCACGACTACTGTATTTACCTCATTGCTTTTTTTCTCAAAAAGTGAAATAGGGTTATCATTGGTTTTCTAAGAGAACCAAGCAAAACCCTATTCCCCGAAAGCCAGGATACCCCCTCCCTCCTTCCTGGCTTTCTTTTTTAAGGTGTGACGTCTTTTCAGCCAATGCCATCTACTTTCCCGATGCCACATTGCCGGACATTCACGGTCCCGCCTCACATCTACGCCAGCTCACCTCAACCGTCCCATACTGTTGGACAGACAGCTCTTTCATTTCTCCATGAAGGCGTTCCTTACAATAAATTTCGAGATATTTAGAGCACCTGTCATTGGCCACAATCGGAACGCCTTTTTCTTTAACAAGGAGATCGGCCATGCCGCGCCCCTGCTGCTGTTCTCTGAAAGCGACCGAGAAGGGCGCGAGCGTAAAAGCGCCCAAACCATAAAACTGCCAGGACATTGCAGATGACGATATCCCCACAACCGGATAAACAGCTTCGAGAGGGAACCCTATCCCCCAGATGACTACCGGAACACCGGGAAAGCCGGCTAACCCTTCACGGGTCTGCTCGGCTGAAGCCTGCAAAGTTTTCGATTCGGCAAGAACAAGGGAACAATTGAGTACCGCTGCTACAAGCAGTACACCTGTAATAAGACGATTGCGCCAATCTGCAGTTTGCCTCACCAGGAAGGGGGCAATTACGAGCAACGAGGCCAATGGAACATATACCCTTAAAATTCCAGGGCGCCCTGACAGACCAATTACAAAAACAGCTCCAATACAAAACCCCCAACTGGCTGCCACCTGCCAACTTGGACGGAGCAGAGCCAATAACAATGCAGTCAGCACAAGCGGCAGCAATTCCGGGTCCCACAAGGTCTGGATCCCGGCCCAACCTTTGGCCATTGCGTTTTCTTGAGACGCCAGAGGCCCCAGTTCGGCCAGCATTGCTTTCAGGGCTTGAGGATTGGCAATTTCAGGATCAACGAAGAACCATTCTCGTATCAAGTCAAGATCGTTAGCGCTTAATCCATAGCGGGCCAATATATCCGGACGCTTTTTTAGATAGTCATCCGCACCAAAATCATTAAAAGGTGCGCGAACTGCATTAAGCTCATTGAAAGCCCTCCATTGTTGCCCCTGATACGCCTTATGATCGACGGCCGCCGAGATTGTTATCACTAAAGCGAGAGCCAAAATTGAAACATGGAAAGATCGGCGTCGCAACAGGATTCGCCACGGAAGCAACGGCACAGCTACGAAGAGAAGCAAAAAAAACTCATTTCTTCTCACCAGGTAGCCGGCAAAGGCAAGCAGGCATCCAACCAATAACGCCTGCCGGTCGGTCTGAAGCGCAAACAGGCGCCAGCATATGATCGCGCCCACCAGAAGCAGACCCGCATTAATGGTGAACTGCGGAAAAAGCACCGGACGAGCCAGCAACAGGGCAAACACAGATATGGAAGCCACACAACCGGCGCGGAACCGGTACAAGCCAAACAGCAATACTGAGCCTACAGTAATGAGCACAACGAGCGTGGCAAATGAGTAGCCAAGGATTCCATTGATTTGCGGAATCGCGCGGACCATATATCCCCAAAGAACATTGGAAAAAATAATATTCGGCGATCCAACGGCTGCCACGCCGTAGCCGTGAGCGACCATAGACATGGCGACATCGTCATTGGTTTCCCATCTCGATCCAAAGACAAAACACAGGGATATGACAAAGGCTGCAGCGATAGCCAGGGAACCTGCAACCAGCCAAAAGTTCGATCCCGGAAGCCGGCCGGTTGCCCTGTCAGCCACGAGCCGCCGTCCCCACCATGCGCGCGATCGATCCTATACCAAGTTCCATTATACCGGTCAGAACCTCCACAACCCGCGCCTGCTGTTCATACGATATCCCCATCCAGAGCGGCAGCCTGACTATGCGCTGAGAAACCGAGTCAGTCACGGGCAGATCACCGTTTGTCCTGCAGTAGCGCAGCCCTGCGGGGGAGCTATGCAGCGGGACGTAGTGAAAAATCGCAGAGATCCCACAGCGCTTCATTTCGGAAAGGACCGTTTGCCGGTCGACCCATGGCGGCAGCAGGATGTAATACATGTGAGCGTTATGCCGGCATTCAACGGGAACAATCGGTCGACGGAGATATCCAGCCGATTCCAAGGGTTCAAGAAGCTCATGATACAGATTCCAGGCCTCCAGTCGCGCTGAGGTGATGCGGTCGGCTTCCGCGAGTTGTGCAAAAAGAAATGCCGCGATCAATTCCCCTGGCAGATAAGATGAACCAACAGTTTGCCACGTGTATTTATCCACTTCCCCGCGAAAAAAGCGGCTTCGGTCTGTGCCCTTTTCCCGGCACATCTCAGCCTTCCCGATGAGATCGGGGATATTGACGAGCAGCGCACCCCCTTCGCCGGAAATCACATTCTTGGTTTCGTGAAAGCTATAAGCCCCAAGGTGACCGATACTCCCCAGCGCCTGTCCCTTGTAAGTAGCCATTACTCCCTGTGCGGCATCCTCGACCACTTTCAGACCATAAGCCTCGGCAACTTGCATGATGGTATCCATCTGGCAGCCAACCCCCGCATAGTGGACCGGAACAATCGCCCGCGTGTGCGGCGAAATGGCCGCCTCGATCAACCTCTCGTCTATGTTTAGCGTGTCTTCACGCACATCCACGAAAACCGGCCGTGCCCCTCGCAGCACAAACGCGTTGGCCGTGGATACGAAGGTATAA
>Ga0326728_10021156_pt1 | contig 12279 bp, 12 predicted proteins | sample MB3enrmetagenome_FD_207602 | JGI IMG/M metagenome (GOLD analysis project Ga0326728, IMG submission 207602) | Lab enriched peat soil microbial communities from McLean, Ithaca, NY, United States - MB31MN | ecosystem: Environmental > Terrestrial > Soil > Wetlands > Peat | place: USA: New York...
GCGGCTCATCGCTGGCGGGAATGCGAACAAGGAGGTCGCGGCTCAGCTATCGATCACAGAGGAAACAGTCAAGGGACACGTCAAGAACATCCTCGCCAAATTGGGCGCAAACGACCGAACGCACGCCGTCACGATCGGGCTAAAACGCGGAATCATCGACCTATAAACACGCCAGCCCCCTCGAAAGAGGGGTGGCCAAAACCGGCTTTCTAGGGTGTCGAATAGGTCGCAGATTACATACGATTGAAATGGGATGTTCTCTGCAACGCCTATTCTCAACCTTTCCTGATGGCTGGCCCGGCCGAGGCCTCTTACTTCTTCGGCTTGGCGCCGGTATCCCTCTAGTCTATTTTGGCATCGCCGGCCTGTCGGGAGCCGTCTGGGAACCAGTCACCGTCGCCCGGAGCTTAGTCGCGGCCGCCGGGGGAATCCTCCTGCTCGCCGGTTTGTGGACGCCGATTGCTGGAGCGGTGATTGCGATCGATGAAACATGGATCGCTTTTTCCTCACATCAGGGTGACTTGTGGATTCACATCTTGTTGGCGGTACTGAGCGCCGGCGTGGCAATGCTCGGCCCTGGCGCATGGTCGATCGACGCTCGCCTTTATGGAAGGAAGGTTTTCGTCAACGGGGATCGCGGAGGGAGGGGCAGCCGTACCCCCTCTAAAGTAGTGTCAACGCCCGTAACGATCCAGGGGACTAATCGGACTTCCATTTAGGGTTGGCGGCAGACGGAACTGACTGCACAATCAGTCAAAAGGAAAAAGGATATGGCAACAATGAGCACCGTCATGATCCGTTCCGTTCCGAATTCCCAGTCCGACCCCGGCAATGACCAAAGTTTCATCGCGAGCAAGCGTCAAGCCGAGGGCGTTCGCCGACTCCTGAAGTCGTGAAGGCCCGAACCGCTACACGGAATTTACTTTCTTTGCTTTCAGGAGACGGCCCACTCAGCAACGATACCCACACAGCCGATTTGACCAGAGAAGCCCACAAGCGGACTGATTTTAGCCACCAGTGATCAAAATGAACCAATCAGCGGAAATCGCCTGTTCGCTGACTGCCTTTCGAGCGTACTGTGAAGGCAGGACGTTTACTGTCCGCTCATAGCGAAGACCAGATCGTTCGCCGACTATTTAATCCGCCTATCAGATTTTCCTTGAGAGTTGCTGGTGTTCTTCACACAATCGGAGAATGCTCAAGCTTGCATCGGTTACCCTTGCCTGCCTTACTCTTTCCCTCAGTTGCGGTGTCGTGAGCTTTGCTCAATCATCATCCGGAACCATACACGGCTCGGTTCTAGACCCGTCAGGGGCAGCAGTCACAAACGCCATTGTCGAGATTCAGAATCCGGTATCGCACTACGATCGCAGCACGAAGACAGACGGCCAGGGGAACTTTGAGTTCGACAACATTCCTTATAATCCCTATCACTTGACCGCCGCGGCGGCGGGTTTTCAAACCACTACCCAGGACGTGGATGTGCGGTCGGCGATTCCAATTGGGTTGAAGATCACCCTGCAAGTCGGCGCCGAGGCAACGACGGTGACGGTGGAAGGGGCTGCAGATCTGATCGAAAACGACCCCATCACCCACACGGACGTGGACCGGGATTTGTTCGACAAGCTTCCTCTGGAGAGTCAATCCTCTTCACTCAGCTCTCTGGTGACCTTGGCTACGCCAGGGGCTGCGGCCGACTCGAACGGCCTTTTCCACGGACTCGGCGATCACGCCTCGAACTCTTTCTCCATTGATGGCCAGCCGATTACGGACCAGCAAAGCAAGGTCTTTTCGAATCAGTTGCCAATCGACTCCGTTCAGTCGATGGAAGTCCTCGAGGGCGCGCCCCCGGCGGAGTTTGGCGGCAAGACCAGTCTGGTGATTGTGGTAACCACCCGTTCAGGACTCGGCGTTACCACGCCGCACGGTGACGTAACCGCTTCGTACGGCACTTTTGGCACGTCCAACGGGGGATTCGATCTTTCGTACGGCCAGAACAAGTGGGGAAACTTTATCTCTGCCAATGGTCTGAACTCGGGCCGTTTCCTCGATGGCCCGGAGTATCAGGTGTTCCACGATCACGGCAACGAGGGAAACTTCTTCGACCGGCTCGATTTCAAACCTTCCCAGGCGGACACCATCAACGTGAATCTAGGGTTCACCCGGTCCTGGTTCCAGACGCCCAATACTTACGACGCACAGAATGCGACGGCATGGGCCGGGCTTGTGGTGGATGACGGCGGCCTCGGCCCCAACGGATTGCCCGCTGGCTCTGAGGATCAGCGGTCGAAGATTCGAACGTTTAACGTTGCGCCGAACTGGACTCGCCTGCTCAATCCGAATACCGTGTTCACGTTCGGCGGCTTCGTGCGGCAGGATCAATACAACTACTATCCGAGCGACAACCCGTTCGCCGACTTCACGCCCGATCTCCAGTCCGCGACCGTGGGCCAGAGTCGCCGGTTGACAAACGCCGGCGCCCGGACCACGCTTTCCTACGTCAAGGGCATTCACAACATCAAGATCGGCGCTACTTATCAGCATACGTTTCTCACGGAGAGGGATGCTTTCGGCCTGGTCGATCCGACGGCGAACGCCCCTTGTCTGAATGCCGATGGCAGCGCTGACACGAACCCTCTGCTAACCAATCCGGGTGATTGCACAGGAGCGCTGCTGCCCAACACCGGACAGGGATCGGTTCCGGCATTCATTCCGATTCTTGCCTGTTACGACCTGACCAGAACGGCGGCACTGCCCGCATCCGACGGCTGTCCGAATAGCACCAGCGGCGATTTAAATTATTACGGCCATGCCGATATTAAGGAATTCGCCTTTTTCGCCATGGATACGATCAATGTCCACAACTGGACCTTCAACCTCGGCCTGCGCTTCGACAAATACAATGGCATTGCCAGTGCCGCGCAAGGAGAACCGCGCCTGGGTGTCGCTTACAACATCAAGCCAACCAATACCATTCTGCGGGTATCGTATGCCCGCACCATGGAGTCTCCGTTCAACGAAAACCTGGTGCTGGCGAGCCTGGGATGCACTGAGCCGGCGATCGTCGCGCTTCAGACGCTGGTCCCGGGCGGCGCTTGCGTCACGACCACGCCGTTGAGCCCCGGCCATCGCAATGAGTTCCACGCCGGCATTGAGCAGGCGTTTGGAAAGTACCTGGTTATCGATGGTGAATACATTTGGAAATACACTCACAAGGCCTTCGACTTCAGCGTGCTGGGCAACACGCCGATCACCTATCCGATCGAGTGGCAGAGCTCCAAAATTCCCGGATACGCGATCCGCCTCTCGATGCCCAACTTCCATGGGTTGAGTGCTTTTATGGTGACATCCAGCGTGGCGGCGCGGTTCTTCGGCCCGCAAATCGCAGGTGTCGGCGCCACTCCCGGCGCGATCAGCGTATTCCGCATCGATCACGACGAACAATACAATGCAACCGGGCACCTGCAATACCAGCCCTCCAAGAAGCTCCCGTGGATCGGATTTAACTGGCGTTATGACAGCGGTCTTGTGGCTGGACCGGTGCCATGCGCCGGAGGCGAAGATTGCGCCAACGGACCAAATGGGACCAACAGCATCGTGGACGTTTCGGGCCTCACCCCTGACCAGCAGTTTGAAGGGGGACTCTACTGCGGCAGCGTGCATGCAACACCGACGACTCCGATCAGCCCGACCGGCCTCTGCCCGGCGAACCTGTACGGTTCCACGCTGGTGTCCATTCCCGCCGCGGGCACGGAAAACGACGACCACAACCCGCCCCGCATTGCACCGCGCAACCTGTTCGATATCGCCATTGGCCATGACAACATATTCCACACTGAAAAATACAAGTGGAGCGCCCGCTTGGCGGTGGTCAATCTGACCGACAAACTGGCCCTTTACAACTTCCTTTCGACGTTTAGCGGCACACACTACGTAACGCCGCGGGCGATCACGGCGACGCTCGGCTTCCACTTTTGATGGACAGAACACGATTTCACGTGGTGGAGCCGGACCATCATCCGACTTCGGAACGTGCCCAGGGGGCCCAAGAGCTTATCGATGTCATCAAGATGCACCTGAAATGAGCATTCGGGCCATGGCAGAAGCTAGCGCGCAGCACCACGAACACGAGCACGACGCCGGTGAGCAACACGTGGAATGGGTTGAATTGGGACGCATCGGCTTCGCCGGACTGGCGATCATCGCAACGTGGCTCCGGCTCTACCATCCGCTGCCGGACTTCGACATCGTGGGCTTTGCCGCCGTCGTAATCGCTGGTTACCCAATATTTCGCGAGGCGTTCGCCGATCTCCTGTCCCGGCGCATGACCATGGAACTCTCCATGACCATCGCGCTTGTATCCGCGCTTGCGATCCGAGAGGTGTTCACTGCGCTGGTAATCGTCTTCTTTGTCCTGATCGCCGAGGTTCTTGAGGAATTGACCGTGGGCCGCGGACGCCGGGCCATCCAGGATTTGCTGAATCTCCTACCGCAGCAGGTAGAACTTCGGCGGTCGGACGGCATACAATCCGCGAGTTTGACCGAGCTACACACCGGTGATGTGGTTCTGGTCCGGCCGGGCGGTCGAGTGCCGGTTGACGGTGTGGTTGTCGGTGGCCACTCGTTTATCGATCAGGCAGCCATTACGGGCGAATCCATGCCGGTCGAGAAGGTTCCGGGCGCTCGTGTTTTCGCCGGAACAGTAAATCAGTCCGGGGTCTTGGAAATTCAGACTGAAACGGTTGGTCGTGGTACCGCGTTCGGGAAGATCATTGAAGCAGTTGAGCAGGCCGAGCATTCTCGCGCTCCTGTTCAAAAAACTGCTGACCGCCTGGCCGGTTACTTAGTCTATTTCGCCCTGACTTGCGCGCTACTCACGTTTTTCATTACGCACAATGCTCGCTCAACAATCTCCGTGGTGATCGTGGCCGGTGCTTGCGGCATCGCGGCAGGCACACCGCTGGCTATCCTAGGTGCCATCGGACGAGCCGCCCAGCATGGAGCGATCGTGAAGGGTGGCTTGTACATGGAGACCCTCAGCAAGGTGGACACCGTTCTGCTCGACAAGACCGGTACGCTGACGCTCGGCAACCCCACAGTGGTATCCATCGATCCTTCAGCCGGCATCGAGCGCGAACGGTTGCTGCGCGTGGCGGCGAGTGCCGAGCGGTTTTCCGAGCATCCTTTGGCCCGCGCCATTCTAAAGACAGCTAACGAGCTAGCCCTCAGACTGGTGGACCCGGAGAAGTTTTCCTACACTCCTGGCAAGGGTATTTCATGCCGTGTGGACGGAGAGGAGACTGTCGTCGGAACCAGGTCGTTTCTGCTTGAGCACGGCGTGGCGGTTTCGACCCCTTCCGCGAACCACGATTCGTCCACCGAAATATCGGTGGGCCAGGGCTACGTTTATTTGGGGAGCCTAAGTATTGCAGATGTTCTGAGACCCGAAGCGGTGGAAGCTGTGCGATCACTGCGGGAGATGTCAATCAAAACCGTTCTTCTCACTGGGGATTCCATGCCGATCGGCCGGGCGGTCGGCAATCAACTTCAAGTGGATGAAGTGGAGGCGGAACTTCTGCCCTGGCAGAAGCTGGATCGTGTTCGAGAGCTCCGCGCCGCCGGGAAGATGGTCGCGATGGTGGGCGACGGCATCAATGATGCTCCTGCACTCATGGAAGCCAACGTTGGAGTCGCAATGGGCTCGGGCACAGAGGTTGCGCGCGAGAGCGCCAACGTCCTTCTGCTCGGAAACGACTTGCTAAAGGTGGTGGAGGTCATCAAAATTGCCCGGCGGTGCAATCGGATCATCATGACGAACTTTGCGGGGACCCTAACCGTCGATGGTGCCGGAGTTGCCTTGGCCGCATTTGGATACTTGAATCCGGTGCTGGCTGCCTTGATCCATGTTAGTTCCGAATTGGTGTTCATCTTGAATTCCGCGCGTTTGCTCTCGCGCTCCACGGCCGAACCCCAGCTTGCCACCGTCAACCAGAGAGCCGGGATTCCCTCAGCCGAGCAAGCTGCAGTCTGAAACGGGGCAACGCGAAACAGATCCGTCCGTGCCGCTGCACGCTTTCCGTGCATTTAGTTTGCGGTATTTGGGGCTGATCCGTCGAGTCGCCCTGCCAAGTGTGGCAATCACGAGCCCACCGCTGGTTGGCACTGGACAGTCCTGCCGAAGCTCGCCTGTAATCTGATGGGCACAGCCATGTTTTCCAATCCTTCAAAGTTTCCGGAACGGCGACTGTTTCGGGGCCATCCCTTCATATAACACCTGGATCGACTGGGCGGCGAAGCGCAGAATCCCGGGTTCGGACTGGAAGGGAAGCCTCTTGGCGATAGCGAGTTTGGCAACTCCGTGAACCAAGGACCAGGCTACGCACGCTAACGCCAGCGGATCGCCGCCCGGCAGGCTGCCTTCGCTCTGCGCGGCTTCCACAAATTCAACCAGGACTGAGAAAGCGCGCTTAGAGGCTGCGGAAAGTTCCGGGTACCGATCCGGAGGCAGGGGCCAGTCAAACATCACCAGCAGGTGTTCGGGCGAGCGTAACGCAAATCGCACATAGGCCAAGCCGGAAGCCTGAAAACGCCGAAGTGCCGCATTCGGTTTGCGGGCACGCGTTGCCTTTCCCGGTTTGCGGAGCGTACCTGCCAGGCGCTCGAAGCCTTCGGCCGCCACGGCCGCCAGCAATTCATCCTTTTCGCGGAAGTGACGGTAAGGAGCATTGTGGGAGATGCCCGCGCGGCGTGCCACTTCTCGCAGCGTGAAGGCCGCGGGCCCGACTTCCGCAATCAACTCCACCGCCGCCCGCAGAAGAGCAGCTTTGAGATTGCCGTGGTGATAGGGGCGCTTGGCAGCCATGCGACGAGCATAACAGAAGCATGTTGACACGCGCAACATTGCAGCTTATACTTTGCATGTGGACACTGTCAACACTGGAGGGTTGATATGAGAATTACCAGCTACCATCAGGCAAATGTCGAGGACACGTTCGACGCGATCGTGATCGGGAGCGGCATGGGCGGCTTAACAGTGGCCTCCCTGCTCGCCCGCCACGCCGGCCAGCGCGTTCTGGTTCTTGAGCGTCATTACACGCCGGGCGGTTTCACCCACGTGTTCCACCGGCCGGGCTATCAGTGGGACGTCGGGGTCCATTACATCGGCAAGGTGAACGATCCGGCCTGCCCAATTCGCGCCGCCTTCGACCACCTGACGGATGGCCGCCTCGAATGGCACGCCATGCCCGACATCTATGATCGTGTCATCCTTGGCGGCCGCGAGTACGAGTTCGTGAGCGGCGTGGAGCGTTTTCGCGACCGGCTCAAGGAGTACTTCCCCTCGGAAAGGCCGGCAATTGATAGCTACTTTCGCGCTGTTCGGAGCTGCGCCCGAGCGAGCGGCCTCTTCTTTGCCGCCAAGGCTGTCCCCGGGCCAATTGAACGAGTCGCCGGGCCGCTCATGCGCGCCCCCTTCCTGCGCCACGCCGGGCGCACCACGGCGGACGTGCTGGCTGGGCTTGGCTGCAGCCGCGAGCTGGCAGGTGTTCTCACCGCTCAGTGGGGGGATTACGGGCTTCCTCCCGGACGTAGCAGTTTCGGCATTCATGCCATCGTTGCAGAGCACTATTTCAACGGCGCCGCTTATCCCGTTGGCGGCGCAGGTGCAATCCTCGAAACCATGCTCCCGGCCATCGAAGCCGCCGGCGGCAAGTTGTTGGTGAGTGCCGATGTCAAGGAAATACTCCTCGACCACAGCAGCCGCGCTAGTGGCGTGCGCATGCAGGACGGCCACGAGTTTCGTGCCGCTACCGTGATCAGTGATGCAGGCGCGGCCAATACCTACCGGCGCCTGCTTCCGCAACCGATCCGCGAAACGCAAGACGTGGTGCAGAAGATCGACCGGATTCCGCCGTCGATGGCCCATATCTCTCTTTACGTTGGACTCAAGTCTACTAGCGAAGAGCTCGGAATCTTTCCCGGAAATCTCTGGATCTGCCCTGGTGCCGACCATGACGCCAATGTCTCCCGGTCGGAAGCCTCGTGCAACGAACCCTTGCCTGTGGTGTTTATCTCGTTTCCATCCGCCAAGGATCCCGCTTTTGCCGCCCGCTATCCCGGACGAGCCACGATCGAGGTAGTCGCGCCCACCCCGTTTGCTTGGTTTGAAAGGTGGGCGGACACGCGCTGGAAGCATCGCGGCGTGGAGTATGACGAATTGAAGGCCGAACTGGCGGAGCGTCTGAAAAGCGAACTGGAAAAGGCGGTGCCCCAGGTGCGCGGCAAGATCGACTACTGCGAGCTTTCCACGCCGCTTTCAACGCTCTCCTTCACTAACCATCAAAGGGGTGAAATCTACGGTTTGGCTCATGTACCGGAGCGGTTCCGCCTGAGCTGCCTTGGACCGCGCACTCCGGTGCGGGGCCTCTATCTCACCGGCGCGGACGTCACAGCGGCTGGGGTCACCGGTGCAATGATGGGAGGCGTGCTCTCGGCTTCGGCGATTCTGAGGCGCAACCTGATGTCAGTCGTGAGGAAAGGGGTGAGACATCCGTCACTCCGGGGTCCTGCTCGAATTCACTCAACGTTCGAAGGGGCAAAGGAGTAGAGACAGCCGGCAGCCGCCCACTGGTTGTTCAGGTAAGATCTGCCCTGCAGGACGCACGTCCAGTAAGATCCCCCAAGGCGGTCGCTCAAGCCGACCCGGCCCCTGATCCCACCGGCGACGCCAACATCGAAAAAGGACAAGCATGCAGGAGGGCCAGATTCAGCCGGTCATCAGCGGCGAGTTCCCGCTGCTCGAAGCGGCGCGGGCAAATGCGCTCCTCGAAAGCGGCCAGGTCGTTGGTAATCTCGTCCTGGTGGCGCCGGAGCTGCTGGAGGCGAATAGGACAATATAGGCCGGTTCTCGACAGCCAGGCTAATTCAAGGAGCTCATTTTCCTGGTTCCTGCACGTGCACTCCATAGATCCGGCCCAGAAGCGGTGAGCGGATTAAAATGGGGCAGCACATTGGCCCCCTGGGCAAAGAAGGGGACAGCGGCGCGTGGTCCCATATGAGTACGCCACGGACGGCGCCGATTTCCTGCCTATTGCCATCCGCGGCGGCGGGCACGGCATAGAAGTGACGGAACAGTTCATATGTCCCGTCAATCAAATGCGCGTCCACCTCGTCCTTTGTGCAACGACCCTTGCGAAGCCGACTCCATGATAAGACGATACTATCGAATGGTCTTGTAGCGGGTCTGACGGCAATGGATGGAGTCCTGGCTCCCAACTCGGCGCTCGAGATCCAAAAACGAATCGATTTGGGCCGCATCAAATGGGCAGGGCCGGTGCTCCTAACGACGGCGCGGACCGGTCTCATGCTCGCGGTCCAGGCGCTGGTGGCGACCATCTATCTCATCGGGGGGTGCCCTTCAGCCTGGCGTGCGCAAGCACCTTGGTGGACGGTCGATGCGACGCTCGTTGACATCGGCTGTCTGTTGCTGCTCCGTCGACAGTCACGGCGGGAAGGTATCCGGCTCATTGACCTCTTCGGCGTAGACCGATCCCGCCTCGGACGCGACGTGCTGTGGGGTCTTCTGTACTTGCTTGCGCTCTTTCCAACCGTCGTAGCGGGCGGCTCGATGGTGGCAGGCTGGCTCGTGTACGGAACCCTGCACCTCAACGCCGCCAGCTTGGCGCCTGGTCTTTTGTCCGCACGTCGACTGCCCCCTTGGGCAGTCTGCTACAGTCTGTCTTCTGGCTCATCTGGTCACCGACCGAAGAAGTCATTTACCAGGCGTATTGTGCGGCACGCCTTCGGGCCTTGACGCGCAGAACATGGACCACGGTGGCGCTGGTGGGTTTCTGGTGGGCCTTTCAGCACAGCGTCTTCCCCCTCGTGTTCGACTGGCGTCTGATCGTCTTTCGGTTCCTTCAGTTCCTGCCCCTCGTGGTGATCTTGCAGCTTGTCTATTTGCGTACGCGCAGCCTCCCGCGGATGATCGTCATGCATTGGCCGCTGGATCTGCTCGCGGCGGGAATTACACTGTCCTGGTGAGGCCCTCGACGAGGACTGCCGTACTGCACGCTGATCTTGCTCCGCTTCAGGCTCCCGGCTGACCGCCATGAAGAGGCCTTCTGACCACATGGCCGTAACGCCCGCATCGCTGAGACTTGACCAAACGGGCTCACGTCACTCTTGAAGGATCAGTTTGATCGCGTACCAAGCATCCCAGCTCAACCGCCCGCAATACCCTTACCCCCGTTAGCTAGTCCACTCAGCGCAAAATGTTTATACGGAATCTCCCAATCCTGGACGCGACGAATGGGAAACGACAATACTCCCCGCGTTGAAGAAGGGACCCAAGGCTTGGCCGGCGGCAGAACGATCAAGGTTTATAATCGACTCGGGGCTTCGAGGAGCTGGTCGAAAAGCCAATCTGCCGATCGATCTGTGGTTCGAGAAAGGACGTCCCATTGACTTCTCGTGAACGGATGATGAGCGCGCTGCGGTGCGAAGCAGTTGACCATGCGCCGTGCTGCTTCATGAGCTTCACGGCTTTGCGGCGACGGGTGAACGAGGACATGTACGCGCTGGTGGAAGCCGAACAGGCCATGGGATTGGATTCCATGCTGTTCCTCCCAGCAGCTTCCCGCCCGCAGCGGCCGGAGCATCCCGATCTGCGCGGATTGCCCGTGCGCTTCAGTCCGAACGTCGAGACCCGATGCTGGCGCGAAGAAAGTGATGGCGGCATCCTGTACCGGGAGTTCCGCACCCCGGGTGGCCTGCTTACGACCAGTGTCCGGCTTTCCGGCGACTGGCCGCACGGCGATCACATTCCTTTCGTGGATGACTACCGGGTGCCGCGCGGGCTCAAGCACCTGGTAACGGGCCCGCAGGATCTGTCCGCTTTGGCGTATCTTCTCATGCCGCCCACGGCCGAGGACAAAGCGGCTTTTCACGAGGAATCGGCGCGTGCCCAGGCGTTCGCGCGCCAACGCGGGGTGCTGCTGGTGGGCGGGTGGGGGGTCGGCGCGGACATGCTGAATTGGCTCTGTGGCATGGAGCAGCTCATGACGCTCACGCATGAGCAGCCCGCCTTCGTAGCCGACCTGTTCGAGATGGTCCACGCCTGGAACAAGCAGCGGATGGAAGTGGTGCTTTCAGGCGGCGTCGACTTGTACATCCGGCGGGCCTGGTATGAAGGCTGCGATTTCATTCCCCGCGGGTTTTATCGCGAGGTGGTGCTCCCGCGCTTGAAGGCGGAGGTGGACCTGGCCCACGATAAGGGCGCCAAATTCGGCTACATCTGCACCAGCGGCCTCCAACCTATGTTGGACTACTATCTCGAAGCGGGCATCGACGTGCTCATCGGCATAGACCCCATTCAAGGGACCAAGACGGACATGTCGCGGATCAGAGCTAAAGTCGGCGAAGAGATGTGTCTGTGGGGTGGCGTGTCGGGTGCTGTGACCGTGGAGATGGGCAGTGACGAGGAAGTGCGCTCGGCCGTGCGCCGCGCCTTGTGTGCTCTCGGACCGCGGAACTTCATTCTCTCGCCGGTTGACAACATCACCATCGATGCTCCACAAACCTGGCACAATATCGAGGTCTTCCTGGACGAATGGCGCCTGAGCTGGAGCGGGCTTCCGGCCCTGTAGTTAGACAACTCCGTATCCGCCGAAGTAATTCGCCGGGGACAGTCTGTTGTCCGTGGAATTCAGGTTCTAATGAATCGTCACCTTCTCCACTCGGAACAGCTCGCATGCGCCGGCACCAGTGTCGGTGCGGCTAAGCGAGCTGCGCCAAGTGAACCCATCCGGCCCGTCGACTTGCACTAGATATCCGTCCATTTCAAGCAGATTTCCGACCCTAACCGACCTCAGTGTACGTTTCAATTCGTCGTTTGCCGGGATTATGTGGATGTTGGCGCTGTGCGCGTTCATTTCATCCGGCGAAAGCGGCAACCTGGATTTGCGCGGCCAATATCGGTACCAGCGCTGCCCTTGCCAGAATTCGAGTTGGTCAATGATGCTTTGGTCGGACATTCGCCCCCAGCCAACCGCGAGATCAATAGGTGAAAGGTCGGCACCGCGGTCCAGCCAGTACGATTCGGTATGGAGTACCCGTGCCTGAATCTCGTAGTCGGCCAGCGCCGTGACCTGGTATTTCCCCAAATGGGGTATCTACTTGACTCAGGTAACCCCAAGATGTAGTATGGCCTGCCGTGGAGGATTACCCCCGAAATCTGACCGAATTTGAGGGCCGCTTTTCTACAGAGGCAGCCTGCCGGGA
>Ga0326728_10021157_pt1 | contig 12279 bp, 10 predicted proteins | sample MB3enrmetagenome_FD_207602 | JGI IMG/M metagenome (GOLD analysis project Ga0326728, IMG submission 207602) | Lab enriched peat soil microbial communities from McLean, Ithaca, NY, United States - MB31MN | ecosystem: Environmental > Terrestrial > Soil > Wetlands > Peat | place: USA: New York...
CTCGCTTTACGTCGTCGGCATTCCGGAGGAGGGCGCCGCCTTGTTTTCCGGCGAGAAGCATTGTTCCATCTGCCACGCCGTGAATGGTTCGGGCGGACGCATCGCGCCTGATCTCGGGCGGATTCGCCTGGGCAAGCCGCCCATGGCATGGCTGGCCGCGGGATTGTGGAACCACTCGCCCGCCATGTGGCGGCAGATGCGCGGCTCCAAGCCGCCGGACCTCAACCAGGAGGAGATGGCCGACATCCTGGCATACTTGTACCAGGCGACGACTGCCGACCCGGCAGGCGATGCCACGGCCGGCCAGCGCGTCTTCGAGGCTAAAGGGTGCAGCCACTGCCACTCGGCTCAGCCCGCCGGCGGACACCCCGGTCCGGACCTGGTTGGCGCGGCTTCTTCCCGGGATGCGGCCGCGTGGATGCGCTCCATGTGGAACCACGCGCAATCGATGGTCGATCCAGTGACCCGCGAGCTCGGCAAATGGCCCCAGTTCCAGGGCGGGGAGATGAACGATCTGATCGCGTATGTAAGCCAGGGCAATGCGGGAATCGGTCATAGCAGCGATGGCGCGGCGGCCGCGCGCGGCGCCGCCGAGCGCGGTTGGCAGGCATTCCAATCCAAGTGCATCGAGTGTCATTCCGTGGGAGGCAAGGGCGGCCACAACGGTCCCGAACTGGGACCGGACAAGGCCCTGCCGAACCGCGCTTCCGAATTCGCCGCGGTGCTCTGGAACCACGCTCCGGCCATGCTGGAACAGGGCCGCGCGTCGGCTACGCCGATCCCCACCATGGAGGGCAGCGAGATTCAGGACATCCTCCAGTTCCTGGTCAGCCTGCGGTATTACGAGCCATCGGGATCGCCTTTCCTGGGCGAGCGGGTATTTGCCGAGCGGGGCTGCGCCCGTTGCCACGGGCCTAAAGCCGAGGGCACGCACGAAGCTCCGCCCCTGCGCGCCGGAGGAGATGCATTCACCACCGTGTCGCTGGCCAGCGCGCTGTGGCGCCATGGACCGGTGATGAAGGCGCGCTCCGAGCAGTTGGGCATCGGGTGGCCCACCCTGGAACCTGGCGACATCGGCGACCTGATCAGTTTTTTGAACGAGGGGACGCGGTAAACCTGGGGTTGGGGATTGGGGGTTTTGCTCGCCAACGGCGAGAGGGTTGTGTGGCCGATCCGCAAAAACAGCGGGTGCCCCGCGCTCGCCGAGTCTGTGTTCTCCTGGGATCATGAAGCTCGCATTCATTGGACTGGGCAAGATGGGCTCCGGCATGGCTCGCAACCTGCTCCGCGCCGGACACGAACTTACCGTGTACAATCGCAGCCGCGAAAAGTCGGAAGCGCTCTCGGGCGAAGGGGCGCGGGTGGCCGCATCGCCCGCCGAAGCCTGCCGGAACTGCGAGGCGGCGCTCACGATGTTGTCCGACGATCAGGCCGTGGAAGAAGTCGTCGGCCGACCGGATGGGATCGCGTCAGCGCTGGATGGCGGCACTCACATCTCGTGCAGCACCATCAGCACCGCCATGGCGCGGCGTCTTGCGGCCGCGCACGCGAGCCGCGGCCAAGGATTCGCCAGCGCCTGCGTCTTTGGCCGGCCGGAAGCCGCCGAGGCCGGGAAACTGATCGTGATGGCGGCCGGGGCGCCCGCGCTCATCGAGCACTACCGCCCGGTCTTCGACGCCATCGGCCGCCAGACCTTCATCGCCGGGGCCGAACCGTGGCAAGCCAATGCCGCCAAGCTCTGCGGCAATTTCATGATTGCGGCCATGCTCGAAGCGTTCGGCGAAGCCTTCGCCACCCTGCGCAAGGCCGGAGTTGATCCGCATACTTTCCTGGATGCCATCAGCGCACTATTCGGATCGCCGGTTTACGCCAACTACGGCCGCATGATTGCCGACCAGCAGTTTGAGCCCGCCGGATTCGCCCTGAAGCTCGGCTACAAAGACCTGCGCCTGGTCCTGGAAACCGCCCAGGAATGCGACGCCCCCATGCCCCTCGCCAGCGTGATTCGCGACCAAATGCTGTCGGCGCTGGCGCACGGCCAGGGCGACCAGGATTGGTCGAGCGTGGCTCGCACGGCCGCGCGCGACGCCGCGCTGTAGCCAGGCAAGGGCTTCGCCTTTGATATCCCTGCGGGATATGGGAGTCAGGAGGCAGAAGGCAGAAGACAGAATGGCGGCGGCGCTGAGGCATCTCAAGGCCGCCGCCTGAGCCCCGCAACGAGAACAAGATTCTCGTTGCGCTTTTGTATAACGGGCTAAACATGGCGACGTTAGTGTTTGTCCACAACCGCATGCCGACGCGTGCGGCTCCGAACCATCCTCACCGCACCGGTTCGTTCGCCGGCTTCCACTTGATGTTGCAGCCCACGCTGGGCTTCTGCTCCGCCGCCACCGCTTGCGCTGTTTCTGGCCACCGGCCAGGCCCCGCTCGGCAATACTTCGCTTGCCGCCGGCGTGGCGCCTGCCCAAGCGGTGAGCGACGGCGTTAACCTCTTCGTCTTGGGCTCGGGAAACGGACAATTGTGGAAGTTCCGAACGTCGCCGGTGGAGTTTTGATGTCGAGATTTTAATGTCCCCGCGGTCTCGCGCGAGGTCCAGGCCGGTAACGTGTATTTTCAGCCAAGCGTATAATTAGTGGGTCGGCACTGAGCCAACCCCTTGATTGGTTGAGGAGATTCGATATGCTGCTCCGGTCACTCGCCGCCGCCCGAAACAAGGCGGCCGCACTTCTTCTTGGTATCTTCCTGATCGCCCCTGCCGGCGTTGTGCTCAATGCCCAGCAGGCGCCACCACCGCCACCCCCGCCGGGCCAGACACTTTCACCCGACCAACTCGACGACCTGGTAGCTCCCATCGCCTTGTATCCCGACCCGCTGCTGAGTCAGATCATGGTAGCGGCAACCTATCCCCTGGAAGTCGTCCAGGCCTACCAGTGGCTCCAGCGGAATCCGGGCCTCAACGGACCGGCCCTCACGGAGGCCGCGCAGCAGCAGAACTGGGATGCCAGCGTCCAGGCCCTGGTGGTCTTCCCCGATGTGCTCAAGCGCCTGAATGACGACGTCACCTGGACCACTAATCTGGGCAACGCGTTTCTGGCCCAACAACAGGACGTCATGGACGCGGTCCAGCGTATGCGCCAGAAAGCCCAGCAGGCGGGTAAACTGGCCTCCACACCGCAACTCAACGTCACCACTGCCACGGACGCCGGCCAGCCCGTCATCCAGATCATGCCGGCCGATCCCGCGGTGATGTACGTTCCCGTATATGACCCGGCATGGATCTGGGGACCGCCCCTGTGGTATCCCTATCCCGGCTGGTATTGGCCTCCGCGTACCGTCATGGTGGGCGGCCTGGGATTCGGATTCGGCGCGGGCATCAACGTGGGATTCTTTTTCGGCGGCGGATGGGGAGGCTGGGGAGGTTGGGGCTGGCATCCCGGGTGGGGCGCCCACACCGTGATCGTCAACAACACCTTCATTCACCGTTACAACTTCAACACAACTAACATTGCCAACGTGCATGGAACTTCGGTTTGGACACATGATGCCACCCACCGGGCTGGAGTCCCGTATGCCACTCCGGCGCTGCGCGATCGGTACCGGGGGAATGTGCGCGAGAATGTGGCGCCGCGCTCGGCGCCTGAAGTCAATCGAGGATCTTCCTCGCAGCCGGCGGAGCGATTGGGCAATCGCCAGGTTCCGGCCAGCCGTCCCGAGACACAGAACCGCGGCATGTTCAGCGGAAGGCAGAATAACGGCGAAGCCGCGCGGGCGCACGCGGATCACGGATACTCCAGCCTTGGCCCCGCTCGTAGTTCGCCCTCGTTCGGCGGCGGCGCGCGCTCCGCGCCCGCCCGGTCGGGAGGCGGCGGTAGAAGAAGATAGGAGATCCCGATGCGAAAGATTGTGAACCCAATCGGCTTCTGGTTTGGCGCCGCTCTGTTGGCGGTGGCACCCACGCTCGTTTCCGCCGCTCCGCAAGCCGGCGCGCGCACGTTTGCTTCTCCGCAGGAAGCGGCCCAGGCCCTGATCGATGCCGCTGGGCACAATGACTCGGCGGCCATGCTCCGGATCTTCGGACCGGAAGGTAAAGACATCGTGGAATCCGGGGATCCCGCCGAAGACAAGAATGGGCGCGCGGAATTCGCCAAAATGGCGCGCGAGAAGATGCAGGTGGAACCGGATCCCGGCAATCCCGGCCGCGCCACCCTCGTAGTCGGCCCGCAAGACTGGCCTTTTCCCGTGCCCATCGTGCGCCAGGGCGGCCAGTGGCATTTCGATTCCCCGGCCGGCCGGCTGGAGATCCTGGCGCGCCGCATCGGCCGCAACGAAATGACGGCCATCGACGTGTGCCGCGGCTACGTGGAGGCCCAGATGGAATACGCCGCCGCGGATCGGGAATCGGCGGGCGTCCTCCAGTACGCTCAGAAGATTATCAGCACTCCCGGCAAAAAGGACGGCCTCTACTGGGAGGGCGAGCCGCAGAACCTGGTTCCCAAGTCCTTCGCCGACGCTTCCGCGGCCATGTTTGCCGAAGGCAAGAAGCCAGTCCCGTATCACGGGTACTACTTCCATATCCTGAAAGCCCAGGGACCGGATGCGGAAGGCGGCGCTCTGGACTACGTGGTGAAAGGGAAGATGATCGGCGGCTTCGCGCTGGTGGCGTTTCCGGCGGAGTATGGAGTGTCCGGAGTCAAGACCTTCATTGTGAATCACCGTGGAGTGGTTTACGAGAAGGATCTGGGGGCGGGCACGGTGACGACGGCCAGGCAGATTACGCGATTTAACCCCGATAAGGGCTGGCAGGCGATCAAGGGCGAGTAGGGCGGGACAGGCAGTGCGATAGAAGAACACAGGCAGGAATGCCTGTGCTACTACGGCATTTGGGGACGCCCGCTCACCAGAATCCTCGCCACCCAATCGGCGTGAGGGAGACCGCCGGCAGTAAGAGCCTGGATCTCCCGCTCCACGTCGTACTCCACCCGCCGGATTGACGGCACCGAGTCATCCAGCAGCAGGTATGCCGCCCGGCGATCGCCATCGTACGAAAGGCTCACGCTGCCCGTGTTGGCCACCGTCAATCCGGAAACATTCCGAATGTACGCGCGGTGGATGTGTCCATAGACGGCAACCGGCCGGCCGAGCGGTCCGTAGACCGACGACAGTTCGTTATCGCCTGCCTCCGGCGCCGGCGCCCGCCAGGGACTGTCCGGGGTGGCGTGGACCAGCGCCATCGGACCGTGAATCTGACTGCGCGGCAGTGCGCGCAGCCACGCCAGCCTGTCTTCCCCCAATTCGTCCCGCACGGACGCGGCCATCTCGCGGATGGCGGCCCACAGCGACGGCGGCGCCGAAGACTGGATCGCGAACTCCTCCAGTGCCTCGGGCCGAAACAGCATCTCGTCGGTATTGCCAACTACGCCCGGCCAGCCGAGATCGCGAACCTGGTCCACGATCGCCGCGTCGCTCGATCCTCCGTGCACCAGGTCGCCGCCATGCAGGATCAAGTCGGGAGCCGTCTCCCGCAAATCCGCCAGGACCGCCTCAAACGCCGTTCGGTTGCCGTGAATGTCGGAGACGACCGCAATGCGCACCAGCCGCCCTTACGCCGATGCAGCCTGCATCGCGGGAACGTCTACCCAACCGCGCTTCTGGCTGCTCTCCAATTCCGCCTCCAGAATCGTGAGCTGCCGCAACCCATCGGTGAATTGCGGGTATTGCGGCTCGGCTTCCGGGTTGCTGATGGATTGGTAGAAGCGCCGGAACAACTGTTTGAACGTATCGTCGTAGCCTTCGCTGTGTCCCCCGGGCAGATCGGCATACGATCTCGCCGCGGGTTTCATGAGCGACGGATCCTTGATCATGATCTGGTTGCTCGAATTGCGCTGGCCCATCCACAATTCGTCGGGCCTCTCCTGGTCCCACGACACGCCGCCCTTGGTTCCGTAAACCTCGAGATTCAGGCGGTTCTTCCGGCCCGCGGAAACCTGGCTGGCCGTGAACGCCCCGCGCGTGCCCTCGCCCATGCGGAACACCACTGCGCCGAAGTCCTCCGTGTCGATCGGCGTCTCGATGTAGTCCTCGGGCTTTAGCGTCTTGCCGGCGAAAGTCTCCACCGGCCCCTTGGGCTGCTTGCGCGTGGTGTGGAATGTCTTGAGATCCGCGCACAGAGACGTGATGCGCAGGCCGGTCACGTGCTCCGCCATGTCGCACCAGTGGGAGCCGATGTCCGCCATGGCGCGCGAAGGGCCGTTGTGCTTGGATTCCAGGCGCCAGTTCCAGTCCGTGTCGTACAGCAGCCAGTCCTGCGAATAGGTGCCCTGCACCACCAGGATCTCGCCCAAATCGCCGTCCTCGCGCATGCGCCGCATCTGCTGCACCATGGGGTAATAACGCAGATTGTGGAAGGTCGCGTTGCGCCGTTTGGTTTCGGCCGCCAGCGCCACCAGTTCACGCGCCTCGGCCAGCGACGTGGCCAAGGGCTTTTCGCAAATCACGTGCTTGCCCGCCTGGAGCGCTGCCTTGGCGATCGGAAAGTGCAGGACGTTCGGTGTGCAAACGTGCACCGCATCCACGGCGGGGTCTTCCAGAATACGGCGGTAGTCGGCGTCGGTTTTCTCCACGCCGAATTCCGCCGCAAGCTGCTTGGCCTTCTCGATCTGCGGTTCGCCGATGGCATACAACTGCACGTAGCCGAGCCTGCGGATGCCTTCCAGATGCACGCGCCCTACGAATCCGGTACCGAATACAGCGGTTTTGAATGTTCTCATGATGTCCTCGTTTCTGTCGAAATGTATAATCTATCGCAAAAGCTGTAGAATTGGTATCGGCGGCGGTCGGTCGAGATTCGATCTGCGATGGCTGAAGATTCGGTCTGAGAAATGGTGATCAGGATTCGCTTTGAAAAGGGGCCCAAAGTTGCCCTGCGCCGGGGGAAAAACCGGCGGGTCGCCTCGGCGGTGGCCGCCTTGCTTACCCCTGCCGGCGTCATTGCCTTTTTTCTGGCCCTCTGGCGCGCCGCCGCCGACCTGAATTGGACCAATAGCTTCGCCATTCCCTCCGGACTATTCTCTCACTGGCAGGTGTGGCTGGCTGCCGCGGTCCTCCTCCAAACCTGTGCCCATCTTCTCAACCGCTACGGACGAGGCGGAGATACGGCCGCTTCCTGACTGGTCCCCAATCCTCCTCCTGATATTCTAATTTCCTTCTGATATTCTAATTTCATAGACTCTCGCCATGCCTCGAGCCCGGTCATTCCGCACCACCTCCGGATTCTACGGATATTTGCCGCAGGGCATCAAATGGCTGCTCATTGTGAACACCGCGGTGTTCGTGGTGTGCTACCTGGGCGGCCTCCCGCTGCAATACCATGTGCGGGGCATCCTGGCCCTCAGCGCCGAAGGCGCCATCCGCAACTTCATGATCTGGCAGGTGGCCACCTACATGTTCGTGCACTTCGGGCTGTGGCACCTGCTGTTCAACATGCTGGCTCTGTGGATGTTCGGCATGACCATCGAACAGTCCTGGGGCACCCGCAGGTTCGTGAAATTCTATTTCCTGTGCGGACTTGCGGCGGGGGTCTGCGTACTCATCGCGAATGTGATTGTGGGCGACTGGAGCACCCCCACCCTGGGCGCTTCCGGCGCCGTTTTCGGGCTTCTGGTGGCCTTTGGCGTCCTGTTCCCGGACAGCATCATCCTGATGTTCTTCCTGTTCCCCATGAAGGCCAAGTACGCGGTGATGATCTACGTCGCCGTGGAGTTGCTCGCCACCTTCGGCCCGAATACCGGTGTCAGCACCGTCGCCCACCTGGGCGGCGCGGCCTTCGCTTACGTTTACCTGAAGGGCCGCATCCCGGTCTGGAAGATGCCCGATCTCGGCGGCGCCTATCGCCAGTGGAAGCTGGCGCGCGCCAAAAGGAAGTTTCAGGTTTACATGCGCAAACACGGCGGCCGCGGCCCCTTTGTCAACTGATCGCTCCGTGCTGCCCCGCACAGAACCTCGCCGGCCGCAACCCCCACTCGCTCTTCCGCGTCTTTGCTATAGTTACTCTAGACTGGAAGTAGACCTATGCGATCCTGGACTGTTTGCATTCTGTGCGCCGTTGCCCTTCTCGGGCTGACCGGCATGTTGGTGGGCCAGCAGCAAGGTCCCCTTAAGGACCCCAGTGTGACGGTTGCCAAGCCCCGGAATTCCGACGACTCGAAGAATACCGAGCCCGAGCAGCCCAATATTCCTTCGGCATATACCAAGAAGGACAAGGTCGACGTGGGCAATCTCCCCAGCTTCAGGAGCGAAGTCGACGTGGTCACGGTGGATGTTTCCATTCTCGACAACAAGGGCCACTTCATCCCCGGCATTCCCAAGGGCAACTTCCGCATTCTCGAAGACAACGTGCCGCAGCAGATCCGCGGGGTCAACATGGGCGAGGCTCCTCTCACCGTCGCCCTGGTGATCGAATTCAGCAACCGGTTCCAGCGGTATTGGGGTCCTGTCTGGTACCAGACCCTGCAGCTCGCCTGGGGCTTCGCCAGCACCCTGAGACCCGAGGACTACGTGGCGGTTGTGGCTTACGACATCCGGCCCGAGATCCTGTCGGACTTCACCACGGATCGCAGCAAGACCCAGGAAGCCCTATCGCGGTTGCAAATCGCCGCCTGGAGCGAGGCCAACCTGTTTGATGCCATTACGGATACCGCGGAACGCATGTCCGGCATTGAAGGCCGCAAAGCCATCGTCCTGCTCTCGACGGGTATCGATACGTTCAGCAAGATCACCTTCGACACCACGCGCAAAAAGCTGCAGGAAGCCGGCGTGCCGATCTATGCTATCGGCCTGATGCAGACCCTGCGCGAGTTGATGGACGCCTACGGCGGCATGGGGGCGATGCAGCGCATGGACTTCCTACAGGCCGACAACGAGCTCAAGACATTTGCCAAAGAGACCGGCGGGCAGGCGTACTTTCCGCGTTTCCAGGGCGAATCGCCGCAGATTTTCGGGGAGATTCACCAGGCCCTGCGCAACCAGTACGTCCTTACCTATTCCCCTTCCAACAAGGCTCACGACGGCAGCTTCCGCAAGATCAAGGTGGAACTGGTGAATCCCGCCACCAACGAGGCGCTGCCGGTGAAGGATGAAAAGGGCAAGCCCATCAAGTACACCATCGTCGCCAAGGCCGGCTACAAAGCCCCGCGCCAAGTCGAATAAAGAAAAGCCGAATAAAAATCAAACGTCGAACAAAAATCAAACACCCGCGGCAACCCGCGCCCTCCTTTGTCAAGAACTCAATCTGGCAGTTTTTCAAGTGTATGCAAATCCGTTGACAGAGCCATTACACCAATGTTAATCTCACCGGCGTTCCTCAATGACAACTGCTCCGCCGCTGCCCCCCCACATCCTGCTCGTGGACGATAATCGGGATGGCTTACTGGTTCGCTGCTCCCTGCTCGAGGAAGTCGGTTACAGCGTGCAAAGCGCCACCAATGGGGAAGAGGGACTGAATCTCTTTAATTCCACGAAGTTCGATGTCGTCGTGACGGATTACCGCATGCCCCGCATGAACGGCGTCGAGTTGATCCAGAAGATCCGCAAGCTGAATCCCAACATCCGCGTCATCCTGCTTTCCGGCTTTGTGGAACCCCTGGGACTCACGGAAGAGAATACCGGCGCCGACGTAATCATTATTAAGAGTTCCAACGAGGCCGCCCACCTTGTCCGCTCGGTGAAACGCCTGGTGAATCGCGGGACTTCCCGCAAGCCTCCCGCAACGCAAACCGGCAGGCCCGTGCGCAAACGCACGGCCGGCCGCTGAATCTGGGACACTGTAGACCGTGGCAGTTACCTCCTCCCGTTTTTTGGCGGGGCTCCTGATCGTGGCGCTGGCGGCGCCGGCGGCAACCCGCCGCCCGCCGCCCAAACCGTCTGCTGCGAATTTGACCAAGGCATCGCCCGCCGTGCGGCGCTGGATGAAGACCATGACCCTGCGCGACGAGGTGGCGCAGTTGGTCTTCATCGCCTTCCACGGCGAATCGCCCAACACCCGCTCGCGGGAATACCGCAAGTTCGTGCGTCTCATTCGCGAGACCAAGGTCGGCGGCCTGATCCTCAACAATGTGGCCAACGGCCGCGTGGTCCAGAAGGCCGAACCCTACGCCGTGGCGGCTTTCCTCAACCGTCTGCAGCACATGGCCACGGTGCCCCTCATGGTGGGTGGGGATTTCGAGCGTGGCGCTTCCATGCGTCTCAACGGCACCACCGTCTTTCCTCACGCCATGGCGTTCGGGGCCGCCGGAGACCCGGCCTTCTCACGCTACGAAGGTGAAGTCACGGCCCGCGAAGCTCGCGCCATCGGCATTCAGTGGGTGTATTATCCCGTCGCCGACGTCAACAACAATCCCGATAATCCCATCATCAACATCCGTTCCTTCGGCGAGAATCCTCAGGACGTGGCTGCCCAGGTGAAGGCCTTCATAGAAGGCGCGCACTCCGACAAGAAAAACTACGTGCTGGCCACCGCCAAGCATTTCCCGGGACATGGCGATACGGCCGTCGATACCCACGTGAATCTGGCCACCATCCCGGCCGACCGCGAGCGCCTCGAGCGCCTCGAGTTGGTGCCCTTCAAGGCGGCCATCGAAGCCGGCGTCGATTCCATCATGACGGCCCATGTCGCCGTGCCCGCGCTCGCACCTCCCAACCTGCCGGCCACCCTCTCGCCCGCCATCCTCACCGATCTCCTGCGCAAGGATCTCGGCTTTCACGGCCTGGTGATCACCGACGCACTGCAGATGGCCGGCGTCGCCAACGGCTTCTCCACCGGCGATGCCTGCGTGCGCGCCCTGGAGGCCGGCGCCGATACGCTGCTCATGCCGGTCGACCCGGATGCCGCCATTAAGGCGGTGGTCGCGGCCGTTCAGAGCGGCAGGCTCAGCCGGCAGCGCATCCAGGAGAGCGTGATCAAGATTCTTTCGGCGAAAGAGAAAGTGGGGCTCGACAAGAAACGCTTCGTGAACGTGGAATCCATCGCGGACACCGTCGATTCACCGGAAGCCAACGAGAAGGCGCAGGAGATTGCCGACCGCGCCGTTACGCTCGTCCGTAATACCGGCGACTTGGTGGCTCTTCGCTCGCCCGGCGACGCATGCTTCGTGGTGATGCCCGAGAGCCGCGCCTCCACGGAAGGCCAGGTCTTCACCCAGGAGGTGCGCAAGCGCGTCCCGCGTGCCGCCCTCGCTACGCTCGATCCGTCCATGTCGCGAACCGATGGCGATGATGCCCTCGCCAAGTTGCCGGGATGCCAAAGCTACGTGGTGGCCGCCTTCGCTTCCGTCGGCGCCAACCGCGGCGGTGTCGGGCTCGCCGGCGAATTGCCGCACGCCATCGAGACTCTAGTAGCATCGGGCAAGCCGGTAGCTCTAGCCGCGCTAGGAAATCCGTACCTCCTCCGCGATTTCCCGCGTGTGGCGGCCTACCTCGCCACTTTCAGCACCGTCCCGCCCTCGGAGATCGCCGCCGTCCGCGCGCTGTTCGGCGAAATCGATATCCGCGGCCATTTGCCGGTCAGCATCCCCGGCCTGGCCAACTATCGCGATGGCATTCAGGTGCAGTCCACGCGCCCTCTGCCTGGCAGTTCAGCAGTGGTGGACAAGGCACCTCACTAAGCACACGCTTTCGCAACTGCGACTACGTATTCCGTAAAGACCACTCCCTAGCCCGGAGAGCCGGAACCAATAGGAACTGTGAACTTGACGCGGAGCCGCGGAGCACATAGAGGAAGACGCCGAGAAAACCAAAGTCAAAACCTGAGAGCGGACCCAAAGGGTACCCCACCGGCAGAGACAGCGGAGAAGGGCAAGGTCTGCCAGTTTCGGCACGAAATGGGCTCGGTAGGCACTCACGGTCGCGGCTCCGAACGGAACCGCGCGCGTCAGGCGCAGCAAGGCTGAATGCTATCTCTTCGGCAGCGAGACCGTAATATTGCGGAACTTCAGCCCGCCGGTGTGATCGCCCTGAATGTAAAACGGCCCGGGCTCGCCCTCGTTGGCATCCAGCGCTCCGCCGGTGATGCCTTCGATGATCTGATGATCGATGGTGGTTACGCCGTTACGCACCACGGTCACCGTGCGGCCCACCAGCGTCACATCGAATGTCTCCCAGGTGCCCGGCTTGCGCGGCATTTCCTGGGGCGTGATGCGGCCATAGATCGAGCCGATGCGGCGCTCCGGCGGGTTGGACGAAAGCGGCTCGTACTCCAGTTGCACTTCGTATCGCCCACGCAGGTA
>Ga0326728_10021158_pt1 | contig 12279 bp, 15 predicted proteins | sample MB3enrmetagenome_FD_207602 | JGI IMG/M metagenome (GOLD analysis project Ga0326728, IMG submission 207602) | Lab enriched peat soil microbial communities from McLean, Ithaca, NY, United States - MB31MN | ecosystem: Environmental > Terrestrial > Soil > Wetlands > Peat | place: USA: New York...
TACAATTTGGCAGTGGCACAAACCCATGCAGCCGGGTAATAGAAAAAATATTCCGGACGGATATCACGGGAGCCCCATGGCGGGCATTACAAGAAACATAATAAAGAACCCTCTCCAAACACTACTAACGGTTAATGGTGAATCGATTGTACCAGCGCACCATACAGACAAAAAGAGGGGCCCTATGACGACATTTTCAAGGACATTGGGGAGTGCAAAGAAGAGATTTTCCGTATTTCTCAAGCGGTTTTTCAAAAAGAAGCGGACCCGGATTGGGATCTATGGCCCGCCAAATGCCGGCAAGACGACGCTTGCCAACCGTATCGCCCGGGACTGGACCGGCGACGCAGTCGGGCCGGTCAGCGAGATCCCCCACGAGACACGGAGGGCACGCAAGCGCGAGGATATCGTGATCTCGGGGGCAAACGGGCACACCGTGACAATCGACATCGTGGATACCCCGGGGGTTACGACGAAAATCGATTACCATGAATTCCTTGAATTTGGGATGGAGAAGGATGAGGCAATCATCCGGGCCCGGGAAGCGACTGAAGGCGTGGCTGAGGCGATGCACTGGCTGCGCGAGGATATCGACGGGGTCATCTATATGCTGGACTCGACGCTTGACCCTTTCATGCAGGTCAATATCATGATGGTGGGGATCATCGAGAGCCGGAAGCTGCCGGTGATCATTGTCGCAAATAAGATCGATCTGCCCGATGCTGCCCCGGCCCGGATCCGCAGTGCATTCCCCCAGCACCCGGTCGTCGCGATCTCGGGTCTTGAAGGCCGCAACACGGAAGAGCTGTACGAGAAGATGATCAAGAGCTTTGCCTGAATGCCGGAGGGGTCATGCCACACAAGTGCACCAAATGCGGCAGGGAGTACAAGGACGGATCCACCGAAATCCTCAAGGGATGCGCAAGCTGCGGCGGTAAGAAGTTCCTCTACGTCAAGGAGTCCGAGATCAACAAGGACGTATTTGAAGAGAAGTCAATCGACGAGATTGCTGACGAGTCAAAAGAAGAAGTCCTCGAGGTCGTCGAGCCAAAAATACGGGGCAGGGCTAAAAAGGAAGTGGAGATGTTCGACCGGGTCGAGACGATCCGGATCGTGGGCCCCGGTTCTTACGAGCTTAACATCGACAAAATGGCAAAGAGTGACGAGAGGATCGTCGGTGTTGGCGGGGAAGAGGGCAGTTACATCATCGATCTCATGTCCATGGCAAAGGATACGCCAAAAAAGAAGAGGACAAAGAAGAGGTAAGGAACCCGGGATGGGGAGCCAGGAACTTTTTTCCCTTCTTTAATAATCTTATCCGTTTTCACGCAGTTTTTCTAGTGCGCACGGAATTCCTGATATATCATTTGTCTGAAGCGTATCTTTCATGGGAGATTCCCCTCGGGGGCATCTGCACCGATCCGGCATTCCAGTCCGGTCACCGCGTCGCCAGTTCGTCCCGGATCCCATCATAGGGAGCTGGCAGGCCGAGGTTCCGGAAAAACCGGTCCGTGAATGAAAGGCTGGTGGTTACCGCCCATTCGGCGCAGCCATGGCCAAGACAGCGGTCAGGGAAAAACGGCAGGTTTTTTCCCGCAAGCGGGTTCTCGGCAAACCGGTTTTTGAGGAGCCGCTCAAATTTTTCCGCATGGGTCTCCGTGTGGGCGCCGGGTGTCCGATCTGTCCGGATGATTACCCATTCACGCCGGTAATGCATCAGGTAATTGCGGATCCCGATCAGGTCCCTTATGCCAGCGTAGTCCGGGTCGTTCTCATCGAAAAGGGATTTTTCCCCGATTTCCAGGATCTTCTGGTATTTGTTCGGCAGCGGGGTGCGATCGAAGTAATTCTCGTTCTTCCATTTCTCCCCGACAGCCTGTAACAGCGCCTCGTTTTTTTCATCGGAAAAGAAATACGCATTGTCCGCTGCATCAGACCAGAGCTCGTTGATGGTAGACTCGAGAAATGCGACCGATGAGAAGAGAGCGTTCAGGATAAAAGCCTCGTGCCGGAGACGCTGCTCCGCGGACAGGATGCCGGTGTGGCCATATTCTGCTTCCAGCTGGTACCCCAGCCGGCAGAGCAGGGCGGCAGACTGGATATACCGCACGGAGAAACAGTCCCGGAACCGGATCACGATCCCATCAGGCAGTTCCCGGTTTTGTTCGTCCATCGTACCATCCCGTTTTCGTTTTTTATGGTAAAAAGATACGGGCAGGAGTGGCCCGGGCACAGATATCCTTAATATTCGTGGCTGTCAATAATAGGACAGCACTTTTTAAAAGGGTGCTGACAGATGTAAGTCCGACGTGCCTTTTTTGGCACGGCCTCAAAACTTAGGCTTTGGGATTACAGAAAGTCAGCAAGCATGCTGCACTTTTCTGGACTTACATAACCGTAACTGGAGGTATAACTATGGCACGAATGCACGCCAGAAGAAGAGGCAAGTCAAGCTCTGTGCGGCCTGCGCGGAACGAGGCGCCTGCATGGTCCAACACGGACAAGGCAGCGATCGAGAAACTTATCGTCGATCTCCGTAAGGAAGGCACATCGAGCAGCATGATCGGCCTGATCCTGCGGGACCGCTACGGCGTCCCCGATGTCAAGATGGTCACCGGCAAACGGATCGGCGACATTTTAAAAGAGAACAAGATCAGCTCCGAGATCCCCGAGGATCTCCGCGATCTCATGATTAAGGCGCTGGGCTTACGCAAGCACCTGGGAGACAATAAAAAGGACCTGCACAACAAGAGGCAGCTCCACCTTGTCGAGGCCAAGATCCGCCGTCTCGTGAAGTACTACACGGGCACGAAAAAGCTGCCCGCAGGCTTTACCTACAAGCCGGAGAACGCCGAGATCCTTCTGTCCAGATAATCCAGCATATCGTCCAGAGATGCCCATGTCGCTTGCAGAAACCGCAAAAACCGTCGCAGACCAGATCCGCCGCCAGCAGTATGTCGAGGTGTACGCACACTACGACGCTGACGGCATCGCAGCCGGGGCTATCCTCTGCCATGCGATGCTCAGGTCGGGCATACGGTTCCGGCTGAGAGTCTGTGCGGAGATCCCGCCTGCCGCCCTCTCCCGTGACGCAGCCTCGCTCCTGTGCGATCTCGGGTCCGGCATGGAAGACCTGCCACCTGAAACGATGGTGGTGGATCACCACCTCCCGCTGTTTGGCGGGCAGTTCCACGCGAACCCCCGGCTCGACAACATCGACGGCGACCGGGAACTCTCCGCCGCCGGCGTGGCATATATCGTCGCCCAGGAGATGGGGGATAACCGCGACCTCGCCGGCCTCGTGATGCCCGGTATCATCGGCGACGGCCAGGAATTTGCCGGCAAAAACCTTGAGATCTTCAACGAAGGCGTGGCAAACGGGATCATCGTCCCGGACCGGGGCATAACCCTTGCCGGGCGCGACATGGCCGAGCGATGGCTGCTCGCCACCTGCCCGTATCTCGAAGGGATCAGCGGCGACGATTCCGCTGTCGTTGATCTGATCAGCGGTGCGCAGGGCAAAGACAGCCTGCAGCTCAATGTGCTCCTCAGCCTTGCGGTGCTTACGTCAGCCCCGCAGACATCAGCAGAAGGCCTCGGGTTGCTTTATGGTGACACGATCCACCTCCAGCGCGAGGTGATCGAGGACGCCCACGCACTTACCGCCATTATTGACGCCTGCGGTAAATCCGGACACGGCGACCTGGGCGCGGCGATCTGCCTGCGCTCGTCTTCAGAGATTGGGAAGGCATGGGAGATTGCCCGGCAGCACCATCTCAACGTGATCGGTGCGCTGAAAACGGCACACCCCTCAAACGAGGGGGCCGCGGTCTACGAGTGCCAGGATGCTACGCTTGCAAGCGACATCGCCGATGTGCTCGCCCGGGACCGGGTGCACCAGGTACCGGTGCTCGTGTATGCACGTTCGGGAGATGCCTGCCGGATCTCGGCGCGATCCCCCAACGGTATCAGGGCCGACCTCGGTCCGCTCGTCCGCAACCTTGCTTTTGCATGCGGCGGGAACGGCGGGGGGCATCACACCCGGGCAGGGGCAACAATACCCTGCGACCAGCTCGGGGCATTCGTGAAAGGGTGGCAGGAGGGGCTTGCAGCATGATGCAGGTACGCGGCCTCATCACCACCATGCACACGGATGCTCCCTGCGTGGCGTCATCACTTGCACCGGATAACCTTAAGGGCATGACTACCACCGCCGAAGGCGATCGGGTTACTACCGTGATCTGCGGTACGCAGATCCGGTCGGTCATCGCATCAGTGGACGATTACCTGATGAATCTGGCAATCGCGGATGAGACGACAACGCTCCCGCGAAAAAAGACAGGAAACTAAAACGAGAGGAATAAGAAAAAATCAGAGAGTTGATACTATGGCAAAGAAAAAACAGGTTGGAAGAAGAGTTGAAGGCTGGAAAGCCAAGAGCTGGTTCAAGGTATACACCCCCGACAACCTCGGCAAGGCGTATATCGGCGACACCATTGCAAGCGATGTTGAAACCGTCAGGGGCAGGATCATGCAGTCGACCCTCGGCGAGATCACCAACGACTACGCCAAGCAGCACATCAAGATGAGCTTCAAGATCGCAGATGTCACCGGCGACGCGGCATACACCGAGTTCGTTGGCCACGAAGTGACCCGCGATTACCTGCGGTCCCTTGTCAAGCGCCGCAGCTCCCGCGTGGACTGCCACGTGCAGGTCGTCACCAAAGACAACAAGAAAGTCAGGCTCACGATCAGCTGCTACACCTTTGCACGGGCAAACATCGCACAGGAGCACGCGCTCAGGAACGCGATCCTCGCAAGCCTTGCAACCCAGGCACAGGCGTGGGACCTGACGACGCTCGTGAACGGGATTGTGTCAGGCGAGATCTCCCGCGACCTCTTCAGGGTCGTAAAGACGCTCTACCCCACCCGCCGGGTCGAGATCATCAAGTCCAAGGTTGAGCAGGTCGCAGCACCGGTCTCCACCAAGTAATTTTTTTTTGTTTTTGTGATGTTATCCCGGATTTATACAATTCCGGTTCCCTGCCGGTCGTGGACTTTTTTTTTAAAATCCGGCCGGCTACGGTAAGTCGTTTTCCGAAATGAACAACCGGGAAACATAATTAATCCGTGCATCCAAACAATCCATACGAATGACCGCCCATAAGATCCTCTTCCTTGTCATTGATGGGTTGTCCGACCGGCCCTGCCCGGAACTGGGCAACCGCACACCTCTCGAAGCGGCGCACCACCCCACGCTCAACCGGCTCGCGGCGGAAGGCGTGTGCGGGATTATGGACACGATTGCGACCGGGATCAGGCCGGGATCTGACACGGCGCATCTCGCCCTCCTGGGGTACGATCCCCATACCTACTACACCGGCCGGGGCCCGCTCGAGTGTGAAGGATCAGGCATCCACATGGAGCCGGGCATGATCGGCTTCCGGTGCAACTACGCAACAGTCTCTCCAGAAGGTCTCGTAACCGACCGGCGGGCCGGGCGGATCCACGACACCACCGCCCTCTCGCAGGCGATCCAGGACGGCGTCGATCTTTCGAAGTTTGGCGTTGAGTTCGTGTTCCGGTCCGGGGCCGGGCACCGGGCAGCGCTGGCATTCAAGGGAGAGGGTCTCGGTCACTGTGTTTCCTCAAACGACCCGAAAAAAGATCGCGTGGCGCCCCTCACCATAACCCCGGTCAGAGCGCTCGAAAAGGACCGGAAGACCGCAGAAGTCTGCAACGAATTCGTGCGGCAGTCAGAAAAGATCCTTTCAGACCACCCGCTCAACAGGGCACGTCTCGCCCAGGGTCTTTGCCCGGCAAACATTGTTCTCATGAGAGGGGCCGGCGAGATGGGGCACTTCGAACCGTTCGGTAAAAAGTACGGGCTGTCAGGGAGCGTGATCGCTGCCGCAAGCCTCATCACCGGTATCGGGAGCGCAGTCGGGCTTGCTCAGGTCCCGGTCGAAGGGATTACCGGCTCGCAGGACAGCAATATCAAAGGAAAGATCACGGCCGCGATAAACGAGCTGGTAACAAGGGACTTTGTCCTCGTGAACATCAAGGGGGCTGACGAGTCTGGCCACGACGGTCTTGCACTGCAGAAAAAAAGCTTCATCGAGAAGGTCGATGCCATGCTGGCCCCACTTCTGGATCAGAAAGACTGCATCATTGTCATTTGTGCCGACCATTCCACACCCTGCTGCATCAAGGATCACAGCGCCGATCCGGTGCCGGTGCTGATCCACGGCGAAGGTGTCCGGGTGGACGATGTCACCGAGTTCGGGGAACGTTCCTGTGCTAATGGTGGTCTTACCCGGATCACAGGCGCCGGGCTCCTGCCGACTGCAATCGACCTGATTAATCTGGCGCACAAGTACGGGGCATGATGGGGATGAGGTTGCCGGCGGGGATCGGATGAGCGGGGAATCGGTAAAGAACTGGCACAGGCACTGTCTCCTTCCCGACGGGACGGAGCTCCAGGAGCACAGCATCAAGACAGACCGGGATATCGTCGTCGGCGAGTTCTGCCAGATCGATTACGGGCTGCGGGGTGCGGACGTCTATGTTGGTGAATCGACGAAGATTCGCGAATATGTCTGGGCAAATGGCGACGCACGGATAGGGAACCTCTGCGAGATCGGAAGCGACGTAATCGCAAAGCAGGACGCGTATATCGGCGAGGGCGTCAGGATCAACGGGAGACTGGTGGTGAGCGGGACGCTCGATATCGGCGAGAATGTGGAAATATCAGAAGGATTTGAGGCAACCGGTGAAATTGCGGTGCGAAACCCTATGCCGGTGCTCGTTTTCATCATCATCTATCTCATGACGATGCTCAGGATCGAAAACGAGAAGGAACTCGACCGGCTCCTCGACAACCTGTTTACCGACGATAAGGAAAAGGTCGAGATCCCGCTCATGATCCCTGCCCGGTCCCGGCTGAACATGAAGGTCTTTTCCGTCCCGTCCTCGATGAGGATCGGGAGGAAGTGCCGGCTGCACGGCAACATCAGGGCAGGTTCGATCGATGTCCTTGAAGACACCGTCATCTTCGGCAGCCTCCGGGCACGGCGCACCATCAGCGTCGCCGGCGGGGTAACCGTCCACGGGAACGTTGAGGGCGGCGGGAAGGTGTACGTGAAATGTGGCGCCCACATCCTTGGCGACGTGATCGCAAAAGAGATTTTCCTGCATGAAGATGCTAAGATCGACGGCATCATCGAAGCCCCGCACGGGATGCACATCGGGTGGGGAGAGGAAACACCATGAAGGCCGCCGCAATCCTCGAGCTGGACGATCTCGCGTTTATCGAACCTTCGTTTGCCGCACTTACTGACCCGCTGTATACGGATCTGCTCGCGACTGACAATGGGGACGAAGCACGGATGCTCGTGGACGAACATGAAGACCCCATCGCGGTTGCCTTCCACGAAAAGGCCGGCTGGATTGCAGGCTCGTTTCTCTGCCGGCATCCGAGCGTCGCCCTGATCGATGCATTCGAAAGGGTAAATGGCGAGGTCTACCAGGAGGACCGGGCGGTGTGGGCGGCGGCGATCCGGGAATATTTCTCACTGCAGCTCACACGGCAAGTGCCGCCGGCCATGGAAGACCTTAACCCGGCGCGGAAGGATGTTCTTGCGGACGTGATCGCGGGCATCTGGGGCAGGGGGTCAGGGATGACCTGCATCGACTGCGGCTGCGGTTCGGGTGTCGGCTCGCTCGTGCTCCGGGAGCTCGGGTATACCCCGCTCTCGTACGACAACGACCCGACACTTCTTTCCCTCGGTCTCGCGAAGGGCCGGCTGCTTCCGGATGAGACGATGTACCTTGACGCGATGCAGGTTTCTGCCTATACCGGACCGGTGCCCCGGGGCATCGGGGTCATGATGGGAGAGATCAACACTTTTTCCGCTGATATGTGGCACCAGATTGCGGCGGGACTCTTTTCCGTTACAAAAGAAACGCTGATCACGGTTGGTACCGAACCCGAGACGAGCCTCATCCGGGAATGGGGAGAAGAGGCCGGGCGAACGGTTGAGATACGGGAAAATCCCGGGGATGCGTTCTACGACCACTGGGTCTGCGTGGCCCGGGTGAAATAAAGCCTTTTCGAAAAGTATGCGAATGGTCCGGGCTGCTGCCCTTGCCCTGCGCCGGTTCACAGACTTCAGGTCCGGTTGAACGTTAACCGTGACTTCCGGCTCCTTATTGCAGGGGTAACAACCCTGGGATTACCTAACGTTCCCTAAAGGGGAGAGTATCCCCGGATCGAGCACGAACTTCCCCCCACTCGCCCCGGTCACCGGAGGCATTATACGATCCCCGGTAAGAGTGAAAAAAGAGCAATGCCACGCTGCGACTTCTGCGGGAAAAACGTCTCGCTCCCGTTCCACTGCCAGTACTGCGGGAAACAGTTCTGTGACGAGCACCGCCTCCCGCCCAACCACGCGTGCGCCGGCCTTGAGACATGGAAGAAGACCCCGGCACCCAGCGTGGGCATCCGCTACGGTGCGGGCGGGGCAAGCGCGTACAGGGGCGGGTACGCGGCGGCACCCCGCGACAAAAAAACCGGGCCGGTCCCGTTCTGGAAACACCCGTACTTCCGGATCGCGGTGGTGCTCGTGGTGCTCTTTTTTCTTATTGTCCTCTTCATCCTCATGGACGGGTGCCTGCAGCCCGGAGAACAGAACGGGACCGTCACTGCGACGCAGACAACCGGGCCGTCTCCCGCGCTCACGGCAGTCACACCCAACGTCACACCGGCAATAACCTTTCCCCCTACGCGTACCCCCACCAATCCTCCTTCTCCAAAGCCCACCGTTCCTGCAGAGACCGCCGCAACCGTAACCGCCACACCCCCGTTCCCCATGGTGCCGGGCAAACTCTCCAATGACCCGTACCCGGTCTCAACCTCCGCGCTTGCTGCCCGGATCCACGAGCTCGTAAACGAACAGCGGGCGACAAACGGCCTTGCCCTGCTTTCTTCCGACCCGGCGCTTGCGGCGCTTGCGCTCAACCACAGCACGGACATGGCAACAAACAACTATTTCTCGCATATCGATCTTGCAGGAGAAGACCCGACAACCCGGGGGAACGCGAGCGGGATCTTCTGCATCAAAGACTATGGCTCTTACTATACCTACGGCGTTGCGGAGAACATCTTCCAGAACAACCTTTACACCTCGGTGACAGACACCAACGGCGTTTACTCCTATGCGTGGAGCACACAGGAAGCAATCGCGCAGTCCACCGTCACCGGCTGGATGAACAGCGCCGGGCACCGGAAAAATATCCTGACCTCCACCTTTGAGAGCGAGGGCATCGGAGTTGCCATCGCGTCTGATGCCAAGGTGTACATCACTGAGGACTTCTGCTGACCCGGGCACCGGCCCGGCAGACGCATTTATTTTACACTCAAGTGTCCCATGCTCCCGGCAATGAAACACTCCGGCCACGAAGAGTTCCTCCGTGCGACCCGCATCATCGACCACGACCACCCGGCCGTGCGAAAACAGGCGCTTGCCCTTGCAGAGGGCCGCACGGGCGACGTAGAGATTGCACGGGCCTGCTTTACCTTTGTCCGCGACAGGATCCGGCACAGCTGGGACTACAAAGCAAACCCGGTCACGCTCTCCGCCTCGGCGGTACTGGAGCACACAACCGGCTACTGTTTTGCCAAAAGCCACCTGCTTGCCGCCCTGCTCCGGGCAAACGCCATCCCTGCCGGGCTCTGCTACCAGCGGCTCAAAAACCACGCGGATGTCGGCCCGGCGTTTTACCTGCACGGCCTCAACGCCGTCTGGCTCGAAGAGTACGGCTGGTACCGGGCGGACGCCCGGGGCAACCGGGCCGGGGTGAACGCGGAGTTTACGCCACCGGACGAGCATCCCGCCTTTATCCCAAAAGAACCAGGCGAGGCCGATCTTACCGGGATCTTTTCCGACCCGCTGCCGGAGGTTGTCAGCCTGCTTTCGAAGTACACGGATTACCTTGACGTGCGCAGGAACCTGCCGGATCCCGGAGAATAAGACCGCACTGTTTCGCCCGGACGCTCCTTCCTCCTGCCAAAACCTGAAATGGAGGGCATAACATACATCTCCTTCACCTATGCCAGCCGTACATTCCCGGAAATTCCGTGACGGGAAGACGCTCGAAGGCGAACTTGCCGCTGCGATGCACCGGGCCGGGGCGCTCGGGGTCACGTACCCGGAGCATTACTACGAAGCACTCGTTGCAAAGTACACAAAGGACAGCGTGCCCTACCCGCATATCCTCACTATCCTTGGCGAACCCCGGATCCGGGGCCATTTTTTCTATACGGAAGCCCTGCAACGGATCGGCCCGCTCCTCGACTATGGCTGCGGGACCGGCGACAATATCCGGCAGCTCCTCCGGGACGGTTTTCCCCGGGCGCAGATCACCGGCTTTGACCTGACCCGGGAGAGCATCGATCTCGGCTTTGACCTGTACCGCGACCGGGACACACTGCTGGATCTCTTCGTGGTCAGCGACATGTTCCCGTTCGGGGCGGGGCAGTTCGATACGTGCTATTCCGGGTCGGTCATCCATGTGATCGCGGACGATGCCGAGCTTGATGAGTACCTGGCAAACGCGTGGAAGGTGCTCCGGCCCGGCGGTATCCTCTTCGGCTCAACCCTCGGGATGGAGGATGGCGATGCATGCGGCCCGGACGAGCATGGGCCACCACGGGTGGCGGCCCGCTCCGACCTCATCCGGTATATCACCGCCGCCGGGTTTGCAGCACCGGTTATCGTCGTGCGGCCCCACGAATCCCATCACCCCGGCGACAAAAAGTGCGTCTTTGAGTTCTGCACCAAAAAACGGGAAAAACCGTGACGTGCGCCCGTCTGCCCGCCGGGAACGGATCTCCGTAACCCGGGGCCCCGGGGGCGAACCTCATAATCCCTGAACGCCCATAGTACTCCAGGGAACCATTCATGAAGATTCTTGCCATCCACGGAAGCCCTCACACGATCCGGAGCACGACCCGGAGGCTCGCCGGCTTTGTCCTTGAGGGGGCAGCAGATGCCGGTGCAGAGACCGGGATGATCGATCTTGCCGACTACCGGATCATCCCCTGTACTGCCTGTGAGGCATGTACCCTCAACGGTATCTGCGTTCACGATGATACCGTCCCGGAACTTTTGGCCCTGATGAAAGAGGCCGACGCCCTGGTCTTTGGCTCGCCGGTCTATATTGACAATGTCACCGGCCAGATGAAGGTTTTTTTCGACCGGCTGGCGGATGCAATCCATTACCAGCAGTGCGCCGGCAAATACGGTTGTGCTGTCGCGACTACAGCAGAGTCCGGAGGTGAAGAGGTGGTCGCGTACCTCAACCATGTGCTCAACTACCTCGGGACTATCTCGGTCGGGGGCATGAACGTTGCTACCGGCGGGCAGCCGGAAGCGGTCGATGCCGTGGAACCTGCCGCACGGGCTCTCGGGAAGAAACTCGCAGATGCGGTCCGGGACGGGTACGCCGATCCTGCGCAGGAGGCGATCCTCACGGAGAACCGGGCATGCTTCAGGACCATCGTCGAAGAGAACCGGGATCTCCGCACCGATGAGTACGACCGGTGGGTGCGGATGGGCTGGATCCGGTGAATGCATCCCATCCGGAGCAGGACCAAAAAAAGAAAGGCTGTCCTTTAGAAATTCTCTGCGTAGATCTCGAAATACGCCTGCGGGTGGCCGCATGCCGGGCATTTTGCCGGCGCAGTCGTCCCCTCGTACACGTACCCGCACTCCCGGCAATACCATTTGACCGGTGTGTCACGTTTGAAGACCGTCCCTTTTTCGAGGTTTGCGAGGAGCCGGTTGTACCTCTGCTCGTGGTATTTCTCGACCACCGCCACCTGCCGGAAGAGGATTGCAATCGTGATAAAACCTTCGTCGTTTGCCGTCCCGGCAAAGGCCGGGTAGAGCGTGCCCCACTCCATCATCTCGCCGTCGGCGGCTGCTTTGAGGTTCTCTTTTGTAGTCCCGATCACCCCGGCGGGGTACGCGGCCGTGATCTCCACTATCCCTCCTTTGAGGTACGAAAAGAACAGTTTCGCATGCTCTTTCTCTTCCTCCGCGGTCTGTAAGAAAATGGCGGAGATCTGCTCGTACCCTTCCTGCTTTGCAACCTTGCCAAAGTAGCTGTACCGGTTCCGGGCCTGGGATTCCCCGGCAAATGCCGCAAGGACATTCTTTTCTGTCTTACTGCCAACAAATTCCATTCGTATCACTCCTCTAACGGTCTTTTTCCGGG
>Ga0326728_10021159_pt1 | contig 12279 bp, 12 predicted proteins | sample MB3enrmetagenome_FD_207602 | JGI IMG/M metagenome (GOLD analysis project Ga0326728, IMG submission 207602) | Lab enriched peat soil microbial communities from McLean, Ithaca, NY, United States - MB31MN | ecosystem: Environmental > Terrestrial > Soil > Wetlands > Peat | place: USA: New York...
AAATTCGATCATCTGCATATCAAGTGTCGTGACATCAATACGACAAAAGACTTTTACAAAAAAATGTTTGATGCAAAAACGATTTTCGAAGAAAAAGTTGTAAATGCTTCAATGGCTGTGCTTGAACTCGGCGGCACTGTTGTCATCATTGCTGAGCCAGGAGAGGGAGAAATCCTTGAGCCGCCGAAGAGTCCACGAGAAAATGTTTGGATTCGACACGGGATTGGTCATTTAGGCGTTCGCGTAGACAACCTTGACGAAGCTGCCCGCGAACTTAAAGCGAAAGGGGCGGAGTTTATATTGGAACCTCGGGATTTTCGAGAAGGAATCAGGATAGCTTTTATCAGGGCCCCTGACGATGACGTGATTGAAATCGTTCAAAGGGCGGCTAAGTAGAGTCATATTACAACCGGCGGCATGAAGTGGAGGCAGGCTTTGTCTAATTCTCTGCCCACATATGACTGACTGCTGCTTCCACTTCTAACGGAAAACGAAGTCCAAAAAGTTGCCCGTTCAACAAGCCAACTCCAGGGTTACGGCTTAGCTGCCTCCGGCAGTGTAAGCAAATGCAAGCTGACTTTAAGCAAGCAGCAGAATTAAATGCCCTGACGTTCGACAGATTGCGCTGAAATTGCCGCTGGCCGAAATGAATCGGAGGCAAATCCTTCTTGCTGCGCGTCCGAATTCCGCAGAAAAAGCCATTTTCTTGCCCGGCTCAGCCCCCCCCGGTTCTGTTTCTCCTCGGATACTGAAGATCGCGAGTGTAGTGAGGGGCACACATAGTGTCGGTGAAAGCCTGCAATAGAATCCGGTCCCTGCCGGACAGGCCGGCTTCCAGGCTGTTTTCCCGTTGGTATGTTATTTGCTCCTAATGATTTCAGGGTTTTTCTTTTACGCGCTAAACCGGAGACCAGGAACCTTACTTCATTATCTCGTAGACCCTGCGCTCGATTCAAAGATGTTTCAAACTACTCCTCGACAAAGGAGCGGACCACCTCCCCCCGTAAGGCGTGAACCAGGAATGTGGTTCACTGTGAAAGGATGAAAAGGCATGGCCAAAATCCTGATCGTCGACGATGATGAGGACCTCCTGCAATTGATGGGTGAATATCTCAAACTGACCGGTCTCGAACCTGACTTGGCAATCAGCGCTGAACAGGCCCGCGACCATCTCAAACGCAGCAAATACGATATGGTAGTTTCGGATTTCAACATGCCGGGAGAATCCGGCCTCGATCTTCTCAGCTACATCTCATCCACGTACCCGCAAACCCCATTTGTCCTGATGACAGGGTGCGCCGACCAGCGGATCAAACGTGAATCCATGAGGATGGGAGCCAGCGCATACATTCAGAAACCATTCTATCTGAATGAACTGGGGCAGACCATAGTCAATCTGGTGCTGCGCAGCGATCAAAAAGAGGCCCCAGCCGCTTAGATCACCAGGATTATTCTGTCTCCGCGACAGGTAAACAGTGAACCCCGGCCTTTCGAGGATGAAATTATGTCGAAGATCCTTATTGTCGATGACGATGAACTCATCAGACTTTTATATTCGGTGGAACTGAGTGAAGACGGTTACGAGCCCGTAATGGCGGAGACCGGTAACGATCTTCTCGAAACAATCAAAAAAGAAAGACCAGATCTGGTCATTCTGGACGTAAACATGGTTGACTATAACGGTTTGGAAATTCTCCGGGACATCCGAAACCATTTTTATGACCTGCCGGTTGTACTCTCGACTATATATGATTCCTTCAAAGAAGACATGAGGTCGATTGCGGCAGACTTTTGTGTTCTAAAGAGCTTCGATTTGACCGAACTGAAAGAGAAAATCGCCATGGCGCACGAAACAAGGCCCACGGTTGACAGCTTGCTCCTCGGCTAATCGAACGCCCGTTACATTTTAGGGTACGCAATTCAGCTCGATAGCGGAAACATTTTCCACCGTGTTTAGCCGCCGACGGAAAGCAGCACTCTCTCCACTTCTCCATGCAGCTCACTCATGGTGAACGGTTTTTGAAGGAATCCATCGAAGCCCATTCCCAGATTGCGATCCTTACGGCCGGTCATGAGGATAATTGGGATTCTCTCAGAATTTTTATTCAGTATAAGATCACGCAATTGTGCCCCATTCATGTTTCCCATCTGATAGTCGGTTATCACCAAACCAACCTTGTGACTTTTCAGCCACTCGACTGCCTCTGAACCGCTCCTTGCGCAATAAACAGAATACCCCAAATAGGAAAGCTGTCTGCTGATGCCTTTAAGGTGTGCTTCATCATCGTCTACGACCAGGATCGAAATATCCATGGGAACAATTCCTCCGATTTTAGAGCGTTTTCAGTCAGTTAAGAACCTCATCCGGGAACATGCAGTGCACAATGGGTGCTTTGTCGGCATCAAAATACAGAAAAACCTGCCAGGAATCTACTCTATCGACCCGATTCTATTCGCCTCGCAGTCCTTCTATTGTGGAAAAAACTACTTCCAAGATTTTAGAGCAAAGTCCAAAGGCGCGGCACAAGGAGCGGGCCGGCTTCCATTCCGGTTTCACTATCAAGGAAAGTACCTGGTTTACAGCCCGCACTGCCGCTTATTCCGGATTGATTGTAATCGCTTTTGTTTTCGGGAACCATGGTGGACCAAACCCAACCAACCTTACAATCAAACTCAGGAGGATTTGGAAATGACAAAAACTCGAAAAATCTTTGTCATAGGCCTGCTGGTCCTGCTTTTCACAGCATTCGGCAGCGCTTTCGCTTTCACACCTCTGTCCTTGAATGGGACTACATGGACTGCACCAGTAACCTCTGTCACCTCTATCCAACCTAACGGCACTTCTACAACCTCATTCGGGCTGGAGATCAAGTTCACGTTCCAAAGTGGAGACTTCCTTAGCGGCACATTTACAGTAGTAGGACCCTCAGTAATTACCTCCCCTACTTATTATTTCTCGGCGATCTTACATGGAGAGTCGCTCTCCATAGTGGCAGCGCCGGAATCGGGCGGCAGCCCAACCTACATAATCCATGCTCGAATTATGGAGGTATTTGAGCATTCCTGGAATGGAACTCCCCCATCCGCAACCATGTTTGTCAAGGGAATCAGCTTCAAGGACGGCAGCCAGTTCGAAGGGAGCTTGACAGAAGAGCCGTCGTCGTAAAGTTACATAGCCGGACCGTATCTGTGGTCCGGCTTTTTTGTCTCCAGCCTGAGCAAGCTACTCCAGTATCGTCTTATCGAAAACTCCGGGGACGTTGTTTGCCCTTTTTCGTCAGGAACTTCGAGGGAGTTTCAATCACGGACCGTTGCTGTGATTCGGGTCTGGTATTCGCCAACCTTTGGAACGCCAGTCCTCGCAGCTCTCATTCTCATATCCCTTGCGTCTTCAATTTGCAGGTAGGATAATTATGCGGGCTTTAAGGATGTCCCATATCCTGGTGCAAACTGCCGGAGGGGACGGACCGAGAAAAAGACCCTTGCAGGCGAACGCTGTCTCGTTTGCGAAGCTGGAAGGCAAGGTCGTTTTTGGGGCAGTCTCCCTCCACGCTGGAATATTCTTATGCTCGCACCTGAAAGGATTATGAAAAGACGAACCTTTTTCGGAGGACCTCAATGAAAACCAAGTTAACAGTCATTGCCATTGTAATCACCATCGTACTAGCAAGTTCGTTCGTCACTTATGGGGCCGATCTTTCACCTGTCCAGCTTCCCAGCCCACAGACGGAAGGTGGAAAACCCCTTATGCAGGTCCTGAAAGATCGAATGTCAACGCGCACGTTCGGAGATGCAAAGCTTCCTTTGCAAACCCTCTCAAACCTCCTATGGGCGGCATTTGGCATCAATCGTCCGGACGGCAGAAGAACTGCCCCCTCTGCCAGAAACTGGCAGGAGATCGACATCTATGTGGCAACCTCTGATGGACTTTTCCTGTGGGATGCCCAGAAAAATCTGCTCAATCCAATCGTAGGGAAGGATATTCGCAGGTTGACCGGCAGCCAGCCATTCGTCGGGGAAGCACCTGTCAATCTTGTTTATGTAGCCGATTACACCAGGGTCGGCGGTGAGGGAGCGAACAAGGATGTCTGGGTGGGCGCCGACGTCGGCTTCATCGGCCAGAATGTTTATCTCTACTGCGCGTCGGAAGGTTTGGCAACAGTCGTTCGGGCAAATATCGACAGAGACCCTCTGGCAAAAGAGATGAAGTTGAAACCGGAACAGAAAATCATGTTTGCACAATCAGTGGGGTATCCCAGGAAATAAGATGCTGTCTACCCTTCACGGATCCGATCTGCTTCCGGAAGAAGGTGATCGAGTATTCCATTGATAAAAGCACCTGAATCGGGGCTGCCGAATGTTTTTCCCAGATCGATGGCTTCGTTTATGGATACTTTCGGCGGGATTTCGAGACAATAAAGCATTTCATAGAGGGCAATCCTAAGAACGTTCCTGTCAATTATCGACATTCTTTCGAGACGCCAGTTCTCCGAGGCGGTGACGATCATTTTGTCCAGTTCATCGCGGTGAACATAAACTCCGTTCAGGAGTTTTTCCGCGAACGGACGAACCGCCTCGGCAACATCGAGGTTTTTATCTTCACCCGATTCAAGTTCGTAGTAAGAATCAATGACCGCTAGCGGATGCTCACCGGTCATCTCCAGTTGATAGAGCATCTGCAAAGCGATCTCTCTCGATTTGCGCCTCTGGCCCATCCAAAACTCCAAAATTAAACGCTGACAGCTGATCAAGGACTCCAAGACCGAGTGCTGAGGACCGAGGACTGAGTGAGAATCAGGAACTGGAAATGCGAATTACTAATCACTTTTCAGTCTAAGGGGTAGACATCTGCTTTATCAGATTAGCCATCTCTATAGCAGCGGATGCGGCATCCCAGCCCTTGTTGCCCGATTTGGCCCCAGCCCGTTCGATCGCCTGCTCCAGTGTATCGGTGGTGAGGACCCCGAAGCTGATCGGAACACCCGCTTCAATCGCCACATTGGCGATTCCCTTGGAGACTTCTGCGGCCACGTAGTCAAAATGAGGCGTCCCTCCCCTGATTACAGCGCCAAGGCAAACCACGGCGTCATATTTGCCGCTTTGAGCCGCTTTTTTCGCAATCAAAGGTATTTCGAACGCTCCCGGGACCTTAAAGATATCGATATTTTGGTCGTCAGCCCCGTTCCTGTTGAGGGCATCGAGCGCGCCTCCCAAAAGCCTCTCTCCTATAAAATCATTGAAACGGCTGACAATGATTCCGAATCTGAGGCCTTTGGCCAGCAGCTTTCCTTCGAAAATTCTCATGAAGCTTCCCTTTCATCAGATATGCAGCTCAAAATATGACCCATCTTGAAGCACTTGGTGGTCAAGTACTCGCGGTTGCACTCGTTTGGAGAAATTTCGAGCGGTACCCTTTCAGTCACGGTGATTCCGTAACCCTGAAGCCCTACTATTTTAGTGGGGTTGTTTGTCATGAGTTTCATTTTTTTTATACCGAGATCAACGAGCATTTGAGCGCCAATTCCATAATCGCGAAGATCGGCCCGAAATCCGAGCGCTTCATTCGCTTCGACCGTATCGTAGCCTTGTTCCTGGAGTGCATAAGCTTTAATCTTGTTTACGATGCCTATTCCCCGCCCTTCATGATTCCTCATGTACAGGAGCACTCCCTTTCCAACGCGCCCAATCTGAGTCAAAGCCGCCCGAAGCTGCCCGCCGCAGTCGCATCGGAGCGAACCGAAGACGTCGCCCGTAAGGCATTCCGAGTGGACGCGCACAAGGACATCGTCTTCAGGGTCGATCTCACCTTTGACCAGCGCCAAATGACAATATTCGTCTATGTCGTTGGTGTAGGCCATGACATTGAATTCCCCGCCAAATGAGATCGGCAGCCTGGCGGTGGCAGCCCTGTGGACGAACAATTCGGTCTGCATTCTGTACTGGATCAGGCTGGCGATGGTTACGATCTTCAGTCCGTGTTCGCCGGCGAACACCTCAAGATCGGGCATCCGCGACATCGTTCCGTCTTCGTTCATAACCTCGCAAATGACGCCGGCCGGCTTCATCCCGGCTATCCGCGCCAGATCGACCGATCCTTCGGTCTGGCCCGTCCTGAATAAAACTCCGCCTTTTTTTGCGCGAAGCGGAAATACGTGGCCGGGACTGACTAGGTCTTCGGGCTTCACGCCATCGGCGATAGCGGCAAGAATCGTGTGCGCCCTGTCCGCAGCGCTGATGCCTGTAGTAACTCCCTGTCGCGCCTCGATAGATATGGTAAACGCAGTTTGAAAAGGCGACTTGTTCTTGGTCACCATCATCGGCAGATCGAGCCTGTCCACCAACTCAGGCGAAAGGGAAAGACAGATAAGGCCGCGTCCATATCTGGCCATGAAGTTGATTACTTCCGGGGTCGCTTTCTCGGCTGCAATGCACAGATCTCCCTCGTTTTCGCGGTCTTCATCATCCACCAGGATGACCGGCTTGCCGAGCCTCATGTCTTCAAGCGCCTCGGGGATTGTTGCCAGGGGCATTAGCGGTTCTCCTTCTATGAAAATCGATTGTCGTATAACATATCTTGAGCGATCTCTTCAAGTTGGCCAAGCTCAAAGCACCCGCGCCGAGCAACGCTTCTCAAAGGCCTGTCTTGTCATGCGAACCCGTGTTGTTTCAAAAAATCGAGATTTATGTCTCTTTTGCCGCGGTTCTTTTCCTCTGAACTCTCCCGCGAACGAACCATCTTTTCGATGTATTTTCCGATCAGATCGGTCTCAATGTTGACTTCGGCGCCAATCTGCAGGTTGTCGAGGGTTGTCATTAAACCGGTGTGAGGAACGATATTCACATCGAAACCGCCACTGGAAACTCCGTTGACAGTCAGACTTACTCCATTTACCGCTATGGAGCCTTTCTCGATAACATATCTCATGATTTCAGGAGGAGCCTCGAAAAAGAGCCGCTGAGATCTGCCCTCGGGCTTGCGCTCTTTGATCACCCCAATCCCGTCAATATGTCCGGTCACCAGATGGCCGCCAAGACGGTCGCCAAGCCGAAGCGCCCTCTCCAGATTCATCCTGCTCCCGGGGGCTTTACCGCCGAGGGTCGTGCGACCCAGCGTCTCGACGGAAACGTCAGCCGTGAAGACTTCGCGCTGGGAATCAATCACCGTGAGACAAACCCCGTCAACGGTGATACTCTCACCCAAGACGGCCGTCCCCATCCGGAAATCGGGACGAATCACCATTTGCGCGTCCGGTCCGCGACGCTCCGTTCGTTGCAGGGTACCAGTTCCTTCTATCAGACCGGTAAACATATCAGTTCATTCCACCTGCCGGCCCCCGGATTAAAATGATTCCGACGCAGGTTGGCCGGTATTTGTTTCAGTCTCAATAGGGCTTCTCGCGGAATCTACCACAAACAAGAAAGTCTTCTCCTATCTTTCTAATGCCGATCTCGTACGCCCGGATGCAATCGGCTATCTTCAGCTTCGACCGGCCGCTCAGCATCGAGACACCGCCTGGATCGGAAAGGATTTTCGGAGCGTAGAAAAAATAGAACTCGTCCGCAAGCCCCTCCTGAGTGAAAGACCCCAAGACGCGCCCGCCGCCCTCAACCAGAATGCTCGCGATGCGTCTCCGCCCCAGTTCTTTTAACATGCCCGGCAAGTCCAGCCCGGACTTTCCCGACGGGACCCTTATTACGCCGATGCCGGCGCTGCTCAGGGTTGCCTCTTTGCCGGCAGAGGCGTCCTGGCGGCAAACAACCCAAACCGGCCCCATTGAGGCAGTTTGAACCAGCTGGGCATTCAGCGGGATTTTGAGCTCGCTGTCGAGGACGATGCGAACCGGTTGACGGCAACTTTCCTTCCCCTTCAGACGCACTGTCAAAAGAGGGTCATCAGCAACGACGGTCCCAATGCCCACCAGAATGCCGTCGGCATGAGAGCGAAGCCGGTGAGCAAAGCGGCGGGAGGATTCGCTGGTGATCCACTTCGAGTCGCCGGCCGAAGTGGCGATGAAGCCGTCAAGAGTCGCAGCGGCTTTCAGCATAACATATGGAAGCCCGGTAGTTATGTATTTTATGAATGATTGATTGATCTCTCTGCATTCGGGCTCGAGAGCGGGGCCTTTTACCTCGATTCCAGCCCGTCTTAGATGTTCCGCCCCTCCACCGTCAACTCCGGGGTTTGGGTCAGTCATCCCGAAAACAACCCGTTCAATCCCGGCGTCAATGACGGCTTTAGTACACGGCGGGGTCTGCCCGAAATGGTTGCAAGGCTCGAGTGTTACGTAAAGGGTCGCGCGCAGGGCTGCTGCGCCGGCGTCCGCTATAGCATTTACTTCCGCGTGCGGCCCGCCGAACACCTGATGATAACCCTGACCGACGATTTCGCCGTCTCTAACTAAAACCGCCCCGACCAAGGGGTTGGGGCTGGTCTTTCCGGCCCCTTGCGCGGCCAGGCGCAGGGCCTTCTTCATATACCCGACGTCAGGATCGTTTTGAACCATAGTTCACACGTACAGACTAAACCCGGAACAGAATTCCGCTACCTCACAGGCCAGAGATTGCAGCATTGCTTCATTGCCTACCGATTGAAGGGCCCGGTGCATGAGACCACCGATTATTTCCATGTGCCCGGGTCCCATCCCCCTGGTCGTTACCGCAGGTGTGCCAATCCTTATGCCGCTGGTCACATTCGGTTTCCGGGTGTCGAAGGGTATGGCGTTTTTGTTTACGGTGATTCCCGCCTTATCCAGGGTTTCTTCGGCGACCTTCCCGGTTAACCCTTTGGGACTCAGGTCCACAAGCATCAGATGATTGTCCGTCCCTCCGGAGACAAGCCGGTATCCATGGCCGGACAACACCTCGGCAAGCCGCCTGCTGTTCGCAACGACGCGCTCCTGATATTGCTTGAATTCGGGCTGAAGGGCCTCCTGAAAAGCCACTGCCTTTGCGGCTATCACATGCATGAGCGGCCCCCCCTGAATACCCGGAAAGATCTGACTGTCGAGCATCTTGCTATATGACGCATGGGACAGGATAAGCCCGCCGCGAGGTCCTCTCAGGGTCTTATGTGTAGTGGAGGTTATAAAATCGGCGCACGGCACCGGATTTGGGTGAAGACCAGCGCTGACAAGACCGGCAATGTGGGCCATGTCCACCATCAGATATGAGCTGACGCGCTTTGCAATCTGGTGAAAACGCTCGAAGTCGATGATTCGGGGATATGAACTGGCGCCGGCTATTATGAGTTTAGGCAGTTCCTCCCTGGCTTTGCGTTCAACCTGGTCATAGTCGATCTCCTCGGTGTCATGCTTGACTCCATAGGATACAACCCGGAAAAGCCGTCCCGAAAAACTCACCGGACTTCCGTGAGTGAGATGCCCTCCCTGGCTCAAATCCATTCCCAGTATGGTGTCGCCCGGTTGGAGCACGGCGAAGAACACGGCCATATTGGCCTGAGAGCCGGAGTGAGGCTGTACGTTTACATAATCGGCGTGGAACAGCTTTTTTGCGCGCTCCTGGGCCAGCTTCTCGGCTACGTCAACGTATTCGCATCCGCCGTAATACCTCCTGCCGGGGTATCCTTCCGCGTATTTGTTTGTCAGTACCGACCCTTGAGCTTCTCTCACCGCCGGGCTGACAAAATTTTCAGATGCGATGAGCTCAATCCGTCCCCTCTGGCGATTTTCCTCGGCCTCAATCACCCCAGCGATTTCAGGGTCAATCTGCTGCAAATATGACATACCTTTCCCTCTTGAAACCAAAACACCGTGAACAGATCACAAAAAAAGCCTGCGGACCAAAATCCCCCTGCAACCCCGCTTCGCTCCTCCGGGAGAGGACTCCATAAAAGGGGGGCGCATCGCCAATCCTGCTCTTATGGACGCGACCTCGTATCAGCCCCGCGCAGAAGCATTCAATAATAGCCCAAAGCGGCGGATTTAGCCACAAATAATGATTTCAGCGAGTGGCACAGCCGAGTGTCGCGCGTCGGATGTCCAAGAGCGCCTCACGGATTTTGATGGAGGCGCGGAACTGATACCCGACAGTGCATCAGAGACTTTTCGAGCAAAAATTCGATTCCTACATTCAATTTGGATGAGAAAAGCAGAAGTTTGGTGCATTATTTCGGTTTAGGACAATGAGAGGGAAATAGAATGGAGAAGGCAAGGGATAGGTCGTTTTACATCGACAACTTAAGAGTGTTGATGATAGCGTTCGTTGTCATGCACCACCTGGCAGTGGCGTATAGCGGCTTCGGCTCGTTTCCCTATTATGACGTAAGGCACCTGAGCAAATTGACCACCATTTGGTTCGGATTCTACCTATCATTTCAACAAGCATATTTCATGGGGCTCTTATTCATGATCGCCGGTTATTTTGCCGCAGCGAGCTATGACCGGAAAGACTTAGGCCAATTCCTCAGAGGGCGGTTTAAACGCCTGGTCATCCCTACGTTGATCTACATGGTGTTTATTACGCAGTTCGTCGAATACATCGAGCTTGGGCGCAATTGGCTGCAACCAAAACCGGGTTTGATGCCCGTCTTCCTTAGATTTTTATCAGGCACCGGGGTGATGTGGTTTGCGGTGGCACTCTTTATCTTCTCGGTAATTTACGGGCTGGTGCGCGCCTGGAGAGCTGCTCCTGTCTCTAACAGGAAGCAGATCAAGCCGTCACTGATCAACACAGTCATACTGATCCTGATCATTTCCGTCTGTGCCTTTCTAATCAGGATCGTCCAGCCAATCGGGACAAATATCTTGAACATGCAGCTCTGCTATTTCGCCTCCTACATCGTCCTTTTCATCGTAGGTATTATGGCTTACAGAAACGACCTGTTCGCCAGGATCAGCTATCAAACCGGAAAAACGTGGCTTATCTGCGGCATTGTCTTGGGCTTGCTCGCTTGGCTGGTTTTGATGAAAAGCGTCGGAGCTCTTTCAGGAGGATTGGCTACCATTAAGGGAGGACTGACCTGGGGAAGCGCGGGATTTTCGGTATGGGAATCCTTTGTGGCGGTTGCCATGAGCATCGGACTGATCCCCGTCTTCAGGGAAAAATTCAACTACCAGACCAAGTTGGTCAAAACGCTGTCGGATAGCTCGTTTACCGTCTACATGTTTCATCCTCCGATCCTCGTCGCAGTCATCCTTCTATTCAGGCCGGTCACATCTTTACCAATAATAGTTAAGTGGGGCATGCTTTGCCTCATCTGTGTTCCGCTATGCTTTGCAACGGCACACTTTGTCATTCGGAGAATACCGCTTTTGAACAGGGTTTTATAAATGCTCTTCGTGGTGAAAAATTCCCCATAAGGTGTGTTCACGCATAATCCAGGTTTAAGACTGAAAAAGAGCATCAGATTTCGGATGTTGTCATGGCCCGATCAGGCTCGGCCACACTCGGCTTTTCGCTCCGATACCCTGTTTTTCGAGGGCTGCCCTCCTTATTTCGCGTTCGGAAACTGCAGACTTGGCCACCCACAGTTTCCGTACAGGTCATACCTTGCGCAAGTAGTTGCTTTAACACTAAATCTGCGAATTCTTTCTTAGGAGTTGTTGAACAAACTCCGAACTATATGGGGCGTGTAAAAAACGGTGAAGGGTGAAGAGTGAACGGTGAAGAGTTGGAACCAGATTCATATATTCTTCATCGTCTCTACCCCTAACGCTTCAGTCCCCAATCGTTCATAACTATGCCTTAAAAATGATTGGTTCTGCCAAACGGCAACGGGAAGCGGCAACCAGAAGCGGCAAAAAGGCGATGGGTGAATACCTCACACCGCAGAGGCGCAGAGAACGCAGAGGGAGAAGATTGGTCGAATCTTTAGCCGCCGATACTGAGGATACCTCGCATCGGAGAGCAGTCAAGCTCCTGCAACGCCGTTGCCCGGAAGCATTTAGACAATGGCGATCTAAATGTTTCCATCGTCTCGCATCATGCCGGACCTGCGATCAAAAGAGCGGTCGCCGGGGACGGGTGAACGACCCCTGGACACACTCGCCGTTAAAGTGGCCATTCCCGGGTCGAAAATCACATTTCAAAACTCAATAACGGCCAATCCGGGTCACTCTTTCCGTAAGGGGTAACGCCCTTAGCGCGGCCCGACCCGACCCCTCGGACCCATGTTTTTGGGGGGCGCCCGGACTTGATTCCAAATACGTCGCTAATTTCCAGTTTCAAGGTGTGGCCCCTTTCGCACTCTGTGGTGACAAAAAATAAGGAAAGGAGAAAAACCATGTATTCAAGAGAGTCTTTAGAGTCGCTGGGACTTGA
>Ga0326728_10021160_pt1 | contig 12278 bp, 10 predicted proteins | sample MB3enrmetagenome_FD_207602 | JGI IMG/M metagenome (GOLD analysis project Ga0326728, IMG submission 207602) | Lab enriched peat soil microbial communities from McLean, Ithaca, NY, United States - MB31MN | ecosystem: Environmental > Terrestrial > Soil > Wetlands > Peat | place: USA: New York...
GAATAGCCTTGCTATCCTGTCCGCCGATATCAATAATGGAACGAATATGCGGATTGAGAAAATGAGCTCCGGTTGCATGACACATGATTTCCGTATAAGACCTGTCGGCAAAGTTCACGCTGTTGCGTCCGTATCCGGTGGAAACAATTTTTTCTATGGAATTTTTAGCAATACCTGCCTCTCCCAAAACTTCCTCATAAACCTTAATACCGGCAATCTCTGCGTTATAGCCTGTAAAAATAATCTTTGTCGCAAGAAGTTTGCCGCTATCAAAAATCGCTGTCTTCGCCGTAATGGAACCTATATCAATCCCTGCTGTGCGCATCTTCTAATTTCACCTTAATCTTCCCGAAAACATAAATATTTGAAGCATCTTATGAGTAAACATCGTCTCAAAGTCAAGATAAAAATATTGTCAGGACGGTAATAAATTACCGTCCTGAAACCATAACGTTAAGACACTACCCTGTTTTCCAAAAAGTAATATCTGTTGCTTTTTCGTGGGTTGGCAGGTATGCCATGCGCAGAAAAATCAGCCAGGTTATTTTAGAAAAGGAATATTTATATGACAAAAAATTCATCCCCAAAGATCGTTATTAGTGGTTCGGGGATTTGGACACCATCGAATATTATAACAAATGAGGAACTGGTGGAAAGCTATAACGCCTATGCGGAAAAGTTCAATTCTGATCATGCAGCGGATATAGCTGCCGGTACAATAGTGGAAAAATATCCTTCCAGCACAAGATTCATTGAAAAAACGTCGGGAATAAAAGCACGGCACGTATATACAAAGGAAGGTATTTTAGATATCAAGCGCATGCGTCCCAGGTTTCCAGAAAGAAAAAATGAAGAATTAAGCAACCAGGCGGAGATAGGCGTTTTTGCCGCGCGGAAGGCAATGATTGCCGCCGGTAAGACAGCTGCCGATATTGATGCTGTTATTGTCGCCTGTGCTTATACTCAGCGGTCATATCCGGCCATTGCCATTGAAATACAGAATGAACTGGGGATTAACGGTTTCGGATTTGATATGCTGGTGGCTTGTTCGGCGGCAACATTTGGCCTCCATAGGGCCTATGATAGCTTAAAGTCCGGTTCGACAAAGTGTGTTTTAGCTATTAATCCGGAGCTTGTTACTCCCCAGGTAAATTTCTGTGATCGTGACAGCCATTTCATTTTTGGCGATGTCAGTACCGCCATAATAATGGAGCGATCTGAAACCTGCACCAGCCCGAACAGTTACGAAATTCTGAGCACAAAAGCGCTGACCCGGTTTTCAAATAATATCCGCTCCAATTTCGGACATATTTCATATGCCACAGATGTGAATCCTTTCGGAGCCGACAAGCTTTTTCATCAGTCCGGGCGTGTTGTCTTTAAGGAAGTAAGTCCGATTGCCGCAAAACATATTAGTGATCATCTGGCAAGCCTTGATTTAAAGCCGAAGGACGTTAAACGGTTCTGGCTTCATCAGGCAAATATCAACATGAACAATAGAGTCATTAAAGAACTCCTTGGTGAAGATGTCGAGGAAGAAAGGATACCGACAATCCTTGACAGTTACGGAAACACAGCATCCGCAGGATCAATTGTCGCTTTTCATCTTTATAATGGTGATTTGAAAAAGGGTGATATAGGGGTGATCTGTTCCTTTGGCGCCGGATATTCCGTTGGCAGCCTGGTGTTGCGAAAACGGTAAGAGAAAACCTGATCTGAAAATCAAAAGCTGAATAAAATAATAATTACATTATTTTCTGTGCAAAAACATAACCGCTTATTAATTTATTTGCTTTTCAACTTTTCTTTATTTGATAATTTATATGAAAGCTACTATTCTTGCCTAAATCAACGAAAAAGCATATTTTGTTAGATCTTGCCCATCTTTTGATTTGAATATCTATCATCTTATACATCAGGAAAGATAGGATCTCTTTTTTCGAGAAAGGCTCCAACACCATAAAAACATTCGCCTGAAAAAATCAATTCGGCGGCGAGAAGAGATTCTAACTTCAACGATTCGGATGAAGTGATATTCGAATTTTGCCTGATAAGAGATAATGAAGATCTCACAGCACGGGGTCCGTTAAGCGCTATTCTTTCCGCTAATGCAACGGCTTCATTAAGCGCATTTCCTTTCACGCTTATTCTGTTAGCCAACCCCATTGCATATGCCTCGTCAGCGCTTACTTTCCTTGCGGTTAGAATGAGATCAGCGGCACGTGACTGTCCGATAAGTCCCGTCAGAGTGGTTCCGCCTCCCCAATCAGGCATGAGACCCAACCTTGTTTCCGAAAAGCATATTACCGCGTCCGGTTCCATTACGCGCATATCGCATCGCACGGCAAGTTCGGCCCCGCCTCCGTATGCCGTTCCGTTAATTGCCGCTATCAATGGCACCGGGATTGAAACAAAAGCATCAACAGATCTTCTTATTGCGCTAATAATTTCTTTTGCCGGTTCCGGATCATTCCCGGATGCCGCATCAATTAAACGTTTAACCATCGGATTATCAGGATGCACATCGAAACCCGCGCTGAAAGATTTATCGCCGGCACCGGTAATTACAACTGCACGAGGAAGCGATGTTTTAATCTCGGACGTTATTGATTCAAGTTTAAGAAAAAGTTCTTCATCAAAAGCGTTCATCTTCTCCGGTCTGTTGATTGTGACGATCGATATTCGTCCTCTTCTTTCCAATATCATATTCTCATATCTCATCATGTTATATCTCTCTGTATTGTTTTATTTGCCGATTATTTAATCCTGCATATTGACTATTATTCTCCCCCTGTGTTTGCCGGCTTTCATTTTCTCAATTTCGGGAATGACGTTTTTAAGTCTCACTTCCGTTGCGATGGCTTCTAGCCACGGAAATTTCCATTTTTCTGACAGCATTTTCCATGCTCTTGTTCTGCGCTGCATCAAACAGTTCTGTGAGTCAATTCCGTACAGCGTAATACCTCGCAATATAAAAGGATATACAGTAAGCGATATATCTGCCGCCGCCGCGTTGCCGCAGCAAGTAACCGCCCCATTACTTCTTGTTGATCTCAAGGCAAAGGTGAGGAGATTACCTCCTGCGGTATCAACAGCAGCGTCCCATTGCTCTCCCAGAAGAGGCTTCCCCGCCGATTCCGCTGGATCAGGTATGTCCATTATTTCAGTCGCTCCTAAATTCTTGAGGAAAGAACTCTCATCGTAAAGTCCCTTTACTGCGGTAACTTTGTAACCACCGTGCGAGAATATGGATACGGCAACACTCCCCACTCCGCCGCTTGCCCCTGTGACAAGAACTTCGGCACCGTCTCTCGTTCCGTGATCAGTTATTTTAAGAATAGACAGGGCGGCGGTAAGTCCCGCCGTACCGAATATCATGCTTTCGCGAAGGCCCAGTTTCACCGGCTTTTTGACTATCCATGAAGCCGGTACCCGTACATACTGCCCCAGTCCGCCAGCGGTATTCATGCCGAGGTCATAACTTGTGACAATAACTTCTTCCCCTGAATGAAAGTTTTCCGAGTTGCTTGCCTCAACTATGCCGGCAGCGTCTATGCCCGGCGTGTGCGGAAACTTTTTTGTAACGCCTCTGTTGCCCGAAGCCGAAAGAATATCTTTGTAATTAAGCGACGAGTAAAGCACGCGAATAAGGACATCTCCGGCGGGAAGGCTATCGGTTGATAATTCTTCTATAGCGCATGCAAACTTTCTATTTTCTGTTTCCCGTACAACAAGTGCACTATAAGTTTTGACTTTCATTGATCATCTCCTTTAAATCGCAATCTAAAACCGACCGGCATCCCTTTATTAATGTAAAATAATGTAGCATCATCATATTAATTCCTCTGCTATTTTTTTAAATCTATGCTGTGAAGATATAAAATTAAGGATTTAATGATTGAATCCAGCTGTTTCTTCGCTTTATCCGATGTATACAGCACACAGGCACCAAGGAGTCCGGAGAATATCATGTTGCTTGCGTCCTTAGTATTTACACTTCGGCTGATGCCCCCTGATCTTTTTTCCTCTTCAAGAAAGCGTCTGATCATTTTTTCCAAGCGTACGAATCCCTCGTTAACCTCTTTTGCAAGTCGTGGCGATTGATCGCTCAGTTCGACCGTCAGGTTTACAAAGATGCAGCCGCCGGGGAAGTTCATTGAATCAGCCAGGTAGCGGTCCCTGTAGTTTTCAAGGAGCTTTTGTATTTTTAAAAGCGGTCTTAGTTTATCATCAATTCCATGAAGATTTCTTTCGCGCCAAATCTTTCTAGCCGCGCTGAGTATAGCATAAAAGAGATCTTCCTTGCTTTTAAAGTGATTATAAAATCCTCCTTTGGAAGTGCCTGCAGCCTCTATAATGTCTGTAATGGACGTGCTCATATATCCCTTCACTGAGAAAAGTTTAAGCGACTCCTCAATGATACGTTCTTTTAATGTTGTTGTTTTTTTCATATTAAGACCGACCGGTCTCCCCTGTAGAATAAATACCAGAGTAAGTCAATATTATTTTGATTATTCTTACGGGAGACCCCCCTTTTAAAGACGTGCCTGCGAAAACTTTAGCTTCTACAGGTAATTCAGAATATCTTACAGGACACTTTGTGAATCATTATCATATCCGTCAAACATGGCGATGACCGTTTTAACCATTTCGTCAACGCCGATGTTAGGATAAATTCTTGTATAAACTTCCGCCATGGATGCAAGAGTTTTTCCACATTAATGTATTTTAATGTATTGCATTACGCTGATATACAGGTATCGGCAACCAGACAGGCGTTTATGATAAGCAAGTTTCCGGAGGGGCCATTTCATGGGATGCCAGAGGAAAATATTATCCCGGAGCAGCCGGTGTTTCCCATTAGGAACAGATGACCTGACATTTTACTTTTTATTCGCCTCCATAAGCTCAACAAACCCTTCTATTCTTGTTTTAATCTGTCCTTCGGAGTAAGCCCTGGGATCGTTCATGTCACACTGGAGTATCAGCACCGGAATGCCCTTGTCCTTCATGATGGCCTCCGCTAAATCGACCATCCCGGCACTGGAAGGCCTGCACGACATATTCTCGTGCAGAATAACACCGTCAATTTTATATTCGTCAATCCATTTTTCAAAATTTTCGATCCGTCTCTCGAGGTTGTAGGCGTATGGCGTGTCCATGATCAGTTTGGCGACATCGCGCAAAGTCTCTTCCATGGTGAGACACTTTTTCTTCGGAGGAGCAAATGAAAATGTGTAAGGCTCAAAAGCGATGACAGCGCCTTGTTGTGCAAGGTCATACATGAATCTCATTCTGTACCAGAAAGGTATGCCCTCCCACATCACCCGGTATTTTTCACTTCCCTTGGGCATTGTTCCCTCGCCCTTTGCGGTGATGCTTTTTATATCAGTAAGAATTTTTTTTAAGAAATTTATTCCGATTTTAACACCTGGCAAAACCACGAGGGGGAAAAATGACGCGGATGTTTCGGCTCCGCTGTAAGGCGATGGCACTGACTTTCTGTGTTCAAAAATTTCGCGCCACAGGTTCGTCAGTTCCATCGACCGGTCCAGGACTTTGTTCAGCCTTTTCTCATTCATCTTTTTGCCCGTGTGCTTTTCAACAAATGCCATAAGGTCGTAAAACTGATCCACCACGTAATCAATATTGCCCTCGAGGGTTTTCTCATCAGTACCACTCACCCATTTTGGAATATCAAACATAAAAAACGGGACATTCATTTTATCGGCCATAATCTGAAACCACTTCCAGTGAGTATCACAGATGGCATTTGTGCAAACCACGATATCGGGCTTGCTGATTCCCCCGAGCGTCTTTTTGATTTTTGTATCGTAAGCGCCGATGTTTGTCTTGCAGTAGGAGCACAGGTCACGGGAAAACCCCATTCCCTCGGCATGCTCGATGAGGCGCTGGGACTGTTTGCGGGCGGCAGCCACTGTCGCCATATTTTCGGGATGATCGGGGAAAATATCGTAGACCCACATTATTTCAATCGGGAAAGCGGCGCATGTCCAAGCCGTCTTTTTCCAGGGCAGAATCCTGTATATTTTTTCCATGGCAATCCACCACAGCATTGGCCACTTAAGGTCTTTCGAATGAGGCAGGGTTTTCAGCATCACCTTACCGGCATTTTCACCGGAATTTTTTACTTTATCCATTACTTCCTCCATCCATCATTTCAACAAAGGCCGTGAGTCTGGTCGAGAGTTGCTGATCGGCAACCGGGGAAAAGTCCCTTTCAAGGTGGATAACCTTGTAGCCCTTGGATTTCAGGGCATTATTGACAGGCACGGAATCATAGGCATAGGGCTCGCAGAATTTCAGATTTTGCGAAAGAACTCCATCAACATCCGTCTCCCCGAGAGCTTTATACAGATAATCCAGCCTCTTTTGAATTGTCGGCCTTGTCGCAGGCGCGGGTATACTCATGTAATATTCACACAGAGAGTCAAGTGGGTCGCTCCTGTCAGGGATCAGTGTCGCGAAAAATCTTTCTCCTATGGAAAGGTCATCACGGACGACCCTGATGCCGCATTCGTCAAGCGTGTCCATCCACTCCACATAAGTGACGTCACTGCCTGTCAGCAGAAAACGCTTTTTGTCGGATGGAAAAGCCGGCCTTGAATTCCAAATTGTTATCTCCGAGTCGAGCCACGCTGAAACTTCATCCACGGGGCAAGTAAGACATTGTATCAACGCGGCCAGATAATCACGGTTGGGGATGTCCTTCTTCGATCTGAGCACGGAGAGGTATTTTAGCTTTTTCTTTATCTCATTGGATTTGCCAATTGCCTCTTTGATTTTTTCTGATGTAATTTTAATATTAAATCTGTTTTCGAGGTGGCTTATAAGCCTCTGCAGTTCAACCCTGTAATACTTCTTAGCGGCTTCTCCGTCAAGCAGGGGACAACCGAACCAGTGCAGGAAAGGCGTTTCGACATGAAGCTTCCATATGTCATAATGCCTGTTTGTATTATTGCACCCCTGCGCTAAAATAATCCCGGCCCATTCTTTTGAGTCAGATAGAGCTTCCGTAAGCCAACTCTTTGCGGCGGGGCAAAAAAAGTTGGATAAATATTTATCCGCCGGGTCATTGGGTTTGTGGACATCACCCATAATTTTATATGGGACAAATCCGGCAGACATTATAATTTCCAGCGGCATTTCGTGAGATGTGTCATAATATGCAAGTTTTTTCATTTTTTATAATCTTTACTCCAAAAAATAAGGCAGTTATTGCCTGTTTCACCATTACATTTATTGCAGCAAGTATAAGGCTAAGCGATGATATTTTTAATTTCCGTAATTTTTTACATTGCGGATTTCCCCGGTAAAAAAATTTCAACTCTTGCTGGAAACATGAAGGCATGTAGCCGATTTTTCTTTCCAATTTCCACAAGTGGGGACATTAAATCAGATTATCACGGCAAAAATCAATAAATATCTTCTACTTTTGGAAAAGGATTGATTTTAATTAATTTTCGTTGGTAAAAATGTTCTGTTTGGCGCATTATTCTGAAAAATGATAATCAATTAATAAAGAAATTTATTTATAAAGGCGATTTAGATGGAAAAAATTAAGATCGGCATAAGTTCTTGTTTGCTGGGTGAAAAAGTCCGTTATGACGGCAGACACAAACGCAATATAGTTCTTAAGGATGCTCTTAGGGAGAAGCACATAGACTATATCCCTGTTTGTCCTGAAGTGGAATGCGGTCTTGGCGTTCCCAGAAAATCAATGCATCTGGAGGGCAATCCTGATTCTCCCCGGTTAATCATAATAAGTACCGGAGAGGATACGACCAAACGTATGGTCAATTGGGCGCTTAAACGATTGAATCAACTGGAGAAAGAAGATATCTACGGTTTTATTTTTAAAAGCAATTCGCCTAGTTGTGGAATAAGAAAGGTCAAATATTTTAATAAAAAGCATATGCACCCAAAAGAGGGTAAGGGCATATTCGCAAAATTCTTCATAGAACATTTTCCATTACTGCCGGTGGAAGATGAAGAACTCCTTAATGATCCCGCCATGCTTGAAAATTTTATTGACAGGATATTCGCGTTCGCTAAATTATGTGCGAAGTAATTCCTTTAGGATCAATATCATCTAATTTTCATCTTGACATCTATTTATTTGCTGTGTTACGAGTTGCTATCATTAAAAAGAATGAGTGAGCTAAAAAATGTTGAAAGTTTTTTCCAGAAATAATTGGTGGTGGCAGACTTTAAATGTCTGTCCATAAGCTCGTATAAAAAAGAGCATGGGCAGGGAAGCTCCTTCCCATGACTCCGGAATAATATTAACGCCATGGGAATACATCATAACCCATGGCTTTTTTTTAGACTTATTCTTAAATAATTAATAAGGAGAATAAATATGGAACAGGTAAAAGTAGTACTGCAAGACCGTGAAATACCAAAAAAATGGTATAACATCATGGCGGATTTACCCACACCGATGAAACCGCCCCTGCATCCCGGAACCGGCCAGCCGGTAACCCCCAGTGATCTGGCGGCAATTTTTCCGATGAACATCATTGAACATGAAGCGTCGAATAAGCGCTGGATAAAAATACCGGACGAAGTTCTGCAAAAATATTTACTGTGGCGGCCGTCTCCTCTTTACCGTGCCTATAACTTTGAAAAACTGCTTGGTTGCCCGGTGAAAATTTATTACAAGAATGAAGGCGTCAGTCCGGCCGGTTCTCACAAACCCAACGCCGCCATTCCGATGGCCTATTATAATAAAATGGCTGGAACCAAGCGCATTACCACAGAAACCGGCGCCGGCCAGTGGGGCAGCGCTCTGTCCATGGCCTGCCAGATGTTTGGTTTGATATGCCGTGTGTATATGGTTAAAATCAGCTATGAACAAAAACCCTACCGTCGCATGATGATGAACACCTGGGGCGCGGAATGCATCCCAAGCCCCAGTAACTTAACTCAGGCCGGCCGAAATGTTCTGGCGGAACATCCGGATTCCCCCGGTTCACTGGGTATTGCGATCAGTGAAGCCATTGAAGATGCTGTAACCAGTGAGAATACGAAATACGCGCTGGGCAGTGTTTTGAACCATGTATTGCTTTATCAGTCAATTATCGGCCTGGAAGCGCAAAAACAAATGCAGAAAATAGGTGTCTATCCTGATGTGGTAATGGGATGTTGTGGCGGCGGCAGTAATTTTGCAGGCATCGCATCGCCATTTGTCTGTGATAAAATCCACGGGAAAGACGTGAAGATAGTGGGCGCCGAACCGTCATCCTGCCCCAGTATGACCAAAGGACCCTTCGCCTATGACTTTGGCGATCTTGCTAAAACAACACCACTGCTTCCCATGTATACTCTTGGACATGATTATGTTCCCGCGCCGATCCATGCAGGCGGTTTACGTTATCACGGCATGGCACCGATTGTCAGCCATCTGGTCAGAGAAAACATGGTTGAGCCAAGAGCCTACGACCAATTAAAAACATTTGATGCCGGCGTTAAATGGGCGCGTTCAGAAGGTTTTATTCCCGCTCCGGAAACCAATCACGTCTTGGCGGCAGTTGTTGATGAAGCCATGCGCGCCAAAGAAGAAGGCAAGGAAAAAACGATTCTCTTTAACTGGAGCGGTCACGGGTTGGTTGATCTTGCCGCTTATGACGCTTATTTATCAGGTAAATTAGAGGCTTATGAATTACCTGATCATGAAGTAGAAAGGGCGCTCAATGCCATTAAGGATTTCCCTAAACCTTAATAAAACTAAAATATATTCAAAAAGAAAAACCGTCAGGAAATAAAAAACTTGACGGTTTTTCTTTTTTTCGTCAACCTGTCAGGCAATGAAAACCATTCACGATCATAAATTAATCCGTTGCCCGAAATTGGGCGATGAAATGACTTTCTCATACTGTTTGCGGGAATCGGTTAATCTTCCCTGTTTGCGGATCGTACACTGCTGGTCTTCTTGTTTTGATGTCGCCGCTTTTCTAAAAGAATTTTTGACACCTCAGCAATGGAATAATTTTAACAATTCCCGCCAAAATGATAAAGTGACAAGTCTTATCGAATTAATTGAAGCGGCAAAGGCAAAAAAATGAAATCTCTAGATTTATTCAATCAGGAAGGCACGGGAGGGGCAAAGGATTCGGCTCCTCTTGCAGAAAGAATGAGGCCTCAAAAGATTTCCGAATATATCGGCCAGCAACATCTTTTGGGAGAGGGCTGTTTACTAAAAAGAGCCATTGAAGAAGATAAGCTTTTTTCCATGATTTTCTGGGGACCGCCAGGTTCCGGAAAAACCACTTTGGCCAGAATTTTAGCCGTTGAAACAAAATCAAAATTCATCAGTTTCTCAGCTGTTCTTTCCGGCGTAAAAGAAATTCGCGCGGTAATTGATGAAGCCAGGGAATTACTGGAAAGAAAAAAGATAAAGATGATTCTCTTTGTGGATGAAATTCACCGTTTCAACAAAGCCCAGCAGGACGCTTTTTTACCTCATGTGGAAAGCGGACTAATTACATTAATTGGCGCGACTACCGAAAACCCTTCTTTTGAGGTAATTGCTCCTCTTTTATCGCGAACAAGGGTTTTGGTTTTAAAGCCTTTTTCTGAGAACGACCTTCTGGCCATTGTAGAGAGCGCCCTGAAAGATAAACAAAAAGGCTTCGGACAAATTTCTATAAAAATCGACCCGGACGCTCTTCGTTATATTGTTCTTTTGGCCGATGGTGATGCCCGCAGCGCCTTGAATAATCTGGAAGCTATAGTATCTATGGTGCAAAACCTGCATAAAGATAAAAGGGTTATCTCTCTTGAATTCGCCCGTGAAGCTTTACTTAAAAAAGCTCTTTTATACGACAAAGATGGCGAAGAACATTATAATTTAATTTCTGCTTTGCATAAGAGTTTACGCGGCAGTGACCCTGACGCCGCTCTGTACTGGCTGGGAAGGATGCTTGCCGCCGGGGAAGATCCTCTCTTCATTGCCCGGCGCATGATACGCTTCGCTTCGGAAGACATAGGAAATGCCGATCCACAGGCGCTGATCATTGCTGTCGCCGCCCAGCAGGCTTTTCATTTTATCGGCCTGCCGGAAGGAGAACTGGCTCTGGCTCAGGCGGCAGTTTATCTCGCAACAGCTCCCAAAAGCAACTCGCTGTATGTTGGTTACGGTAAAGTCAAAGAAACTATTAACACGAAAGGATATTTACCCGTGCCGCTGCATATTCGTAATGCGCCGACAAAATTAATGAAAGAGCTTGATTATGGCAAGGATTACAAATACGCTCACAACTACGCAGATGCTTATGTACCGCAAGAATACTTGCCGGAAGAAATTAAAGGGCAAATTTTTTATCAACCAAGGGAGACTGGTTTCGAAAAAACCATTAAAGAAAGAATAGATACCTGGAGACAGAAGAAAAATAATGCCAAGGATAAATAGATTTATACTCTTTCGATTGGAAGCTGCCGCCTGATAGGCGTCAGTTCCCGGTAGGGCAAAGGCTATTTTTTATTGCGTTCCTTATAGGTCGCGCTACCGGTCAAAGGATAACACGGCGGCAAGGAGGAGGCTTTGCAGGCGTATTTTCATACGTTGAGGAAGCCGATAAAGCGGCCAACAAAGTTAGCCAAAGACCGGATGCGCATCCCGCGGGGGAGCGCATAGTAAATGAATTTAACATTACCGGTAAATACACCTGCAAGATGGTAACATACAAGCTAAATGGTATTGCAAAAAAGGAAAAGGGAGGCTTGGTTAGGGCCTCCCAATGAAGAGGGAAGGTTTAAATACCTTCTGGTTGTTTTGTTGTCGGCCAATCATACCCGTTATTTTTAGTCGACTAACGACTTTATTTAAAGCATTTATCGTACCACAAATGAATATTTATTTTAAGTAATCGATATGATTATTAAAATATATATAAATTATCATTGTCCCTATAAATAGTATTTTTATTGGCGGCAATAAATGTCGAAAAGAATATCCGTTAATTTTTAAAAATATAGTAAATACATATATATCTTTTGATTTCCATATTTGTCCAAACTTCGACAAAAATGTCGGACTTTTTTGGATTATCCGTTGACTTTTCTCTTAAATAGCTTAAAATGACCGGCAAAACTAGACTATGAGGATAAAATGCGTTTTTTCAGAAAAAAAGAGCTAATAGTTCGCCGAAAAGCTAAAAGTTACAATGATCCTTTTCTTCAACCTTTAGCGGTAGCAATTGTCAGCGCTATTTTTGTAGCCCTAATCCTGATTACGGGCTTATTGGAAATCAGCA
>Ga0326728_10021162_pt1 | contig 12277 bp, 13 predicted proteins | sample MB3enrmetagenome_FD_207602 | JGI IMG/M metagenome (GOLD analysis project Ga0326728, IMG submission 207602) | Lab enriched peat soil microbial communities from McLean, Ithaca, NY, United States - MB31MN | ecosystem: Environmental > Terrestrial > Soil > Wetlands > Peat | place: USA: New York...
GAGCCGGAGTTGCCGCAAAAGCTGCGCGAGTGGTTGGGGTCGGAGCTGCGCATCCTGCGCGTAGTGCATTTTGACGCTGAACAGGCCGCGGTAAGAAGCGGCTTTGTATCAGGGCACGGCTTCAAAGCCTGCCCTGAGCGCAGCCGAATGGGTGCCGCAAGCATCGCAGAAACAACGGGGGCTTTAGCCCCTGAGGCATGCTTTCGCGACCCTGCCATAGACGCAATTCTCGTCGATTCCCGCACCGCCACAGCCGTGGGCGGCACAGGTATGAGCTTCGACTGGACGACCGCTCGCAAGGCCCTCTTCCAAAACGCGGAAGCGCGGAAGCACCTCATCGCCGCCGGCGGCCTGAATCCGGATAATGTCGCCGAAGCCATCGCCACGCTGCGGCCTTGGGGCGTGGATGTGGCCTCCGGCGTGGAGGCCGCGCCGGGACGCAAGGACCCAGCCAAGGTAAGGAAGTTTGTAGCGCAGGCGCGATCTGCCTATCCTTAACAGCCAGGTCTACGCGAATAGTTTCGTTAACTCTCAATCTTATTTGGATGACAGCTCGGTCAGCATGACACTGGCTATGATGCATCCTTGTACACTGAAGAGTTCCCCTTTACAGGGCAAAACTGCAGGAGGTCCCTTGGCATCAGAGATTCATCCGTCGGAGTCGCGCCCCGGGCGCTTCGGCGTCTATGGCGGGCGCTATGTGCCGGAGACGCTGGTGGCCGCGCTGGACGAGCTGGAGCGCGAGTACAACGCCGCCAAGGCCGATCCGGCGTTTCAGGCTGAGTTGGCCGGGCTGCTCAAGGACTATGCCGGGCGGCCTACGCCGCTGACCTTCTGCAAGCGGCTGACGGAAGAGTTGAGCGGGGCCAGGATTTATCTCAAGCGCGAAGACCTGCTGCACACCGGCGCGCACAAGATCAACAACGCGCTTGGCCAGGGCCTCTTGGCTAAACGCATGGGCAAGAAGCGCGTTATCGCCGAAACCGGCGCGGGCCAGCATGGCGTCGCCACGGCGACGGTCTGCGCGCTGCTGGGGCTGGAGTGCGTGGTCTACATGGGCGACGTGGACATGGCCCGCCAGGAACTCAATGTCCTGCGCATGCGCCTGCTGGGCGCGGAGGTGCGCCGTGTCTCGTCGGGATCGAAGACGCTCAAAGACGCCATCAGCGAGGCGATGCGCGATTGGGTGACCAACGTCCGGACGACATATTATCTGCTGGGCAGCGCGCTGGGGGCGCATCCATATCCGACCATGGTGCGCGACTTTCAGCGCGTGATCGGCATCGAGCTGAAGCAGCAGATTCTGGAAAAAGAAGGCCGGCTGCCTGGCGCCATCATCGCCTGCGTGGGCGGCGGGTCGAATGCCATCGGCGCGTTTTACGAGTTTCTTTCAGACAGAGAGGTCCGGCTGATCGGCGTGGAGGCGGGCGGGCGCGGCACGGCGCTGGGCGAGCACGCGGCGCGCTTCCGGGGCGGGTCGCCGGGAGTCTTGCAGGGCACGTATTCGTACGTCCTGCAGGATGAAAACGGCCAGATCGCGCTGACGCACTCGGTCTCGGCGGGCCTCGATTATGCCTCCATCGGGCCAGAGCACGCGGCGCTGCACGACTCGGGCCGGGTGGAGTACGTCGCGCAGGATGATGCTGCGGCGCTGGACGCGACGGTGAGGCTGGCGCGCGCGGAGGGAATTTTGCCGGCTCTCGAAAGCGCGCACGCCGTGGCCGAGGCCCTGCGCATGGCTCCCGCGATGCGCTCTCGTGACATACTGGTGGTGAATCTCTCCGGACGCGGCGACAAGGACATGGGCATCCTGGCGCGCGAGTTGAATATCCGGGGAGCGTAGGTCCCGATGGCCATTCTCTTCGATCACAAACCCGGGCTGGTCGTTTATCTGACGGCCGGCGACCCAAGCCTTGATGCCACGCAGGCCATTGCGCTTGCAGCCATCGACGCGGGCGCGGATGTGATCGAACTGGGTGTGCCCTTTAGCGACCCGCTGGCCGACGGGCCTGTGATACAGAGAGCCATGGAGCGGGCATTGGCGCGCGGGACGCGGCTCACGGATGTGATAGCGCTCGCCCGGCAGTTGCGCGCGGCGCGGCCGGCAACCGGCCTGGTGATTTTCAGCTATCTGAATCCGATTTTGCGCTACGGGATGAGCAAATTTGTCGACGATGCGGCGGCGGCCGGCGTAGACGGCGTACTGGTGACTGATCTGATCGTCGAGGAGGCGGGCGAGTACCTGGCGGAGATGGCCCGCGCGGGGCTGGCGCCGATTTTTTTAGCCGCTCCCACCAGTCCCGATGAACGGCTCCAGGCCATCGCGACACATTCAAAGGGTTTTGTCTACGCCATCTCACGGGTCGGCATTACCGGCGCGCAGCAGAGCCTGGCCTCGGACGCCGCCGCGCTGGTCGAGCGCATCCGGCGATGGACCCGGCTGCCGGTGGCCGTGGGATTCGGCATCTCGAACAGCAAACATGTTGCACAGGTGGCCCGGTTCGCGGATGCCGCGGTGGTCGGCAGCGCGATTGTGGAGTTGATCGAACGATCCACTCTTAAGGCCGATGCTCCCAAGTCCGCCGCGGCGGATTCGTCCGCGGGGTGGGAGACGGCGCCCGGAGAGGTGGCTCGATTTATCAAGGGCCTGCGTTTGCATGAGAAGGCGCTGGCCCGATAATTGCTCCTGTAGGCGGTTTTGATGCCTGCGGGCCTTCAACTCTTGCTCTTATGCGCCTGGAGCTAGAATCTTTTTGAATGCCCGGTCACAGGGCGACGCGAGGATGAAATGACGCTGGAAGAATTGCGAATCCAAATCGATATTCTTGACCGGAAGCTCGTGGAGCTGTTGAGCGAGCGGGCGCGCGCCGCGCAGATGATCGGTCACCTGAAGGTCGCCACCTCGCTGCCAGTATACGAACCGGCGCGCGAAAAGGTGATCTACGCCAATGTGCGCGCGGCCAATAAGGGTCCCCTGCCGGATATCGAACTGACGCATATTTACGAGCGCATCATCGACGTGATGCGGGCCTTGCAGAGAGACGAGTTGGCATCGGAGAGAAAAGCCCTGGCGGATGCTGAGAGCCACGGCACGGGCGCTGATGCGCCGGAGACAGGGAAAAAGCAATGATCGTATCCATGCAGGAGAAAGCCACCGAAGAACAGATCGATGCCGTCATCGAAGTGATGGAGGAGTCTGGGGTCGACGTGCACCGGACGACGGGCGCAACCCAGACGATTCTGGCCGCCGTTGGCCCTACCGCCGGACTGGACCTGGGCAAATTCGAGGTGCTGCCGGGGGTGCTGAACGTGATTCGCATCAGCTCCCCCTACAAGCTGGCCGGACGCTCATTTCGCCCGGAGGGAACCGTGGTCGAGTTTCCCAACGGCGCCAAAATCGGCGGCCGGCGGGTTGCGGTCATCGCCGGGCCATGCGCCATTGAGAATCGCGAGCAGATCTTCGCCATTGCCGCCTGCGTGAAGGCCGCCGGCGCGGGCTTTTTGCGTGGAGGGGCCTTCAAGCCGCGCAGCTCGCCTTACGCGTTTCAGGGCATGGGGATTCCGGGCCTGGAGTTGATGCGCGAGGCAGCGCAGGCCCACGGCCTGCTCACGGTAACCGAGGTGATGGAGATCTCGCAGATCGAGACCATGCTTCCTTTCACCGATTGCTTCCAGGTGGGAGCGCGCAATATGCAGAACTTCAACCTGCTGCGCGAGCTGGGCCAAATTCGCAGGCCGATCTTGCTCAAGCGAGGCATCGCCGCCACCATCGAGGAGCTGCTGCTCTCCGCCGAATACATCATGGCCGGCGGCAACTACGACGTCATCCTCTGTGAGCGTGGCATTCGCACTTATGAAACTTCCACTCGCAACACTATGGACATTGCGGCCATTCCGGTGGTGAAGAAGCTCTCGCACCTGCCCATCGTGGGCGACCCTTCGCACGGCACCGGCCGCCGCGACATGGTTCCCGCACTAGCCCGAGCCGCCGTGGCTGCGGGCGCAGACGGCATTCTGGTGGAGATTCATCCCAACGCCGATAAGGCAGCCTCCGATGCGGCCCAGACCCTCTACTTCGACCAGTTTGAAAAGCTGATCGGCGAACTAAGGGTGATTGCGAAGGCAGTTGGGCGGACGCTGTAGCGGAGTTAGCGGAGTTTGCGGAGTTAGCAAAGACAATAGCTCCGCTAACACGCGCGAAGCGCGGCTAACACCGCAAACAACGCTTTTTTCAGTGCAGTTGGACAAGAAGGTTGCCATGATCGAGCGCATCGCTATTCTGGGTACGGGCCTGCTGGGCACATCAGTTGGCCTGGCGTTGCGCGCGGCGGGCTATCGCGGGTCCATCGTGGGCTGGAACCGGAGCCCGGAGGGAGCGCAGACAGCCCTGGACCTGGGCGCCATTGACTCGGTCGCGACAGACCCTTTGCAGGCGGCGCGGGAGAGCCAGGTAACGGTACTGGCCGTGCCCATCTACGCCACTCTCGAATTCATGGAGAAGCTGGCCGGCGTACTGGGTCCCGATCACCTGGTCACCGACGTGGGCAGCACCAAAGCGCGGATATCCGAAGCCGCAAAACGCCTCTTCAACACTCCGGAGCGTGCAGCGTTTTTGCCCGGCCACCCCATGGCCGGCAAGGAGCGGGGCGGAGCGTCTTTGGGCGATGCAACCCTCTTTCGCGGCGCGGTGTGGCTCTTTACCGACGATCCGGAGTGCAGGCGCTCGCCACATTCGGCTGCTTTGGTGAAAGAGTGGCGGGAGTGGGTCGCAGCCATGGGCGCGAAGACCATCGACCTCGACCCCGCGCGCCACGATGAGCTGGTGGCCTGGGTCAGCCACCTGCCGCAGTTTGTGGCCACGGCCCTGAGCGCGTTGCTGCAGGAAGAGGTGGGCGACGCGCCGGAGCTGAAAGACGTTGGTGGACGCGCCCTGCGCGAGATGACGCGGCTGGGCGCCAGCCCTTACTCCATGTGGCGCGACATTGCCGCCACCAATACCGAGGCGATTCAGGCTGCGCTGCACGCGCTGGAGCAGAGATTGGCGCATCTGCGCGAAAACCTGCGCACGCCGGAGCTGCGCGATGAGTTTGAAAAGGCGAACCGGTTCCGGCGGGAGTAAGACGGCCGTTCAAATGCCTTGCTTCAGAAGCAGGCAAGCCTTCTCTTCCAGGCCGGCGATCTCGCCGAAGAGCAGGGAGGCGGAATGCACCTTCTCCTCGACGCCCTTCATCTTTGCGGCATCCTTGAACAGCAACGCGATCTCCGTAAACTTGCCTCCAGAGTGATGTAAGATTTCCGCGGCGCTCGCCAATGTGGGCTTGCGGGCGATCTTTGCGCCTTCTTCAAGAAAGCGAGCGTACATGGGGCGGAAGCAGCCGCCGCCAGTGCCGCCGATTTCGATGAAGACATAGAGATTGAATAAGTTCATCCGCAGTTCTTTGTCCTTGAAGATCGCAGGCCACCGCAATAACTGGACGGCCGTATGGCGCAGTCCCGCTATGCCAAAGTTCTTGATCGGCGGATTTAGCATGGCATCGACGGTTTGCGCGATGGACGCGACGATCTCCTTGCTTCCCGGATTTTGAAATCCTGCAAAGTCGAACTCCAGGCGCAGATTCTTTGGCGGAAAAGGCTTGTAGGGCGAGCTTCTGGCCTTGGCGAGCTGCTCCAGAGTCACCGGCGTATAAAACCCCTTCTTCAATCCAGCCATCTGAGGGTCCATATCCGAGGCCAGAACCGTCCGGTCACCGTCATAGCCGCAGACCACAAAAGCGTGGCCGCCGAAGTGGTAGTCCTTGGGAAAATGGAACCAGGGCAGAAAGCCCATATCGCCGCCCAGCATGACTGGCTTCTTCTGCGCCAGTACCTGCAACAGGTCGGCTTCGGCCTTTTTGGGGCTGGAAGTGCAAATCTTTCGTATCCCAACGCCAGTCCTCGCGCCAAGGTCCTGGTAAAAGTTCTTGCCGTTTCCCCTGCCGCCGACAAAGATGTAGGTCCCCGCGCCCATCTTCATCTGCCAGTAAATGAATCCCATACCGGCGCCGAGACCGAGTAGCATCTCCTCGGAGAGAGGATGGCCGGCATGGTGAAAGATTTTGGCCAGGGAGTTGGTGACGCAGTGGCAGCCGTCGAGGGCGGGGCAGTTAGGGAAAGGTTCAAGGGCGGGATGGATCTTCGGCGTCTTCATGATAAGCCGTGACTCCTGCTGTAGCTTCAGGGACGGCTCATATAATACCCCGCACGGGCGGCTTCGTCCTGAACTGCGCATGAACGACTTCAATCGTTGTTTGCCGGCTCAGCCGCTTCCTTCGCCGGGTCCAGCACGTGGAAGCCTTCGGCCTTGGCGGCTTCGAGCAGTTGCGGCGAGGCCGACACGAAGATGATCTCCGTGCCCTGGAACATCTCGCGGGCCACGACGGCGGCGGCCAGTTGCAGCGTGTCGGGCCAGCGCAGCGCGGCGCGGTCGAGGAGCTGGCGCGCGGCCTCCAGAACCGCGGGATTCAGCGGCTGCTGCACCATGCGCGCGGCTTCAAGGCGCAGGATGTCGAGAGCGGCCCTGGCGTCTTCAGCGGAGATGCCGCCGGAGCGCTCGCGCCGCCGCACCGCCGCGTAGACCTCCAGCGGAGTGGAGGCCGAGATCAGCTTGCGATTGTCCTCAACGGCTTCCATCAGGCGGATCAGGGCGTCGGTGCCCTGCTCCTGCACAAACAGCTTGGCGAAGGCCGTAGACTCCAGAAAGTAGCAGCTCACAGGCTCCCCCGTTCTTCTTCGATAGCCTCGGCTATGGAGTCGCCGTGGACCGCGACGGGATGGAAGCGCTGCGCCTCTTCGGGAATGCCGGCTTCGGCGCGGTTCAGGCGAATGGTGGTGGTGGGATAGGCAGGAGTCTTGGGGTTGGCGATCTTGCTGGTGATCACCACGCCGCGCTGGATGGCCTCGGCCAATACCGCCTGGCGCGATTCGGGGTGCTGATTCCAGCGAAAGGCCTTGCGGGGTAGGAAGGAGTCGCGGAACCACTTGAGGGCGATAAAGGCGTGCCCGCCCCGCTCGGCCTCGGCCAGCGCGGCGCACAATTCCTTCACTCTGGCGTCGATGTCGGCGGGAAGCACGGCTTCCTGGCTGTCCTCGTCCTCGTCGAAGGCTGGCTCGGCCGCCGCTCGCGTCGCGCGAACCGGGCGTGGAACTGATTCGCCGTCGTCGATGCGCTCAAAGTAGATGCGCACCTCATCCTCTTCCGGCAACCACGTCTCTGCCGGCGCATTGCGGCGCTTGCTGCGGCCGTTTTCGCCGCACAACTCGACGATGGCCTGGTATCCGGGAGGCGCCAGGAAATGCAGGGCTCGCGCCAGGCCGGGATCCGCTGAAAACCCGAGTTCGTTGAGTGCTTCTTCGATAATTTCTTCCGCGTCGGGAATGCTCAAGTTGCTCACATCTATGCCGTTCTGTGCGGCTTTTGAGGTCTTCATATTGTCTCCATATGCCGCGCCTTTTGCCTGCCGTGCGCCCGGAAGGTCTCCGGAAGCCTTAATGGCCTATTCCGGAGTCCGGTTGCACCGCGAAAGAAAGAGAGCAGCATTAGTTCTAAACCCGCGCCATCGTCTGGGGTGAACTCTGCTTTATTCCATCGACGGTAAGGGTGTTCTGTTGATTAAACCCGCGGGCTCTTGCTTCTATCCGACATCTGTATGCGGCCCGCGGCCTATCTCGAATCGATGTAAGGCGATTGATGGTATTCATACAGCTCTTTCAAATTAGAGCCTTGTTCCACTTCTCTCTTCTACCCCACATGGATTTGAGAAAAACTCTAGCTAATTACGGGGATAAAGCTTTACAGCCCTCAGTGTACCCGAAAATACCGGCCAACGCGCGCCAAAAGAAAGATATGTGCGCGCCGCTGTTCCGGCGCAGCCCCGATTCCGCGGAGATATACGCGCCGGCGCGCTTCTTTCAGGCGGCCAGCTTCAAAAAAATAATAGATCTGCGCCATGGCTTGCAACTGCTGTAGCTCGCCTGTCGCCCATTGCCTGGTTGCTTGCTCTGGCTGCGTACAGGCGTCCTAGTTGAAATATGCCTTATTGATTTTGGCAAAATGCGCCTTCCCCTCGGGCAGATCGTCGCCGGGGAAGATTGCATTCTGCGCGCAGAGGTCGGCGCAGTTTCCGCAGTCGATGCAGTCTTTTGGGTTGATGAACAACTGGGAGACGGTCCCGGCCTTCGGATCGTCAGCCGCGGGCGCTATGGCGACCGTGGAACACTCTGCCACGCAAACAAAGTCCTTGATACAGGCATCGGTTATTACATAAGCCATGAAAATGCTCCTGCCTTCTTCTTCGGGCACGCGGTGCAATTCGCCCTTCGAATTGAAGCCTATCCGATTCCGCCGCGTCCCTCCGTGACTCGAATCACACCAGGTCCTGCTCACACAATTAGGGCGATGGCAACGGAAGCCAATTTCTCCAGTTCGAGAGATGAAGAGGAATCTACCTGATAACGGTACGGGGCCAATCTACATCCTCCCGTAACCTCGCCGTGATGTTGCATTTGTAGTGCATCCTTGACGATGAAAACATGACCTATGCCGGACGTTCTCCCCTCTTGGCGCGGGCCTTCGCCTGCTGGAACTGGAAGTGCGCGCTGCTCAGTGCAATCGTCCGCTCTATGGTGTATCTGGCGGCCATGGCGCGCACCGGCCTGCATGGCGGTTTTTCTATCGTGCTGGTCGAAATGGCGTACGTCACGCTCACGGCCGGCGTCTATGCCGGCATGCAGCAGCGGGCTTTGGGCTTCCGCTCCCGTCTGCTGGGCAATCTGACCGTGGTTTTCGGCGTTCCCTGGCTGGCCTTGATCCTCGACTGGGTTGCCCATCGCGCTGCCGGGGCACTGGCCCCCGCAAGGGCCACCCTGGCAGTTTGCATATTTGCAACCGTTTCGGCCCTCTTCCACCTGCACATAATGCGCCGGGGCGCCTTCCTCACCGGTCGCGGCGGCCGCTCCCTGCTCAATGACTTCCGCCGCATTCCCCGGCTCACCGTAGGTTTCTTCTTTGCGCCGGTGGTGTTGATTTCCACTTTGAGCGCCCGCCTGGCGCGCGCCGCCGAATCGGAGGCCGCGCTGTAGCGAGCCCGGATCAACTGTAGTGGGCATAGAGCCTGCGCAAGCATGTATTTCCCGCAAGAGTCCCAATAGTTCCCGAACGGTTTCGTTGTGTCACCGGCAGCGGCTTTCGGAGGGTTTCTCCTATTGCATCAGGCTTGAATCGGTTCCGTGCCTTGATTAACGATCTGCAGGTAATTGGTGTAGACGAATACCCGGTCCCGCTCCCTCCCCGTACTCTCTCTGGCAATCCCTAACTCTTCCAGGCGCTTCAAAGCGCTGCTTACAGTTGGGATAGAGAGATTGAGGGCGCGAGCCGCCATTCCGATGCTGATGAGCGGTTTTTTCTGCATGTACTCGTGCACGCGTAGCGTAGAGAGAGCGGCACGTCCAAGGGATTGTATGAGCTTCCGATCCGCGCTGAAAAGGCGGATAAGTTCAACAGCGGTATCGGCCGCTTGCTTTGCGGTCGTCTCAACTCCCTCCACGAAGAACTCCAGCCATTCCTCCCACGCACCTTCCATGCGGACTTTTTGCAGCAACTCATAGTAGTGCGCACGGTGGGTTTTGAAATACAGGCTGAGATAGAGCAGCGGTTCACGTAAAGCGCCCCTGGTACAGAGCAGAAGCGTAATCAGCAAGCGTCCCAGCCTTCCGTTGCCGTCCAGGAAAGGATGGATTGTCTCAAACTGCACATGGATAAGACCTAGTTGTACCAGCAAGGGCAGCTTTTGCTCCTCATCACGGAGGAATTTCTCGAAGCTGTCGAGGCATTCCATCAGCCGCTCTGGTGGTGGCGGCACAAAAGCAGCATTGCCGGGCCGGGTTCCGCCGATCCAGTTCTGCGAGCGGCGAAACTCTCCCGGCGTCCGGTCCGTGCCGCGTCCGCCCCTCAATAGAATGCCGTGAATCTCCCGAATCAGCCGTAGCGAAGGCGGAAAGTTATTCCGCAGACGCTCCAGGCCGTGTTGTATGGCGGCCACATAGTTCGAGACCTCTCGCACATCGTCCATCGGAACGCCCGGCGCCCCCGCATTCTCAAAAAGCAGCAGGTCGGATAGGGAAGACTGCGTGCCCTCAATCTGAGAGGACAGAACCGCTTCCTTGCGAACGTAGAGATAAAGGAATAGTTCCGTGTCCGGCAAAAGAGTAGACAACCCATCCAGCCGCCCTAATGCCTGATTGGCACGGTCCAAGAGCGGAAAGAAGGCATCCAGTTCAAGCGGTGGGGTGGGCGGCAGCGGCAGAGGAATGAAGGCGCGGACGGTCTCGCCGGTCGTGGTGGACTGGGCATAATCTCCGGTCTGGCGTCGAATCGGCATGAGGTGTATACAAGCTTCCTTTCATAGTGCATTCTGCAATGAAAAGATAGCGCCTTATTCTTTAATAAGCAAGCCATTGAGTCCGATTAACGTGGTGCAGCAGATGGGAGCGCTATCGCTGAAACAGTGAGCAACAGAGGGGATGATTCAGTGAGAAAAGACAGGGAGTCGCTACAATTTCCGCTACAGTGGCCTTTCGATCTTTGCCTGATACAGGATCTAAGTTGTTGAAAGGATTGGAGGCGCGGGCCGGGATCGAACCGGCGCATAAAGGTTTTGCAGACCTCTCCCTTACCACTTGGGTACCGCGCCTTGGCAGGGCTGCCCTATCGATTACGTCCCATGCCGCCGTAGCCAACCCGGCCAGCGCCGGAGGGCGGAATGGAGCGGGAGACGAGATTTGAACTCGCGACCCTCGCCTTGGCAAGGCGATGCTCTACCACTGAGCTACTCCCGCTTAGTGCAATGTTGAGTATACCGGGCGGCTGAAATCGGGTCAAACCGCGGCCGGGGCCGCATTTCGGGCAGGCAAGGACGCGCCTTGGGCCGGTAAAGCCGCATCGGCACGCGATCCTTTCTCTTCCCGCACAATCTCTCCGTCGCGCATGTAGAGAATGCGGCCGGCTATCGACGCCGCTTCGGGATTGTGGGTAATCATCAGCGTGGTCTGGCCCAGCTCCCGGTTCGACCGCAACAGCATGTGCAGGACCGCGTCGGAGCTTTTGGTGTCCAGATTGCCGGTGGGCTCATCGGCCAGCACGATGGCCGGGCGGGCAATCAGCGCCCGCGCGATCGCCACCCGCTGCTGCTCGCCGCCGCTTAGCTCGCTCGGCCGATGCTCGAGCCGCCCCTGGATTGCCAGCAGATCGCAGAGATGGTCGAGATACTTCCGGTCCAGAGGTCCGGTACGGCCGCTGACGGCCCAGGCGATCTCGATATTGCCCATCGCCGAGAGGGTGGGCAGCAGATTGAATTTCTGGAAGACGAAGCCGATGCGGTGCTTGCGCAGCCGGGTGCGCTCGCCGTCCGAGAGGGTGGCAAAATCCACGCCGTCGATCACCACGCGCCCCGCGGTGGCCTGGGTCAGCCCGCCCAGCAGGTAAAAGAGGGTGGACTTGCCCGAGCCCGAAGGCCCCACAATGGCTACAAACTCCCCGCGCTCGACGGCCAGCGAAACCCCGCGCACGGCGGTGACCGGGATTCGGCCCGCTCTATATACCTTGGTCAGATTCTCGGCGAGAATGATGGGCGTAGATTCTATGGGCTGCACATTTCCCATTGTAAATGCGGCATACGCCGGGCTGCTCCCGTTAAAATGGAGACGCAACGATACCCCACCCAGGATTCCCCGCGCATGACCCTCAACATGAAATCAACACTTGTGACCTCTCTGGAAGCGGCCGCCTCGCAGGCCGGACTGGTTCTGCACTCCGTTACCGAGGGCAGCGATTTTCATGGCCGGCCCACGGCGGTCTTTCAGCTTGGGCTTCCCGATGGCGAAATGGCCGGACGGATGCTCAAACTCGAGCTAAGCGAGACCTTCAACTTCGATAAGCCGGAGCTGCTGCCCACGATGACGGCGCACCTGGCCGCCGAGGCCAAACGGCTGCGCGATCCCCGGCCCGAGTGTTACGTGACCATGGGCGGCCTGCCGGTAGCCTTTGGCCAGTTTCAGTGGCCCTTTCACCGCTCCACCTCCGGCGCGGACACTTACATCGTGCATGGCGAGGTTCAACTGGCCGACGGCGGCGCGCACAACCTGCACGCCAAGGTGGCCGCCTCGGTGACACAGACCTTTGCCGAGATTTTGCCGTCGATGGAGCAGCCCTACGCGGAGAGCTTCGTCTACAACGCCGTCCGCA
>Ga0326728_10021164_pt1 | contig 12276 bp, 10 predicted proteins | sample MB3enrmetagenome_FD_207602 | JGI IMG/M metagenome (GOLD analysis project Ga0326728, IMG submission 207602) | Lab enriched peat soil microbial communities from McLean, Ithaca, NY, United States - MB31MN | ecosystem: Environmental > Terrestrial > Soil > Wetlands > Peat | place: USA: New York...
CCCAGGAGGTGACCCATGTTCTTGTCGCTTCCTGAGCTCCAAAAAGAAAGAGGTTTCCCGCACCCTTCTAGAAAGAAAAAACTCTTGAAATTAAAGAGAGAATCTACCTTCTCGTGACCGGCCCTTTAAGGATTTGGGGGATTTGGGCGAAGAGGCTCGCAGCTCTCTGAACCTGCGGGTCGCCTTTGGTTTCCGCTTCCTCACCGTCGGAAAGGCCGAAAACCAGACTGAGCAGTTCGGCCTTGATTCTCAGTTTCAGATAATCCTGGTCGATATCCCAGTATTCCGCAGGCGTGCGAACTCCTCTTCTGGTGAGGTAGTCGTTGAAATCTTCGAGCATCGCGGCGTCCGGCTCGAAAGAGCGATTGGAGCGCCCATGGAGCGTCAAGTACTCGGAGGCAAAGTCCGTGAAGGTCCCGGTCTGGTTTAAGAAAGCAACCCAGGGATCGAGTCTGCGGGGGGGAATTTCGACGTCCGGCGTGATTCCCCCGCCGGGCGACAGCGGCCTGCCATCGTCGGTCGAGAAGTGGCTGGAATTGGAGGCGGGGTCAAGCTCGCGGCCCGGCGCGGCCAAGGCCGTTCCCGGAACGGGGCGTTGAAGGGAGCGTCCGCTGGGGGTGAAGTACTGAGCGGTGGTGAGCGCAAGTCCTGTTTCCTCGCTTAAGGCCGTTACGGATTGCACCACGCCTTTTCCGTAAGTTGGTTCGCCGACGATAACCGCCCGGTCGTGCTCTTGCAACGCCGACGCGAGCACCTCCGCAGCGCTGGCTGTTTCCCCATTCACCAGAATGATCATGGGCAAGTCGAAGCGGGGAGCAGGAGCATGCCCCGGCCCTGCGGGGGAGGTTGCACGGTAAGCTTTTTCAGGCGATGCGCGGCCGCGCATGGTCATGACCAGGGCATCAGGTTTCAGGAAAAGGCTGGCTACGCCAATCGCGGCGTCCACTACGCCGCCATGGTTGTCGCGCAGGTCCAGGACCAAACCGCTCGGAGGCGGCGTCGCCAGCTTAGCCAACACATCCGAAACTTCCTGCGGAGTTTTCTCCTCGAAGCTGCTCAAATGCATGTACCCGATCCCGGGAGACAGCAAAAAAGATTTGTCCACGCTGGGCAGGGCCACCTCCGCCGGTTTCAGATCGTAATCTTGCGAGACGTACCGGCCAGGATGAATGACCCCCAGGCGCACAGGGTGAGAGCGGGAGCGACGCAGCAAATCGACCAAGGTCTGAAAGTCCACCCTGTTGACGCGCGTGCCATTGATTTCCACGATTTCATCGCCAGGCCCCAGCCCCGCCCGCGCTGATGGCGAGCCCTGAGCAGTCTGGAGCACCAATATTTTGCCCGGGGTTACATACAGGATGGATCCAAATCCCAGCGCCTCACCACGGGTTTGTTGTTTCAGAAGCTCGAATTGGTCGCGGTCGAAGAAGGAACAGAAGGGGTCCAGAGCGGAGAGCATACCCCGGATGCCCCCGTCAAGGACGGTCGCATCAGGATCAACGGGCTCGGCAAAGTTTTTTTGAATGGTGCCGTAGGCTTCCGTAAACTTCAGGCTTTCGACCGTGACCTCATCCGAGGGCAGTGAACTCTGAGGGAAAGCGACGGCCCCAGGGATCAAGATGGCGAGCCCCAGAAGGGTCAAGGCAACGAACTTTGTCGAGCACTTCAACTGGTCCGGGTCATCCTCCTTATTCAGTATAACCCGAGGTCGTAACAATGTCCCCTAAAGGTTTCCTCGCAATGTAGAGGGGTAGCACAGGCACTCTTGCCTGTGCCGGTCGGCCCTACACATCAACCTTGGGCACAGGCAAGAGTGCCTGTGCTACCCCCCTAAAGCGCATAACTCAGATGCAATCTGCCTACCGTGAGTGTAGAATATTTGCGTAATTCATAGCGTCGTTCACAGGAGTTTTGACCATGGAGAAGGAGCAAGATGTAAGCCGCCGCGACTTCTTGAAGGCGGCTGCCGCAGCGGGCGTGGCTAGCGCACTGTCCGGTGGGGGGGCGCCTGCCATTCTGGCCCATCCGAGTCCCAACAACGTTGTCAATTATGGAATGATTGGCACGGGGACGGAGGGGTGCACGCTGCTCAAGTTCTTAGCGACCATTCCCGAGGGCCGGTGCATTGCCACTTGCGACATTTATCCCCCAAATCTCAAGAAGGGGGTTGAAACCATCGGCTCAAATCCCCAGACGTATGAAGACTACCACCAGATGCTGGAGAGGAAAGATCTCGACGCGGTGATGGTGGTGACGCCGCTTAATCTCCATACCCAGATGGTGGTCGATGCCATGAGCGCCGGCAAGCACGTCTTCGTCGAAAAGACCATGTACTTCAAGGAAGACGAAGAGGACCAGATTCGCAAGGCGTTGGCAGAGCATCCGAAACAGGCGCTGCAAGTCGGCCTGCAACGCCGCTCCAGCGTCCTCTACCAGGTGGCCATGGAGATGATTCGCAAAGGCGCTCTGGGTAAAGTGATGTTTGTGCGCGCGAATTGGCATCGCAATAGCGATTGGCGGCGGCCCGTGCCCGACCCCAAGTACGAGCGGCTCATCAACTGGCGCATGTACAAGGAGTATTCGGGTGGATTATTTGCCGAGTTGTGCTCCCACCAATTGGACGTGGCCAATTGGGCTATTGGCGCGGACCCCATCTCGGTGGTGGCTACCGGCGGAATCGACTATTGGAAGGACGGGCGCGAAGTCTGCGATAACATCCAGGCGATTTACGAATACGCAGGCGGTCAGAAGTTTTTGTGGAGCGGCGTGCTCTTTAACGAGCATTTCCAGTTTGAGGAAGAGATCATGGGTGATCGGGGTACGCTCGTTATCACCCTCGGGAAGGGATTGTTCTATCGGGAACGGGTGGTGAAGGTGTCGAATGCCGGCCTCAAGGAGAATTGGTGGGCAGGCGCCACGGTGTCAAAAGCGGCAACGCAAGAAGGGATTCCCATTTTCCCGGAGCACACCGCCAATCCAGAGACGGGGTTCGTGGACCGCGAATTGCTCTATGCCAAGCGCTGGCTAGCGTCGATGGGAATTTACAAGTACGAGGAGGAGCATGACCCCTGGTGGAGTGAGATGTCGAATTTCTTTGCCACGATTCGGGAAGGAAAGCCGGTCATCGCTCCGCTGGAAATCGGCGTGGCGGATGCGCAAGGAGTCATCTACGGCAACCGGGCGGTTGAAACGGGGCAGAAAGTCTTTTGGCCCAAGAAGGCAGTCAGTTAGTCATGAACAGAGAATAGTGAATGGTGAATAGTGAATTATAAATTGCAGATTCTGAATTGTAACATATAAAGATGATATCTATTATGTAATCACTAGGAGCACAGCTTAATGAGATCGGCGTGGGCAACTAGATTCAAAGTAGCTCAGTGCTGAAGGTCCCCGGCAGTTGAATTCTGACTCCTGACTTATGCCCTCGGACTCCTTCTCGCCGCTCGTCACTGAATTATGATCCGCCTAGACAATTCAAAACTCCCCACCCGCCGTTCGCCATTCAGCATTTACTATTCACTATTTATAATTCTGCTCGTCATTTGTCACTCGTCACCCGTCACTGCTGCGGCTGCTCAAAAGGCGGAAAGCACGGTTCGCTACGAGGCCTCCCACGAAAGCATGGGCACGGTTTTCACGGTGGCTGCTTATGGGCGGGACCGGACTTTTCTCGGGGAGGTTGTGGAACAGGTTTTCGAGGAAGTTGACCGGCTCGACGAGCAGATGAGCAATTACAAGCCGGAGAGCGAACTTTCCGTCATCAACCGCGAGGCCGCGAGTCATCCTGTCGTCGTTGAGCCTGGACTGTTTCATTTGCTCGAAATCTCCGTCCACCGCAGCGAAGAGACGGGCGGGGCTTTTGATGTCACCGTAGGCCCGCTGATGAAGTCCTGGGGTTTTTTCCGCGGCCGCGGGCGTTTTCCGACGCAGGCTGAAATCAGTGAAGTCCTCAAGCGAGTTGGGTATCAGCATCTGAAATTGGATGCCGAACGGCGGACCATCCGATTTGACGAAGCGGGAGTTGAAATCGACCTGGGGGGCATCGCCAAGGGCTACGCGGTGGATCGCGCCGTTGAGGTTCTTCGCTCCAACGGCATCACCTCGGCGCTTGTCTCCAGCGGCACCAGCAGTATCTACGCTCTCGGCTCGCCTCCCGGAGCGCATGGGTGGAAGATCACCATGCGCGATCCTTACGACCCACACAAGCCTGCGGATGTCTTCCATCTCCAGAACTATTCACTGTCTACCTCGGGAAGCTACGAACGGTTTTTTAACATTGGGAGCAGGAGCTATTGCCATATTATGAATCCGCATACGGGCTGGCCGGTTCAGGGTGTGCTCTCCAGCGCGGTGCTGGCAGCTACTGGGACGGATACCGACGGAAGATCAGCCGGTTGCTTTGTGATGGGCGTCGATGGCACCCGGAAGTACCTGGCCGCTCATCCCAATCTCGCCGTCATCTTCTATCTCCCCACAGATGTCCCGAGCAAGTACAAACGCGTCCTGCTGCGCTCGGCTTCCTACAGCATTCCTGCCGAGAGTGTCGTGGAGGTCGACGAGTAGGTGCACTGCAAAGCGGCTGTGCCCTTCTGATGAAAGAAGCTGATTCACGCCAAGGCGCAAAGTACGCGAAGGTCGCAAAGAACACCTGGGATCTCACTTCTAGGATTCCAGGTCCCGCCGTCGGGCTGCTATCGCCGCCGGAAAAGTCTCGCCTTCCTGCTGAGGCTCCTCGAGATCCCTACGAAGGCGTTCCTGAATTTCGGGTCGAAGGGCAAGGCCCGCGTCAGGATCAACAAGAATCTCGCGGAATTTCTCCTCGACGACTTCCCCGATAAGGGCCTTCAGATCCTCGACTGAAAGGTCTTTGACCATCTGCATAGTCACCAACTCCCCTTACATTCTACACCTGAAATGGCTGAGAAGTACGGCTCCTTGACCTTATCAGGACGGCCAAGCCGGGCTTTGGAGTGCGGCAGCTTGCTTGCTGCCGCTTTCTTGCTGGCCAGCTTGCTGGCCGGGATCACGCTGCCTTGCATCGTGCGAGCAAGCTCGCGACGAACCAGAGCGGCAGCAAGCTGCTGCACTCCAAAGCCCGCCGTCAGCCCCCTGGAGGAAGGGATGGCTATGGACTCCAGGGGGCGGCGCCGGGCACGCTTTGCTAAGAGCGTTCGAGGCGCAGGTTGTCCGTGAATGTGAAGAAAGTGGCCGCGGTTCGCGCATCGGCCTCGGCCTTGGCGCGGTCAAGCTTATTGGCGACCACGCCTTCGAGGGTCACATTGCCGTTCTTCACGACGATGTGGATAGGCGGAAGAGCCTGGTCGGCGTAACGAATGAAGAACGGGTCTTTGTAAATCGCCCGCGCGATGGCCAGGCGCAGCCTATCGTCGTATTGAGAAGTCGGGAGGACTTCGAGGTTGTTGTCGAACTCGGTCACTCCTTTGATGTGAGCTAGGAAATTGCCAATGTCTTGCTTTTTGAAGGGTTGTGTGACTTGGCCGCTCACAGCCAGCCGGCCGTCCTGAAGCTGCAAATCAATGTTGTCGAAAATCGTGTAGGCGTAATACGTCAGGATATCTTTCCGCGCCTGGTCGGCGATCTGGCGGGGGGATACGTCATCCGCATGAACGTTGATGCTGTCGACAACGGTCACGCCGTCCACCTTGCGTGCCGCACGTTCCGCATCCATCTTGAAGCCGACGCTATCTACCGTGCCCGTGAGTGTGGCAACTCCATTGCCCACGTTAACCTGAACGTCCCCGTGCTTGAAAACCTGGGCGTGATAGAGCTTGTCCTCGATCTTCGCAGTGATCTGTGCAGGTGAATCGACTTGTTTCTTAGCGAATGTCATTTGGGCCGCCAAAGCCAACATGATTGGCGCAAAGAGTAGTTTTGTTCCGCGCATGGTAATCCTCCTTCTCGCCCCCTACTTGGATCGATCTAGGGTGGGCCGCATCTTTTGCGGTTCCGCGGGTTCCCTGCCCTTTCACTCTCGCCGATCCCGAGCCCTGGCGGAACCAGCAGTCACGCATATTGACGTTGCAGTCTGGGAGGAGGTTACAGAACCTTGAGCAATGGGTGGGCGAACAGCCGCTATCACGCGAAGGCGCCAAGTACATAAAGGCCGCCAAGCAAAACCTGCCGCTACGTTACCGACCCATGAGATCGAGCGCCATGGCAGCAGCGCCGTATAGAGGCGAGTACAAGCCAAGCTCGGCGGCCACAATCTCTGTCGAATAGCCAACGGTGGGCGAGGCTAGTTCTGTTAAACACCTCTCGAGGGGGTCCAGGAGGATTCGCCCGGCGAGGGTCAGTCCGCCGCCGAGGACAATTCTATCCGGGTTGAGAATGCGGATGACGGTCAGCAAACCGCGTGCAAGCCAACCAGCCGCTTCTTGGACAATCTGAAGCGGCACGGTGTCGCCCTCGGAGGCTGCCTGCACGATTTCCTTTGCCGTAATCCCTTCGGCGCTCTCTGCGCTCGAGTCCCCGATGCGGGTGGGGCTCTCCCTGCGCCGCCGTTGCCACTCCTTGCCTCGCTCAGCAATGGCCCAACCTGAACTAAAACTCTCCAGGCATCCCACAGCTCCACAGGAGCATGTAATTCCTGTGCCGGAGATAGGAATATGTCCCAACTCCCCTGCTAACCCGTCCTTGCCTCGATAGATCTTCCCATTCAGAATCAGCCCCGCTCCGACACCTGTACTGAGCGTGACATAGACCATCGCATCCGTGCCGCGGCCGGCGCCATAACGGAATTCGCCCAACGCGCCGGCATTGGCGTCATTGTCAATCAGGCAGGGCAAACGCAAGTTCGCGCCAACCCATTCGGCAAAGGAGAAGTTCTTCCAACCGGGTGAATGCACCGAAGTGACCGTTTGGTGCTGGAAATCCACGGGCCCGCCAAAGCTGATTCCGCAGGCGCCCACTGGAGAGTCCGATTGTTCAAGGAGAGTTCGGGTGCGTCGGTGGATTTGTTCAAGCATCCAATCCCGGCCTCCGGAACGCAGCGTGGCGCCTTCCGAAAGCGCAAGCCGGCGTCCCTGGTGGTCAAAGAGGCCAAGGCGGAAATGGGTGCCGCCGATGTCGATGGCAAGCGCGTTATTCATTCCCAATATCGCGGTGCGAGACCCGGGTTTTATAGCCCTCACTGGCCAGGGCGCGGCCAACCTTTTCGGCGAGGGCGACCGAGCGGTGACGCCCACCCGTGCAGCCGATCGCAATGGTAAGGTAGCTCTTGCCCTCCTGGATGTAATTGGGAAGAAGGTAAAAAAGCAGGTCCATCAAATGCTTCATGAAGGCCCGCGTGGAGGGGAAAGAATCCATAAAACGTTGCACGGCCGCGTCTCGCCCGGTCTTGCTTTTCAGCCGCGGGATATAGTTTGGGTTGGGGAGAAAACGCGCGTCGAAAACCAGGTTGGCGTCCGACGGCAGGCCGAAGCGAAATCCAAACGAAACCACAGAGACCAGGATGGCTCGAACTGCGGACAATCCGCCGAACTGCGTCTGGATGAAGTCTCGCAGTTCGTGCACGTTCATCCGGCTAGTATCAAGTGTGACATCCGCGAGCTGGCGCATGGGCTTCAGCAGAGTGCGTTCCAGCCGGATTCCCTCGCGCACCGGAAGTTCACGCCCCAAAGGATGGGGGCGACGCGTTTCCTCGAAGCGGCGGATCAAGGCCTTGTCAGAGGCCTCCAAAAACACCAGTGACAAATTCGCGTCGCTGTTTCGGAGGTCCTGATAGACGGTGGGAAGTTGGCTGAGCGCCGCGCCTTCCCGAATGTCAACCCCTACCGCCGCACGCTGCATCCGGCTGGGCCCATGACGGCACGTATCCGCAAAGCGGGCTATCAAATCGATGGGCAGGTTGTCGACGCAGTGATAGCCAAGATCCTCGAAGGCCTTGAGAACTGACCCCTTGCCGGACCCGCTCATCCCCGTAATTAGGACGAAATGTTTCCGGTGCTTGGTGGCGGCCATAGAAAATCAGAAAACAGAAGGCAGTTCGGCAGTGGGCAGATGGGCAGGTAGGCAGGTGGACAGATGGGCAGGTCGGCAGTGGGCAGCCGGCGGAGCGGGCGGTGGGCAATAAGCATTCGACTGCACGATCATAGGTCGCCTTTCCTGATTTGAATTGTGACCCACTCTTCTGGAAGACGCGGATTTAGCAGCGGATGGTTCATGCCAGTAATGACTGACCATGTCCCCATCTGCCCACCTGCCTACCTTCCCACCTGCCCATCTACGGTTCCGGCTCGATCAATCCCAGGTTGCCATCAGGGCGGTGGTAAATAACGTTGACACGCTCGGTCAAGGGATTGCGAAATACGACCGCGCCCGCACGCGACTGGTCGAGAGTGGCGATTGCTTCTTCGAGGCTCATGGGCTTGATCGGAACTCGCTCCGCCTCGATCGTGCGATGTTCTTCTTGCTCGATACGGCTAGGGCCCAGAACGTTCAAGACCACCGTAGTGGTCGGCTTGGGGCGTCGCTTGCGCGTCAGTTTCCTCTCCCGCAGGCGGACAGCTTGGCGTTCCAGCTTGGCCAGGGCGCCGCTTAGAGAGGTCCGAGGGTCCCCCGACTCTTCGATGCCCACCAGGGTGTGATCGCGAATCTTCACGGTGACTTCTGCGAGGCGGCGGTGCTTTTCCGCCGTCAGGATGACATGCATCTCGTAGGTGTCACCCAGAAGGCGATTAATCTTGCGCAGCCTCTCCCGGGTATACTGACGTAAGTCGTCGCCGACCTCCATTTGTCGTCCAGTAAAGTCAATGTTCATGAACGCGCCTCCTCAAGAGTGCCAGCCCAACAGTCGGCGGCCCATTGTGCGCCATAAACTGCGCCCTGCAAGGGCGTCATTCCGAGCGCAGATTGCTCCCCTTCGCTCCGCCCAGGGTCGGAACGACAAGGTTGCATTGAGCCACCAGGTGGCGAGGTGAACCCGCCCGTACAACAGGAACTCTGCAGTTGTTTTTGCGTTGCGAGGGTGTAGGGGGGACCAACGTTTTCAACTTCCAAATTCGGGTTCAAGCTTTTACCCTGCGTTGGTGGGTACTGGGAATGCGCATGTCCTCGCGGTACTTTGCCACTGTTCGGCGGGTTACGCAATAGCCGACTTTCTGCAATTGCTGCGTAATTTGCTCGTCCGTGAGCGGTTTCGCGGCCTCTTCTTCCTCGATCATCCTCTTGACCAGCCGCTTGAGGTTGATTAAGGAAGTGGCCGCGCCCGAGGGTCCTTGCACCGCTTCCGAAAAGAAATAGCGCAACTCGTACACGCCCTGCGGGGTATAAGCATACTTATTCGCCACGGCGCGGCTGACCGTGGAAGGATGGACGCCCACTTCCTCCGCGACGTCCTTGATCATCATGGGGCGAAGGTAATCAATCCCACGGTCCAGGAATTCATTCTGCCGCCGAATAATCGCCTCACATACCTTGACGATCGTCTGTTTCCTCTGCTCGATGTTCTTGATCAGTTGAATGGCGGAGGTGAACCGCTCTTTGACGTAATTGCGCACCTCCCGCGTCGTACTGTCCTCTCCCAACAGCCGCCGGTAATGGTGGCTGAGTCGCAATTGGGGAAGGCCGTCCTCGTTCATGACCACCTGATAAGTATCGCCCGCCTTCACAAATGCCACATCGGGTTCGATGAGCCGCGCTTGCGTGTTGTTGTAGCGCTGGCCCGGTCGTGGATCCAGCTTGCGAATCAGTTCCACGCAACGCTCCACGGTCTTAACCGGCCGGTCGAGAGCACGGGCAATCTCCCTGTACTGCTTGTTCTGGAGCTGCTTGAGATAGCCGGAAATGATCTGCTGGGCCAGTGTATTGTCAGGGGCCAGCGTGTGCAGTTGAATGAGAAGGCATTCACGCACGTCCCGAGCCGCCACCCCTACCGGATCGAAAACCTGGATCAAACCCAGAGCCTCCTGAACGTCGGCCAGCGGGTGCCCTCCGGTTTGAGCAATCTCCTCCAGCGGAGCCGTAACGTAGCCGTCTTCGTTCAAATTGCCGATGATGGAATACCCCGCCTCGCGCACGGAATCCGAGCACACGGAAAGGCTCAATTGCCATTCCAGGTGAGCAGACAGAGAAGTGGGTTGGGAGAGGAAATTCTCGAAGGAAGGTCGTTCGACGACCTCGGACTCAGGAGATCGGAACCCGGGGTCAAGGTAGTCGTCGAAAAAGGACCCGAAATCGATCTCCTGGAACGAATCCTGATGGTCACCGTTACGGGCGACATGATTTGGGGAGGGCGTAGCATTCTCCGCAGCTTCCGTCCTCTTGTCGACTTCATCGATGCTCGGAACGTCCTCCGGGACTTCTTCCAGGACGGGGTTGGCAACCATCTCCCGGTTAATCATCTCGCGCAGTTCCAGCTTATTGAGCGCAAGAACGCTTACCATCTGCACAAGGCCCGGCGTCAGAATCTGTTTCTGCGCCACCTTGAGGTTCAGCCCGATTCTGGGAGAAGGTCCACCGCCCATAGGTTTCAATAACTCTAGAGACTGGCGCGATCCAACTACATTGTCAACCGGAAACTGTCGCCCAGGTAGACTCTTTTCACCTCGGCGTCGTTGCCCAATTCTTCCGGCGAACCGGAACGGAATATCCGTCCGTTATTAATGATATAGGCTCGATCAGTTACCTGCAAGGTGTAGGGTACGTTGTGGTCTGTCACCAACACGCCTATCCCGCCACTTTTCAGGCGCACTATGATTTTCTGTATATCCTGAACCGTGAGCGGATCGATGCCCGAGAACGGCTCGTCCAAGAGGATGAAAGAGGGCGAAATTACCAGAGACCTTGCGATCTCCACACGCCTCCGCTCACCTCCCGAGAGCATATAACCTTCACTTCGCCTTACCTGCTGCAAGCCCAAATCTTCGACCAACTCTTCCAGCCGCTCACGACGCTGATGAGGGTTTAGCGGCAAGGTTTCAAGCACGGCCATGATATTTTCTTCCACAGTCAGCTTTCTAAATATGGAGGGCTCTTGGGGAAGGTAGCTGATTCCGTTTCTGGCCCGGACGTACATGGGGAAGTCCGTGATGTTCACTCCATCGAGCATGACTTGGCCGGAATCCGGGCTGGTAAGACCAACAATTATATAGAAAGTCGTGGTCTTGCCCGCTCCGTTCGGCCCCAGCAGCCCCACCACCTCCCCCTGAGTAATGCACAGGCTAATGTTATCAACAACTTTGCGTCCCTTGTACGATTTCGTCAGCTCAACTGTCGAGAGAATCTGCATGGTCGCTCACGGCGCGACACGGTGCTGCAATAAAGAGGGTGTCCCATCACCTCCCTCCACAAGAAGCCTATCATCGTGGACAAACACTGTCAAACGTTGGCCTGTGGTGGAGCCCTTTTGCTCATCGTGGATAGTGGGGGGGCCACCCGTGAGGATGATTTTTCCTGTGCTGGCGAAGTACTCGCCGTGCTCACCCGTAGCTCGACGTCCCGGTTGCACGACCACGACGTGCCCATCCGCCATGGCGCGCTCGACTTCGGAATCTTGACTCGTCCCCAGCCGGGAGAAATAAACATCCATCTTGTCACTTTCCATGGTAGTTGTCTCTGTCTGCAACTTCACATGCCCACGGTAACTCGCTTTGCCTCCTTCGTCAAAGGCCTCCAGGAAATCGGCACGTACCGTGAGCGGCCGCGTTTCGTGGCGGGGGGTTCCAGATGAGGGTGCCGTTCCTGCCGCATAGGAAGCCGGTTGAAGGTGGGAGGTCAATACCTGGGAGCCGGAACTCATGCGCTTCGCCATCCTGTAAACGTCCAAGCTGGTCGACTCCACCACATCCGCCCCCCGCCAGGCGCGCACCTTCCCCTCGTAGTGCACCCATTGGCTGCGCCGCTGGGCGACCATGCGGTCAGCCAATACGTTGGTGGGATCCGGAGCTTGCCCGCCCGGCTTCTGATCTCCAGTTTCGAAATGAGTGCTCTGCACTTTGCCGGTCCCTTCCGCAGTGTCACTGCGGAGATCATAGTAAAGGCGGTCACACCTTGCCCTGCTCTCATCGTCCCATAGCTGTGGGCGCCCCGTCAGGGTCACACCCTGCGCGGCTGCCGAGTAGACTGACTCCTGGGCGCTAGCGTTGCGGGCGCCGTCTCGGAAGGTGTAATTCCCGGATTGCGTGACCTCTTTCAGGGCGTGCGTCGCCTCATCAAAGGTGGCCAATAATCGATCGGCGGTGCTTTCTTGGGCGACACTGCCGGGAGGGGCGTTCCTGGATGGCTGGAAGACAATATGAGTCGGGTATCGGCCGCGAA
>Ga0326728_10021165_pt1 | contig 12276 bp, 7 predicted proteins | sample MB3enrmetagenome_FD_207602 | JGI IMG/M metagenome (GOLD analysis project Ga0326728, IMG submission 207602) | Lab enriched peat soil microbial communities from McLean, Ithaca, NY, United States - MB31MN | ecosystem: Environmental > Terrestrial > Soil > Wetlands > Peat | place: USA: New York...
CGGACACATTTCATAGAGCGCATGCTTGGGCCGTCGTGAATCAGGACGACGACTTGGCCGTGTCGGTGCGAAGCTTACTTGCGTCTTCGTTTGAGTAGGTACACCGAGGCGGCTAGGGCGGTGAAGGCGACTAGGGCCGCGGCGCTGAACTCCAGTTTCGGTTTGGGCTGCAAAAATGATCGATTGTTCACTTTATGAAAGCGTTGGGGACATCTATGCGTCGGTTTTTCTTGTCAACAACAAAAACGATTCTATATCGACCAATCCTAACCCGTTAATTGTTGTCTGTGCCGCGGATTTTTTCGATATCCTACCGGTCAAGAACCTCGGGATAATTTGGCAGATCATTTAGTAGGTCCTGAGCCAACTTCTTTCTTTCTGGTTCGACGATGTCCGCGACGAATCTGTCAACATTCCTATGTACTGCCACTTTGTACTTCGGAAGGAGGTTCTTGACTATATCCCTGGTGTTGGTTGAACTCTTCAAGCGTGATTGCCGCGCCTTCCTCCCGCATCTCATGCAGGGCTTTCTCTAACCTCTTCTTTTCATCTTCGGACAACGCGGTCTCTGGCAATCTTGATCTCAGAACTTCCTCCTCTAATGCTTCGGTTCGCAGGAGCAGCGTACGAACCGCCTCAATCACATCCTTTGACGCATAGTAAACTGGATGCACCAGTTCTTCTATTTTGATCTCCTGTACGCCCATTCAACCTCTCCCTTTCTTGCAACCTAGCTTCGGGGGCCTCAGCCCGTAATAGGCCATCACAGGTTACCTTAGGCTAACCAGCCTATTATAGGGTACTGCAATCCTAGGTAGGTTGAGAATATAACACGTACGCTGCGTACACTGCCAAAGTCTTCAGTTGCCGCAAATACGCCCTCGTATTCCTGAATTGTGGAAGTTGTTTAGCCGTTAAATTGACTTTCCCGAAGAAAGAGAAAGGGTGGAGCGCTTGTGGGCGCTCGGACGATTATTTGCGTCTTCGTTTTAGTAGGTATACTGATGCTGCTAGTGCTGAGAATGCGACTACGGCTGCGGTGCTGAATTCTGGGACGGGTATGTTCGTCTGTTCCAAGTAGACGTTCTGGCCTGTGCCGGTTTCTCCAGGCGTTATGGAGACGCTCCAGGTTTGGGTTGCGTAGCCTGGGCTGCTTATTGTGAACTTGTATTGGCCTGGAGGTAGGTAGGCTTGGTAGATGCCGTCGTACGTGTAGAAGTTGAAGCCGCTCGAGTTGGTCGAGCTTGCTCCCACCACGTTCACCAATCCCCAACTTAGGGTGCGGAACTCGTTACTCCACGTGAACGCCAGCGCGTTGCCGCTGATGAACCCGTTCAAGTCAACCTCGAAGATGGCTGAGGCTTCGCCGCTGTTGTGAGTGCCCGAGATCTGCCAGACACCCTCCTGCGAGTACGGGCCAAGGTGGTTTGCGGCTAGGCTGTGGCCGACCAGTTCCGGTTTCAGCGCCGTGTCCTCAGTCAGGCTGATGCCGCTTGTGGCTGTTGTGCCGGGGATGATGTGGTAGGATTCACCCATCAGAAGACCGTTGACGTTAGAGGGCGGGTAGTATTGGGCGCCGTCCGCGATGACCGTGCCGCCGGATGGGAAGGGTAGAGCAGTCCATGTGGTAGACTGCGTGTTGTTAGCGTACCAGTTAACGAAGTCAACTTCCGCCGTCCAACCACCCGTATAGTCGGGGGCGCCTTCGATTCCTGTATTCGAGAAGTAACCCGGCACGCCCACGCCGAGTCCAGTTCCTGGGCTCGTGTAGCAGTTGACCTGGAAACCGCAGATCGTCGTCGCGAATAACGGATCGTTCATGTATGCTTGCTGCGGGTCGAACTGTGCGAAGACGCCGTCATCAGTTCCCGCCGCCGGCACTTGAGGTAGCCCCGCCATCATAACGTGTAGTAGCGTTACGCCGCCTGGGACGTAGTTGTATGTGTTCAGAGGTTTGGGTACGGGTACGGCCGGGTGGAGTGGGCCGAAGGGGTACTGGTCGGTTCCATCCGCCGCCCTAGCAAACCCATTTCCAGTCGTGTAAGTCCCTTCGCTCGACATCCACTCCGCAACCAAATTACCCGAATCATCGAACAGTCTAACCCTGGCAGACATGTTTTCACCGGTCGGCGTGATTATGCTCTCTTTCTTGAAGAGAACATCCAACGTCACGTTGACGCCGATGATCAGGTTGAGCTTCATGTCAGCCACCTGCCCCGGCTGACCGTAGAGCGTGAAGTCCTTGTCCTGTATGTAGCCGTACGTATACCCTCTCAAATCGTATTGACCCGCCGGAATCGCGGACGGATACAGCGGCAGATAACCCGTTACAGCTTGCTCGTACGTTCCCCCGTCCGATAGAGTCGTAGGGCTCCAATGAGCCGGGGAGAACAACAGCGACCTTGTCGAGAAGAAGGATAAACCACCCGTATACCCGCCGACCCAACCCAGATCACTCAACTCCTGCCCGAAGTACGTGTCGTTCGCCATGCCATCGTATGGCACCAAGGTACCCCCCTGCGAGTACAAGGGGCCCCATCCTCCGCCGCACATTTGGATAGTTGCGTTCCAGTTGCTCTGGAAGAGACAACTAGTCAAAACCGTATCCTGAAGATCGGAAGGCTCATCTCCAATGAAGTCGATCAGCGTGCCGTTCGCGTAAAGTCCGATGTCAATTTCTTGGCCCACCATGTAGACACAGCCCGATGTGGTCGACGTTGCCGTACATCGCGGGTCTCCTGCGAAGTTGGGGACATCCCCCTTAGTGGTTGGGATCCCTGATGGGGATGGAAAAGTCGGTGAGGTAATACCGCCCGGCGTGTCTGTGTAGCCGACCGGGTTTCCCCACACCCAGTTTCTGCTAACCCTCGGCCGTTCCCAGTCGATACTGAAAACTGAAATGTTCAAGCCGACACCGCGATAGACGTGGTCGCTGACATCGGTCGGGGTACCGCTCAAGGTTACGGACACCTGCTCTGCTGGACCGTGCTCTATGTAACCGAGAACGTACACGTGCGGCGTGTAAGTGCCGGATGGAATCCCGTAATTCTCCCCGCCCCAAGTATCATTCCAACCCCAGAACTGAATAGTCGCCCGGCCGGTTTCGATCGCGTGCGCGTTTAGTTTCGCCTTATCCAAATCATTCCTTTCACGCAGGGTCGTCGTGGTTCGGAAGGCTCCTGCGCCCCATCCGGACCTCTCACCGAACGTGTATAGGCCCTGATAGCCCAACAGCGTTTGGTTGTAGGACCAGACGATTCCGTTTGCGTCAACCAAGACGCCGGACATGACGCCTGCGCCCGTATCGATCGGGCTAGTTTCGATCGTACCAGTAGCCGTGTCGTGGAAGTAGACCGTCTTGTTAATCCAGCTTGAGAGGCGGAGGTCGATTGGTAGGGTTACGTCGCCAGCCCACTCGTTCGGTGTTATATCGAAGTAGTACTCCTGGAACGTGGCTCCGTCCAGCGCAGTCTGAACGTAGCGGAAGACCCATGCACGCACATAGTACCGGCCGGGCGTGAGACCGTTCACCCAAGTGGCGTAAACTTGCGGCACCATTCCGTCAAGGTCCCGCGGCGCGCCGTACTCGCCTTTCACGCCGAACTCAAAATGGAACGGATTCGTTGTACCGCCACTCACGAACCAGTGTTGGGGTGGACCGACGCCTTGAGGATCCTGCATCAAATTGCTGTAGTAAACCCCGCTGCCCGCCGCACCACCAGCGGATACCTGATAGTAAGATGGCGTCGCAGGGTTGGGAACACCGTAACCATTGCTCGGGATGTACTCATGCCATGGGAACGCTATTTCGCTGCCAAGGCGAGGATCGTTGCACGCCCCCGCAGTGTAGAAGCCATTGTACGACTCCTGCCCTCCAGCGATGCACGGGAGCGGGGACCATGAAACGAGATTCGCGCTCGGATCAGGAACGTTTGTGAGAGTCGGGCCATCGTAAAGTTCAATCTTCGCATATTCCCCAGTAATGTCAGATGCTGTACAGCCTGTAGTAGTAACCCCGTTATCGCACCCGTGTACCCCCGTGTCTCCCAGCGGCCATGGTTCGTCGCCGAACTGATGTTTAGTGAAGACGTTTCCATGAATCACCGGCCCTGGCTGCAGGTAACAGTCGAAGTGCAACGATTGTCCTTTCAGAACGGTTACTCCACTTTCGCATAGAGTCCGCGGATATCCCGCTGCAGAAGCGTATAGGTCGTATACGCCTGGCGCTAGGCCTTCGACTTCGTAGTGGCCTGTGGCTGTGGCGTTGAAGTAGCCGATCGCGTCAATTGTTGGGAGATCAGGTCTCTGCTGACCCGTGTAGGGGTCGAGGCGCATGGTCATCGTCGCCGTAACCTTCCCCGCCTCCTGAATCGGCTGACCGTACAGAGTTGAATTGTAGCCAGCGTATCGAATCGTGCCTGTTAGGATGGCTGGATCAACTTCACCTTTCACAAGTAGAACAGGCCAATTCTCTGTTGGGATAAACTGGGAACAAGTTCCACCCGGAAGAGCGCCAGTTCCTGTTCCAGTGCCTTCTTCTCCGCAGATTGATGAGGCTGACGGGGTTGGTGTGCCTTCAAGTAGGATTTTGAAGAAGTACCTTCCCGCATCCGCAGGCGCGAGGACACCGTTGATGCGGATGTAGTACCATTCGCCAGCTGTTGTAAAATCGATCGCCTGATGGTCATAATATCGGGTCGTCGCCGGACTAGGGTTTGCGGAGTCAGCGCCCGCGTCAGCTAAGATCCTCACCAACGTCCAACCCGGTGCAAAGCGATCGTTGGGGCTGATCCGGGATACGGCGATTGCAGAGTAATCATTCGTAACCGTTGAGACAACCTGAGGGCTGCCGGGAACTGCGAAGCCTGGCGGGAGTAGAATGTCTACGCCTTCCCATCGGCCGGTGAAACGAGCACATGCCGGGCCCGTGCCAGCGCTAGTGCCGTCGGAGGCCTGGCAGGCGGGTGTGTTCCATGCGGTCGCGTTCAGCGCGAAGATCATGTCCCCAGTTGAACCAGTGAGGATGGCGCCGAAGGGCGCGTAGGTGTCGCCTTCAAGTTGATACCACGAATTGCTTGGCGCACCGGGTGGGTTACCGTTTGGGTAAGGTGACTGATAGCCCGGCGAACAATTATCGGACGCTTCGTTCGGGAACCCGTCCCAAGCACATTGACCAGCACCAGGCCACACGTAACCTATGACGCCGGGAACATGTGGGTCGAAGTTGTTAATGTCATATGGGTTGGTGCCCTTTAGGTCGCCAAGCGTGAAGGTGGCTTGAACCGGCACGCCAATCGCGATTATTCCGAGTATGAAGATGGAAATTAGAAGGATTGCCCTAAACCTATTCAACCATGTTTACCATCCAAGCAGCGCAACTCCGATTTTGCCTTCTAGTTCTAATTTCGGAGTCCAGCCTCGCAAGTCTTTTGGCGTGGCTATATAAGATAAGCAGTCGATTCTGGACATAAGCTTCCTGTAGAGAATCAAGCTAAGAATCGCACGCGAGAGCAGCCTGGTTCTGATACGTTCTCGTTCCATTAACGAGGTCATACACACATAATTTTCCTCTCTCCAAAATCGGGAACTAATCTGTCTCTAGTCGCGTGAACATCGGTCGGCAGAAGGTTAGCGGGATGCCCCACGGCATCCTCGGTGAAAATGACGAGAAGCTGGCGATGCGGGCAGTAACACCGAAATTTGCTTCGGAGAAAAATTAATGATGCGTTGTTACGCGGAGACCGCACTTATGAGTAGTGCGATAAAAGCCGCGGTCGATTATGCTTAGTGCCGTTTTGAGAAGACGAGTATGGACCCTGCGACTGCTAGTGCACTTAGTATGATTAGCAACGGTTCGATCGGTGACGCTTGTGTTGTTGGCTGAGTGGTCTGAGTTGGTTGAGCGTTGACTGCTTGGCTGCTTAATGGTGGAGCTACAGGTGTTCCGGCAGGTGGCGCACTAGTTGCAGGCGGCACGCTTGAACTCGTTGTGCTTGGTGTGTATGCGTACGTTCCAATCGACGTATCCACTTGCGGGAAGATCCTTCCGTTGTCATCTGCTAGGGCATAGGCTTTGATGTAGATCGTGACGGTGCCCGTTAGTGACGGCGGAGTGAACGAGTACGTGTACGTTCCTGGAGAGGTTTGCCTCAGCGTAGCGGTAAGCGTTTGGCAACCACTACCGTTGCAGACATTCAGGGTTACGCGGTTTGACTCCAAGACTACTGGGGTTCCGTCGGCATAAAGAACGCTAATGACACCGCTGAAGAGACTAGGCGCAGCTAAAGCCGGAGCGCCTGTTGTTCCGAGAATCGGCAAGCCCACAGTACCTTCACCAGTGTTGGCGTACACCGAGACAACGCCCAACGCGAGAAACATAACGAGCGCAACCGCAGCTATCCGAAGACCTCTCATTTACGATCAGGTGAAATGAGTACGTTTTCACATATTTAGGCTATATGCCTCTTAACATATGGAGCCAAGGCGCATATGTGAGTCGGTTTCGCTGCCTCGGGCCTAACGACCTTGCTTTGCAGTTACTTTGGAATTACTTAGCCTTGTATCTTCGCGCCTGTCGAGTGGCGATGCTACCTTCAGCGACGAATTTCGTCGTCACCTCCCCGTTCCCACTGAGCTGAATATGTTATGCGGATCAAGCACTAGCGGAAAGAGGGTTCGAAAAGCAGCATTGAACAATAACAGAATCAGAACGGAGACGATTAGTGACTCTAAGAATCGATAGTTCGGGAACTTGAGAACAAGCACCAGCGCCACAATCAGCGCCGCACATACCACAAATAGCCGAACGTTCGCGTCCGAGAACAAGAAGAGACCCGCGCCCGCAGCTAAGAAGGGTAGCATTGAGAAAACGGGCACGGCTTTAGAAAATATACTTGTTGGGTTTGAGGTGGGAGTCGATCCCTTTAGGATGCTGATGCATTTCTCTATACCCAACGCAAGAAGAAACGGCAGGGGCGAAATGTACAGCATCCGCCAGACTCCGGTCTCATTGAGACCGGGGTTTGTGGAGTTGAGACCGGATGGGGCCACGAGGATTGAGCCAAGGCACCATGCAGCAGTCCACGCGATTAGATAGTTTACGGTCATGTCACGACGTCGGACAAGAGCATACGCACCTACAAGACATAGAAGGAGTAGGGAAGGAGAAAGGACCGGCCCTAGATTGTAGAACATATTCGCCAAAGCGTCGCCGAAACTGAGCAACCCAGCCGGGTTAATTGGGCCACTTATGTACAATTCAATTGTGTTCGTGAGATCGGAGCTGAGACTTGGAGAAACCGAGTAGGCCGCGGCCCCGACCGGGACAGCAAGTACTAATGCGGTGACAAGCGTGCGGATAGAATGCTCGCTCCACAAGCTCTTTCTCGAAAGGACTGCGGTAAACAGTAGGGTCGTGACGAAAACACCCCAGGTCCATGGATGAACGAGAAGAATAATCAACGACAAGGCAGCCATAGTAACATAGGTCACCGCCTTGGCTTCACGGTTCGCGAAGTAGACCGCTAGGAAGACCATCCAGAAGAAGAGAGCAAGCCAGTTTGCCTGAATGTCAACGTACATTCCGAGGGTGGTTGGCAGCCAAAGTAGCGTGCAAATCGAAGCGAGCATTGCTGATCGATAACTCCATCCTCCGCGAAGAGTTGCGAAGAGCACAGCAGCTGCGGTGCCGAACGCTAGAGCAAGAGGAGCATACTTCACGATTGAAGCGACGCCAACACCCGTTGCCGTTTGAATGAGGTAGAGAAAGACGACGTAGACTCCGTGACTAGCGGACGTATTGAACGCTTGCGACGGGGTGAGACCAACGAGGCTGTTGACCGGATCTATATATCTCCAGTAAGTGTCCTGACCGACAACCCAGGTTTGCCCCGCGAGATATGGATAGAAGAAGCCGATTATCGCGATGATGGCACAGAGATCTATCCCGGCGACAATCATTCTTCGATCGGGCTTCTGTGGAGAAGGGCGATATCTGACTATCAGGTGGACTTTCTGCCTAGAGAGGTGCGGAACAAGCGGAATCCAGAGCCATGAGAACAGGAGCAGGAGCATGATTGGAATCGCGACGGGGTAGAGGAAGAAGGTTAGATTCGCTTCAAGCTCCTGAGAGCTTATGCCGGCCCCGCCGTGAGGATTGAGGGTGGCTGCAATCCAGTAAGAGAGCGAAGCCCATTCCACTAAAACGAAAATCGTGAACATGGAAGGCAGGATTTCTCTAAACATATTCCTTCGTGTATCCGAACGGAACACTCCCAAAGTGGCTGAACAGATTACTGTGAAATAGAGAATGGTCGCGGCGAACGGTTCATTGATTATCGCGAGGACGAAGGATATCGCCCAGACTGCCAGTGTTCCCAGCGAAACTGGTGCTGAGATCTGCTTCCGGTAGCAAGTAAAAGTCCAAGGTACGCCAATGCTGGAGATTAGGAAGAGGTAGTAATCGTAGGAAGAGGAGATTAGAATTGTCTGCGTTGTCCTCGGGTAAAAGAGGTAGTACGGTATTTGGAGTTGGTTGAGGACCACCAGTAGACCTACCCCGAGGCTGATCCCCGTAACCCAGTTCGCATACCTCGCCACGTTCATAGTCTATAGCTCCTGTTAGCAGAATCTTACATTCGCTACCTAGATTTCATATTCAGTTGAATCTGCCACAGCAGAAATCCGATAGCCGCGACAGCGAACGCAGTCATGCCCACCTCGTCAAGTCGCCAATTGAAAGGAAAAATGCCGACATGAGAAAAAGGCTCGTAGAGCCACTCAGGGTCCATCACCTGAATCACCACCACATAAACCCAAACCAGCAAACCAAACACAAATGCGGTCAAAGAGACTGCACGCGCTACCGCGTGTCTAGGGATCATTGAACAACCAACCGGTCGGTAATTCATATCTGTTATATCTTGATTCTTGTCCGATGACCATCGTCATTTCCCTCTAGCAACCAGAATCGTGCCTAAGAGCCTCGCCACAAAACCTAGCCTTGGGCCCAAGTATCTCTCAATTAGATCTATGTCATGCTTCCTAACCGCGCTCAGAAGCCGGAGGAGAATCACATACACAAGAATCCCGAGCAGGAAGTAGACCGGAAGCAGGAGTTTAGAGTACACAATCATCTGAACCACAATTATCACTCCAGCCATCGCAACACCCGCCACCAGACTCTTCCACACCATCTCAACATCAACACTCATAGCCCGCATCCGTTCAAGCACGAATATCGTTAGGGCTAGGGAAGCGAACATTGCGATATCGCGGGCCACCGAAGCTCCAACAATCCCCATGAACGGTAACATAACGTACGCCGAGACAAGGCCAAGCACTACTGAGGCCACCGTGACCCACATTATCTCGCGAGTCTTAGCTAACGCCGTTAACATGGGACTCAGCACCAGGACCACAGCAGTCAAACCAAACGCTAAGGACAAAACCATGAGCGGGACCACACCACCCACATAAGCCTCACCGACGAAGAGGGTGAGTGCAGGCTTAGCGGTGGCGAATAAGCCGAACGCCAAAGGAACCGTGACCAGACTCACGTAACGCGAAGCAAGCCGCGTCGCCCTCCTACAACTTTCCAACCCCCCGCCCGCACCAATGTTCGAATAGACGGGAAGAAGAGCGTTGCCGAAGGCAGCCGATAGGCCGCTAATGGCGCCGAACGCATACAACGCAGCATTGTAAACTCCAAGCGATGCAAGCGGAACAAGGGCGATCAAGATTGCCCGATCAAACCAGCTATAAGCGAAGGTGACGAAGTTGCCGACGCTGAGGGGCCACGAGAAATTCAGCAGCCTCCTAAGCGGAAACGCAGTTCTCGTAAGCCCGAGCACACGAACAGCATACAGTCCGAAGACCACAAAGATGGCGAAGTCGGACACAACCCAGGCATACACTAAGCCGATGAAATTCTTCAGGAATATGATCAGAAGAATAATCAAGAATTGTCGCAGCACCGCACCACCCGTTCCGATCGTAGCCGCCGCCTTGAAACGTTTCGCTCCCAGAACAGCACCCATCGCTACGGGTTGTACTCCCGCGAACGCCAAAACATCCACCGCCAGAACCCTAAACAATTCCGCCTGTGAAACCGAACCAAGCAACACCTTAGCAAGTAACCCTGATCCCAAAAAAATGAAAACCGCCATCGGTACTGAAACAACGATACTCAACTGAAGCGTTTCATAGAAGACCCCCGCCGCGAGACTCGCATTCGTCTCCCCGTACTCCCCAACAAACTTCATCGACGCCTGCTGAAACGCAGTACCGTTGATTGCCTGCGTCAACGCCGTTATGAGGGAAAGAACCGCAAGAATTCCGACTTCAGCAGGCGTAATGATCCGAGCCAAAACCGCGAACGACAATACCTGCGCAACAGTCGTAACCACTGTTTGAATGGTCAGATAAGAAGCCCCGCGCGAAACCATCACCATTGAATCCATGCTTTCCGAGAGCGCCATGTGAATCCACGATTCCTAAGCCATGAGAATCCAAGACCTGCCACAACTCGCGCGCCTAAATTAGTTATTCTCGATTAGCTGCGACGTCGAGTTCAGTTCGAGTCCGCTGGACACTTCATGGATTAAAAGACCACCTGTTAACACGTAGAGATCCCCGTTTCCTTCCGATGACTAAACGAGAAGAGTTTTTCACAAGTTGTCGTCGGTTTCCTCGACTTTCGTTGCTGTCAACTTTCGTCGGGTGCGTGGTGTATACGTGCAGGGACACCGACTACTGTTGCACCTTCCGGTACATCATGAACGACCACGGCGTTGGCACCGATCTTAACATTATTCCCGATTCGTACCTTACCGAGGATCTTAGCTCCAGTCCCAACTATGACATTGTCTCCAAGAACCGGCGAATCGGGACCCAACTCTCGTGCATGTCCTATTGTCACCTGATGCCATAGCAAAGCATTATCTCCAATGACTACCTCTCCCGTAAGGAAAATGCCGAAGGGGTGCGGAAGTTTTAGTCCCTTGCCAATGGTGCACTTGGCAGGAATCTGGCTTCCAAAGACGACAATGGAAATTGCAATGTAAGCAATCCAATAGATGAGCCAAAGAAGCTGCGACAGAATCGGAATTCTCACTGATCTGTGAACCCAATTGCCATACCGATAGACAGCCATCATTAATCTGCCCAAAGGGTAGATATGATTAGCTCGCCAGTCTGCCCGAAAAGACTCTAGCATACTCGCACATCTTCTAATTCGCTATCTCAGCGGTCACAAAATCCTGAATGAAACAACCAGCTGCATGTTTGCAATAAAAGAACTTGCATAACATACGTCCCAGTATCGAAAAGATAGGTCAACGTGCGGGAATAGATTGCAGAATGATGATTGCATATACAATTGCTGCTAGGAATATTCCGGCTAGGATTAGGGCGGCGATACGCAATCTCCGTCGGTTGATCAGCACCCCGGTCCTACCATATGCAGGCGCCAGGAGTTCTGAGCCTGTCAACAGGAAGACGGACATAACTGCCGCCCATAAACTCAGGCTGCCCAACGTCAAAGGTAGGAATGGAATTGGCTGTGCAAGAATCAAATTCAATCCTCCCACCACGGGGTTAGCGGAACGCCCAGAGCTCGGATTCGAATTAGCGTAGGTAGAGTTGCGATAAAGCGCGGTCCACCCGAAGCGTTGACCCGGTGGGAGAGTTGTTCTAAATTCAACTACAGGTCTCGAGCTTTCCGCGACAGTAGGGTTGAGTGTCATCGCGTCCACACCAGTAATATCTAAGAATGTTACCCCGGGTGGCAACGTAATGTTGAATGAACTCGGAATGGAATGGTAACCGTCGTCGAACGTTCCCCACCCCGATTCCTGCCAATTGAACACGAAAACTCCTTCAGACAAACCATACGAACCATACAGAAGGTCGAAACTCAACACGAACCTATACCCGTCTGAGCGCGCACCACCCAGATTAACCACAACATGACCAGTTTTATTCGCCACCACATCAAGTGTACGTTTCGACGGTAATTCGTAGGCGGTAACGTTTGTTGCAAAAGGCAGATTCACCAGGTACGAACTCCAAGTGCCATTGCTAGGATGAATTGTAACCGTCAAATCGCCATGGACACGAGGTTGCGCGGACTGTGTAACCTCGAAGTTCCAATAGTCATCCTGCGTGATAACTTGGATGACTGAAAAATAGTCTGAGTAAAGATCGATACCACCAGCCTGCAAAGTCAGCGTCCAAAGGCCAAACTTTTTTGCCGCGCCGGTGTATCCGAGTCTGAAG
>Ga0326728_10021166_pt1 | contig 12276 bp, 7 predicted proteins | sample MB3enrmetagenome_FD_207602 | JGI IMG/M metagenome (GOLD analysis project Ga0326728, IMG submission 207602) | Lab enriched peat soil microbial communities from McLean, Ithaca, NY, United States - MB31MN | ecosystem: Environmental > Terrestrial > Soil > Wetlands > Peat | place: USA: New York...
GAGTCTGTCCGGGAAAGGCCGCTCGGCAGCCATTGATGGACAGCATGTATGATCGTGGAGGTCGGCCGTGGAGGTGTAGGCGACGCCCCCGGACCCGTCCGAAAGCTTCACGCCGGTAAAGAAGACGCCAATGACTATTCTATCGATCCTGATGTCTCGGAGCCCCTCTCCATGGAGCCCCTGCAACAACCCTATCGTTTCGTCGAGAACCATCGCTTAAGCCTCCTCAAAGATCACTTCTTCCGTCGACGCGGCAAGTATTGCCTCGTCCTCTTCGCGCCGCCCGGTATTAACGGCTCTCCCCATGCTACGGGAGCAGATCGGTAAGGGCCTCGGCCTAAGAGCCAATGAGCGGCGTCAAAGATGGTGTATATCGTCGTTATATATCATAAGACACAACAAATCAAGAGTTACCTTGGTTCCTGCCCGAGGGCTACACGTATTGACAGGGAAAGGCATTATCTCCGCGAATTATTGAAGACACCGGACAACGAGACCCGTTATTGGATAGTACGAGAACGGAAAGGAGATTCACCAATGGATTTTTCGGCGAAGGTAGCGCCGCCCCTGCCGTCTTGGCGAGGTCGCCCAATGTGGGCAGCTTCATCACGAATACTTTGCCGGCAAACAAACGGGATGCATCGAGGGAGAAAGGGCAAGGCCATGGGCCGACCCTGCCCGAGATGATAGGGAATATGCCTACTTCTTGAATCTTCTCCTTATTGCTGCGAGACCTATGAAGCAAGGTCCGAAAAGCAGAGCCGCCGTGGGCATGGGGGTGGTGGGGTTCTCAGCGTGACGGTAATGGCCTGCGTGGAAAAGGTACCAGTCTCTATTGCCCTCGTTCCAGAAGCCGCCGGCGCCGAATTCCCACGGCCTGTCCCAACGAGACGCATACTCCGTGCCCGTCCAGAACCAGTTGGGTGTAGGCGCCGTGCCCGTCCATGCCCAGTTGGGTGCAAAATGGCTCTTATCGTCATGAGGTCTGCCCGCGGAATCGGCCGGCGCATCCCAGTAAAGGCGGTCCCGCTCCGCCTCGGTCGCAGAGCCCCAGCTCGCAGCAGGCGCCCAAGGGAAGCTCCAGTCGCCGGCCGTGGTGCCGCCGACCGGCTGATCTGCCGCCCAGAACGTCGCCGGACTCCCGCTCATCGGCGCACGGGCGGAATCATACCACGTGATGTTCTGCTCTGTGTCATAGGCGAGGTTACCGCCATTGTCAGTGAGAGCTGCGTGGGTAATAGGTGCACATACCAGAACCACAGCCACCGCCAGCGCAAAAACCGCTCTCTTCATTTCCTTCCTCCCCTTAAGACCTGGGCACTGCCGCGCGCTTTTTCATGGTCAACAAGGAACACAAGACCAGGACTGCGTGCCATTCTGGTTCCGCTCTATCTTTCCTTTCGTCACGAGACCGGCCCTTTCGTCTCGAAAACGGAGAAACCAGTTTCTTATTGAGTGGCTTGGCTGTCTTCAGGAGAAGACTCAATAAAACTATCTGAAGACCGTTCCACCCTCACGGGCGGCTTGACCCCACGAAACTATTTTTTAAATTTTACCTCGAACAGTTTGCAGCGTTATGAAGGTCTGATGAAGCTTTTGTAAAAGTGACATTTTTCGGGTTGCAACCCTCACATCCGGGCTGATGTCCTTCTCTAGTCCTCGCGGCATCTTGAGTCCGGTGCCTCCGGCACTGGACTTGTCCAATGGAAGCAACCCTTACGAAGACCTGAGGGGATAGACAGGATACTCCACGGATACATCCCGGCTATCTGCTATTACGAGGATGGGATGGAAACTAGGCCGCGCAAAATCCGTACTACGATGACCGGGACACCATTCTTATCCGGACCGGCCGCTATTTTGACAATATCTGCTGGATCTTGTTTGTGTCGAGCCCCGCTACCACCTGTCCATCCACAATGTAGAACGGTGTCCCTGTAACGCCCATCCTGTCCCCCACAGACTTGTGGAGCTTGAGGAGAGCCTCGACATCATCGGCCTTGCAACTTTCGTATTTCTGCCCGTCTATCTTGCCTTCCATCACGCTCTCAAGCGTTGCTGCGCGGTCTTGCCCACAGAGGATGTACCTTGCCTTGTTCTCTGCATCGGGGTGCATGGCGAGAGGGAAGAGAAACGTATACCTTGTGACATCCGTGCGCGGCTCGAAGAATGCCGCCCCTTTGCGGCAGTATGGGCAGTCAGGGTCCGTCACCTCGATTACCGTGTGCTTTCCTGAGCCGGACTTCACCGCCTTGTCGAGAGGCAAATCCTTTGCTTTCTGGGCCATGATCTCGTCGACCCGCTCGGACGTGAGGTTCTTCCCCGACTTGTCCACCATCTCGCCGACCAGAAGAATTCCCTCATCCGGGGAAAAATAGGCGATGTGGGTACCGGAGACGACCTCGTACAAACCCTTTATGCGGGAAGGCCCTATCGAATCGAATTTCACGTTTGGAAACAGTTCCGACAGGGTCTTGCCGACCGTGTCCTCGGCACAGCCTAGGGCCGCAAAACCTGCTATCACGAAAAAAACCATTCCGCTCAGGACAATCTTCCTCACTTGCCTTTCCTCCCGTGATGCGCCTATGTACGGTCTCTTCAACCCTCCAGGGCGCGACCCGTATACTTCCTTCGGATGATCCGCCGAAGGACACGTCACCCGTTGGATCGTGCCATGGAGCCGGCCGCACGCTTAAGACCATTTGGCTTTCCTTCGAGCCGTCGCTGCCGGTTTGATTTTTGCCGATCTTGAGGACAATGGTACCTCAAAGTTGTTTCGGTTACGTCAAGGATTGATGAAATCGCGGTTAAGAGCGACACTTCCGGGCGGGAAAGGCGTGGGAAAAGCATTGCTCCCCTTCACGATCGTGCGCCCGTGAAGAGCCCGCGAGGGTTAAGAATAATTACGCCGATAATTCACCTTGAGTACACATTAGCTTAACAGTCGACAGTGTATCATAGCCTCACAGCATTACCCGGCAATAGACCTGAAACGCTCTTCCCTGAAACCGGCGCATCCGGTGTGCTCGTGAGAATACCGGGAATCCGATGGGGAGTAGTGCTCGTGTGTTTCTTCTGACCAGGGACTGTGGGGCCTCTCATACCGGCCCTGCTGTGGCGGTAGCCCATCGTAAAATGGACCGTACAACCCCTTTAGAGGACGACCTTTTACCGATTGAAAATGTTCACGAAAGGAACGAAACCGATTGAACGGCAGGGCTTTGTTATGAAACGAGCGTTGATAACAGGTATCACCGGTCAGGACGGGTCTTATCTCGCCGAGTTCCTCCTGTCGAAGGGGTACGAGGTTCACGGCCTCATCCGCCGCGCCTCGACTTTCAACACGGGAAGGATTGACCACATCTACGCCGACCCCCACCAGCCCGAGGCGCGCCTCTTCCTCCACTACGGCGACCTGTCCGACTCGGGTCAGCTTGCCCACCTCATCTACAACACTCAGCCGGAAGAGGTATATCACCTTGCGGCTCAGAGCCACGTGAGGGTGAGCTTCGACATGCCCGAGTACACGGGAGACTCCACAGGCCTCGGCACGACAAGGCTCCTTGAAGCCATCAGGAGGAGCGCCATTTCCACCAAATACTACCAGGCCTCTTCCTCCGAGCTTTTTGGAGCCTCACCGCCTCCCCAGAACGAGAAAACCCCGTTCTATCCGAGAAGCCCTTATGCGGCGGCAAAGCTGTACGCTTACTGGATGACCGTCAACTACCGGGAGGGTCACAATCTGTTTGCATGCAACGGCGTCCTCTTCAACCATGAATCGCCCCGCCGCGGCGAGACCTTCGTCACCCGCAAGATCACCCGGGCCGTGGCCAACATACTCGAGGGCAATCAGAAAATGCTCTATCTCGGGAACCTGAGCGCCAGGAGAGATTGGGGTTTTGCCCCGGAATACGTGGAGATGATGTGGCTCATGCTCCAACAGGAGACACCGGATGACTATGTGGTGGGGACGGGCAAGAGCTACACCGTGCGCGAATTCGTGGACAAGGCCTTCTCGTACATGGGCGTAACTCTCGAATGGCAGGGCGCGGGCGCAGAGGAGCTGGGCATCGTGCGCTCGTCCACGTGGAGTCACCTTACCCCAGGGACCGTGCTCGTCCAGGTAGACCCCAGGTATTTCCGGCCCACCGAGGTTGAGGCCCTTCAGGCCGATATCAGCAAGGCACGCGAGAAGCTCGGGTGGGCTCCTCGGGTCACCCTGGACGAGCTGGTAAAAGTCATGATCGACTGCGACGTACGGTCTGTGGGCCTCGAAGCCCCCGGGAGAGGCCTTGAGGCCTCGAGGCGCAAAGGCTTCGATTACACGAACCACGATTTCTCCATGTATGAGCAGATAAGGGAACACTAGGTCCTATCGGGAGCTCACGTGACGAATAAGAGAATCACCATCACCGGCGGGAAGGGCTTTCTGGGGACGCACCTCACCCGCCATATGGAGGGGAAAGGCTATTTCCGTATCTCCGTGGCCGACCTCCCCGAGTACAACCTCGTCGACGGCGCCGACGTGCGGAGGCTCTACCAGGAGACCACACCCGACATCGTCGTCCACCTCGCGGCCAAAGTGGGCGGCATCGGCTTCAATCGAGAGAACCCTGCCTCGCTCTTTTACGAGAACGCGATGATGGGTATCCAGCTTATCCACGAGGGGTACAGCCGGGGCATCGAAAAATTCGTCGCCTTGGGAACCATCTGCGCCTACCCCAAGTTCACCCCCGTGCCCTTCCGTGAGGACGATCTCTGGAACGGCTATCCTGAGGAGACCAACGCCCCGTACGGGCTGGCCAAGAAGATGATGCTCGTCCAGTCGCAGGCCTACCGCCAGCAGTATGGCTTCAACTCGATCTTTCTTCTCCCCGTGAACCTTTACGGTCCCGGAGACAACTTCCGGTTCACCTCCTCCCACGTCATCCCTGCCCTGATACGCAAGTTCCACCTGGCCAATCTCCTTTCCGCCGGAGAGTATGGAAGGATTGTCAAGGATTTTACCGTCAACGGGGAGCGTGAGGTATCCATCGACGGGAAGAGTGCCGCCGTCGGGGAGGATTCCACGATAGAAGAGTTGAAGGCGGTGCTCAGCCATCTTGGGGTCTCCCAGGTATCGACGCGTGACAAAAGCGCCACGCCGGGCCTCTCGGCGCGCGTATCGGTGTGGGGCACGGGATCTGCCACACGGGAGTTCTTCTACGTGGAGGATGCGGCAGAGGCCATTACCCTTGCCATGGAGAAATATGACAAGAGCGATCCCGTGAACATCGGGGCAGGCTTCGAAATATCCATAAATGACCTGGTCGAGCTCATCGCCGGTCTGTCAGACTTCCATGGAGAGGTCTTCTGGGACAGAAGCAAGCCCGACGGGCAACCCAGACGGACGCTCGATACCACGAGGGCAGATAAGGAGTTCAATTTCAAGGCAAAGACAGGTTTCGAAGAGGGCCTGAGGAAAACCATAGCCTGGTACAAAGATATTTCCAATCGCTAATCTCCAATCGCGAAACAAGAACTCCTCCTTTTCTTCTTTCCTGGCAGTCTTTGGTGAGTGACAGTTTTGACAAACACATGCTCTGCATAGGTGTCGGGTACGCAAGTGGTGCCAACAGTGGCGATGATAGTGCACAAGTGCCCTCAGTACAAGGTTACGGCCGTCGACATAAAACGGGAGAAAATCGCCGGTGGAATTCCGACCGGCGGCCGGTATATGAGCCGGACCTCGATGAGATCGTTGCGTCGGCAAGAGGGCGCAACCTTTTCTTCCATGTGGATGTCGAAACTGAGATAAGGGAGGGAAAGGTCATTTTCGCTGCGGCCAACACCCCCACGAAAACCTTCGGAGCGAGGGTCGGAATGGTAGCCGATCTCCAACACCGGGAAAAGACCGCGCCTCGACGGCGAAGCAGGCTTTCGTTCTTGATGGCCGTTAACCATCTTCGATTAGCTGAAGCTGTATGAAACGGGGTTCAACGTATTTGGTATAGGGAAGAACCGGATAATTGCATTCCTGATTCCCTTCGATCGAGGGAACTAGCACTATTGGGATGACAATGATGAAATATCAAATGGCCTAGCGTGGTACGGCCCCGAAACAAAGCGACCGCGGTTACACACCAATGAATTTTCAATCTTATTCCTATCTGTTTGTTTTTCTTCCGTTGATCATTGTTGGTTATTCACTGTTGAACTTGGGATCTTCCTATCGCTGGGCCAGGATTTGGCTATTTCTGTCGTCGCTTTTCTTTTACGGAAACCTGAGTGCGAAAAGCCTGCCGGTCTTAGGACTGTCCATGATGGTAAACTACGCAGTTGGCAGTTGTTTGCTTCGAAAAGGAGCGGGAAAACCCTTTGAACCATTCCGAAAATGGATTTTGTTCTTCGGTGTGGCCTTCAACGTGTCTCTCCTATGCTACTTCAAGTACATGAATTTCTTCATCGAAAACTTAAATACTCTGCTTGGTACAGATTTTAACCTTGCCTCGATTATTCTGCCTCTCGGCGTTAGTTTCTTTACATTTGCTCAGATAACTTTCGTTACTGATTGTTACAGAATGACCATAGTACAGTGCAATTTGCTTGACTATTGCACTTTTTCCTTGTTCTTTCCTTATGTTGTATCAGGCCCAATTACCCGATATGGAGAAATCGTTCCTCAACTTCGTGCTAGCGAGCGGAGGCCGGTCGACTGGAAAAACGTGTCTCAGGGGCTGTATCTTCTGGCAATTGGTCTATTCAAGAAAATCGTACTTGCAGATAGTCTGGCAGTGTGGGTGGCCAACGGATTTGATAAAGCGGCTCATTTGAACTTTTTTGAGGCGTGGGCGTCATCGCTCTGCTACACGATGCAACTTTACTACGATTTTAGCGGATATTCGGATATGGCGATCGGCTCTGCTTTGATGCTCGGCATTTCGTTGCCTATAAACTTTAACTCCCCGTACAAATCGATGAATATCCAGGAATTCTGGAGAAGATGGCATATTAGTCTGAGCAGATTCTTGCGTGATTACATCTATATTCCCTTAGGAGGAAGTCGGAGAGGAGAAATTGGCACGTACGGGAACATCTTTGTCACGTTTCTGCTTGCTGGACTGTGGCACGGCTCTGGGTGGAATTTCGTCATATGGGGGTCTCTCCATGCCTGCGGCCTAATGGTTCAAAGGGCCTGGAATAAGATTGGGGTGGTGAGGCTTCCGCGGATAGTAGCTTGGCTGATAACTTTCAATTTCATCAATGTCTGTTGGGTATTCTTCAGGGCTCAAACCATTGGAAGTGCAGTGAGGATACTTCGGAGTATGTTCTTTGTCAATTCCATCCCACTTCCGGCCTTTCTCGTTCAAAAGTTTGGTTTTCTCCACCGAACCTTTATCATAGCGGTCAAGAATCCCTTTAAGGCAATTGATGGTTCTTACGAGATGGCTCTCATCCTCGCGTTATCATTTCCTTTGATACTTTTTTTTAAAAACGCGCATGAGGCTGCATTGGACCTAAGACCAACAAGAGTGGCAATATGCTTCATCGCGGTCGTGATACTCTTCAGTGCACTGGAAATGGGAAGGCTCACGCAGTTCCTATACGTACAATTCTAAAAATCAGAGTTGATTGTGGACGATTGGAAAAGATTCGCATGCTCGATACTTGTGCTTGTTTTGTCTGGAATTGGAGTTGTCTTCGCCCTTAACTACGTTGTCGATCCATATGACATGAACGGGAAATTCCAACTTGGCCTGGATAAGGAAGGCATTTCCCAACCAATGAACTATCGTCTCTTTAGCCTCGCAAGATTCAGCAGGGATCCTAAAGTGAAAATTATATTTGGTGACAGCAGGGCGTTAGGCCTTCGAGAGGACTATTTCCAAGCCGCGGGCGCCGACAACTGGAGGAATATGGGCATCGGAGGCGGCACACTATACGAAGAAATTGAATCGTTTTATTTTGCTTTGAGCAAGGTGGGGCTGAAGAGGGCGGTTTTTGTGATACCATTCAACCTTTACAATGACAATCAAAGGCATGACGAGGTTCCGGATTCCATAAACGTTGTCCAGAACCCGGGCAAGTACTATATAAACGGGTTTGTTGCGCGTGTGAGCCTCCTGATCCTGTACAGCAAAATAAGTGGAAGGCGTTTGGAGATAGGGAAACCGACTATGTCCAAGGATGAGTTCTGGGATTACCAACTGGGCCCGAACATGACCGGTAACTTCTATTCGCAATGGTCATATCCTAGGGATCTGCTCAATAAACTGACGGAGGCTAAAGAGGTTTGCGACAAACGAGGAATCGAGATGACGATTGTACTTCCTCCTACACACGTCGATTTACAGGGTAAGACGAAGGATTATGGGTTAGAGAAAGCTTATTCAGAATACAAGAAAAATTTATCATGCATAGCGAATGTTATCGATTTTGACTTTCCTAATGACCTCACGAGAAATAGAGACCTTTTTATAGACCCCTACCATTCCACGCCACCAGTGGGGAAGCTGATTGTCTCACAGATATTGGGTAGAGATTCCTCGTACGGCAGAAGGTATAGCTGCCGCAGAGGAACCCTCCTCTCGGGAGGCGTTCCGCTGCCAGTTCATAAGAATGTGACTGACCGTGTCGGTGATTGTGCCGCTACGCTTACGGCCATGCGCCCGAGACCACCGGTCAGGAAGAACTGAAGGATAACTCATAGTGTCCTTACGCGCGCTCACAAGCAGCAGTTTCCTAAGAAACGTGACGGTCGTTATGTCGGGTTCCGCTGCCGCCCAAGTCCTGAGCTACGCCCTCATGCCAATAATCGCTCGGCTTTATTCTCCGTCAGATTTCGGGCTATTCGGCTCTTTTCAGGCAATCGCAATGGTCATTGCCGCAGCTGTCACATTGCAATATTCGCAGGCTCTCCTTATGCCAAAGGGCCATGACGATGCAGCGAACCTCATGGCAGTCTCCTTTCTTTCCGTTCTTTTCGTCGCCTGCTTCTGCGCGTTGCTCGTTTTCGTCTTCCGCGATGCGACCCTCCGGCTGCTCAGCCTGCAGCGCATGTCGAGTCTCGCCTGGATACTGCCTGTTGCCGTTGCCGTGACCGGCGCCAATCAGACTCTGCAGGCCTGGTGTATACGCCGTAAAGCATTCACGAGCACCTCGGTCTCTCAGGTCGTCAGGACGGTAGCCGCGTCTACAGTTCAGATCGGATCGGGACTCGTTCACATCGGGAGCGCGGGGTTAATCGGCGGTGCCATAATCGGTGATACAGGGGCAAGCGGCAATCTGATGCGTCTCGTCATCCTTAGGGACAGGAACATTATCCTCTCAGCCCTGGGCTGGACAAGAATGAGGAAGTTGGCACACGAGTATCGGGATTTCGCGTTCTACTCGACCCCGCAGAATGTAGTTTACTACGTTTCCCAGGGCATCCCCGTTATCATTTTGGCCCATTTTTTTGGTGTCGCGGTGGCCGGTCTCTATACCCTGGGGCTTCGTATGACTCAGACGCCCATGGCTCTGATAAGAACGGCCGTTTATCAGGTACTCATCCAGAAACTGAGCGAGAGCCATAACCTCGGAAACGAGCTTCATCCGCTTTTCGTGAAGTCGACTATCATGCTTGCGGCTGTCGTGGTATTGCCCGCGATAATAGTTTTCATAAGCGGACCCCCTCTTTTTGGGTTGATTTTGGGTAAGAAGTGGTTTGCAGCGGGCGAGTATGCGAGGTGGCTGGTGCTTCTGATGATCCCATGGTTCTGCAACATCCCCGGCTCGATCCTAGCCCGGGTCTTGAAGCAACAGCGCAACCTTTTCATGCTCGAGGTGGCTACTCTCGTCTGCACGGCAACGGCGCTGCTCGTGGGTGCTCTCTTTCTGAGTCCCCTCGGCACTGTGATACTTTCGGCTTCCGTCGGCGCGTTGGCTTATATTTATCTGATTGCCTGGATGGAAAGGCTGTCCTTTCGACATGATAGAGAAACAAAGTTGGCTAAAGGGAAAGGAGAGACGGGGAGAGGGGAGAGTCTCCGGGAAGTGGTTAGATTATTGCTTTCAATTGGATGAGAAGATGAAATTTCGAGTGAGTGCAGGGATTATGTGCCTGTGTGTCAGCCTTTTTTTTGTCCACCATGTACCTGCTTCGGCTGAGCCCGGTCCTGTCGCTATGTGGGATTTCGAGTCCGGCACCTCGGGATGGCGTGGCGTCGGCGGCGTCGGGATAGGACTTGCAAATCCGGCTGCCGCCGGCTTTGGCTCGGCATCCCTGCATGCTTCCGGCACCACAGCGGGAGGGACCGTACTGGAGTCTTCCTGGCCTGGCATATCTATCCGGGCAAAGGTCCCGGTTCAGATAGCCGGTTTTCTGAGAGCTGGCGCTTGCAGCGGATATGTCGTTCTCAAGGCTACCTTTCTCGACAGGAACAGGAAACTGGTCTCATCTGCGATTTCAAATACGTACGACTCAATCAGGTGCGGGACATGGCAGGAACTCTTTATCGGAACGCAAATTCCCGAATCCGCATCGACCGTAACGCTTTCAGTAGTTCAGGCCCAAAAGGGAAAAGTCGATTTTCTTTTTGATAATGTCATCATCAGGTACACGGACAGAATCAATCCCCTGGGGCCCCTTGCCGATACGCCGATACCCCCCCGGCTCCAATCATACGCCGGGCGACACCCCCGCCTGTTCCTCACGATTGAGAAGGTGGCCGAGTTAAGGAAGAAAATGAAAGAAGAGCCCTATCGGTCCCTGTGGACAAGGGTAAGAACCAGAGCAGACGCAGTGCCCCCTCTTGCACAGACATTCCCGGTCTGCGGCGCAGCGATAAAGCAGCGTGAATTGGGAAATGAACTTCCGAGACTGGCATTCGTGTGGCTTTTGACCCAGGAACGCTCCTATCTTTATGCGGCAAGGGCAATCGCCACCCAAATGATTCAGGCGCCGGCTTGGGGTATGTGTTCTGCCCAGGATCGCGATCACGTTGCAGGGGTCGTGCTTCTAGGTCTGTCCATCTATTATGATTGGTGCTACGACGAGATCGATCCGCAGACCAGGGACGCAATCTTGAAAAAGATCCACGCGGTCTCTTCGACCATGGCAACCAAAGTCTTCAGCGGCGACGGAGATGTCTGGTGGAAAGATGCATACCTCTGCAATCAGATGCCCGTCGCCCTGGCGGGCCTCGCAGCTGCGGGATACGCGACTTTCGACCAAGACCCAGACGGGTCGGCCTGGATTCAACTGGCAATGGATAAGATCGAGAACCTTCTGACCGTCAGGGCCGACGATGGAGCATACATCGAAGGAATCGGGTACTGGGGCTACGATTTGGAAAACCTGCTCAAATTGCTCGATCTGTTTGATCAGCTCTCCGGAGTTTCGCTCTACCGAAACTCGTGGCTTCAGAACACCGCGATGTTCCGCCTCTATATGGGGTTGCCCCGCAAAGCGTGGACACGCTACAACCAGGTGGTAGACCTCAACGATTCGGTCAGAGTCAACTGGTACGGTCCGGACACAATACTCAGGTGCCTGGCAAGAGAATATAAGAATCCGTATGCCCAATGGCTGGCAGGAGAATTAAGCTCGTCCAATTACACCGATGATGTCTCGGAGTGGCTCAATCTGCTCTGGCTGGCCGATGACGTAGCCCCGGTCCCTCCGACCGGCTTGCCGACCTCCAAGCTCTTCCCCGATATCGGAATAGTCTCTGCCCGGTCCGACTGGTCGGGAAATGAATCCCTGGTTGTCTATGCAGCCGGGCCTCAGATAGGGCACAAGGCGCTCAGGCTTTCGACGGCGTCAAGGCTTTTTGCAGATCACATGCACCCGCATGCAGGACACTTCATTGTCTTTGCTTGCGGCGAGTGGCAGATCCGCGACGACGGCTACTGGGCTGACGACGGCAGTGAGAACCCGAAGATGACTGAAAATCATAACACCCTTGTTATCGACGGCTTGAATCAATTGCAGGCGGATGAAACCTTTGCTCAAAAAGCAGAGCCTTCGATCACTGGATATTCCAGCGACAAAGCAATCGACTTTATCAAGAGCGACTTGCACCAGGCCTACAGGGCGGACCTGGGCCTTAAGAGATTTCTCCGGTATGTGATCTTCATGAAGCCGGACATCCTGATCGTTATCGACGATGTGGAGCTGAGCTCCCCCCGTGCTCTGGAACTGATTTTTCACCCCCAAAATGCAATTACCAGGCAGGGAGAATATTTCGTGTCAAAGGGGGATAAATCAGGCTTAAGAATCGGCTATCTCCCCCAGGAGGGAGTGCAATCCTCGTG
>Ga0326728_10021170_pt1 | contig 12275 bp, 11 predicted proteins | sample MB3enrmetagenome_FD_207602 | JGI IMG/M metagenome (GOLD analysis project Ga0326728, IMG submission 207602) | Lab enriched peat soil microbial communities from McLean, Ithaca, NY, United States - MB31MN | ecosystem: Environmental > Terrestrial > Soil > Wetlands > Peat | place: USA: New York...
CCATCTTCAAATCCCTGCGCGACACCTCCAAGCTGGAAGGCAAGTGTGGCGCCTGCGAGTACAAGGAGATTTGTGGTGGATCCCGCGCCCGCGCCTACGCTGTCACCGGCGATCCGCTGGCCCAGGAGCCCTGCTGCATCTACCAGCCCAGAAACTGGGACCCGCAACTGGAGCACCAGGCAGAAGCCTTCCGCGAAACGGAGCCATCGGGAACCCTGCTTACGCTGTAACCCGGGTGCCGGGAAATCCGAGTGTTCAAGAACTTGAGGCACATTCGCAACATACATAATTCTTTACGCGCCTTGCGTAAATATCTAGGAATTTTGCGCACCAGCGATCTTAATGCCCTCCAACGGTCGCCTGATTGCAAATCCACCTTGACGCGGAACTTGTTGTAGACAAAGCCTCGGTACACCCCGTGATCCAAATCACATGCAACACCGGCCCTCCGCCCGGATCCTGACTCTGCGCGGACGCATTCCTGGCGAGGCACTGACTGTCCCCTTCCATGCCTACGCGATCACCCGTAAATTGCTGCAATGATAGGATAATGTCAAGAATGCGGATTGCGATTATCGGCGGCGGCATCGCCGGGCTGGCAGCTGCCTATGAGCTGGAAAGGGCGCGCGCCGCTGGTTCACCGGTCGAGTACACGCTCTTTGAGGCGCGCGAACGGCTAGGTGGCTCGCTGTCCTCGGAAATCGTCAATGGCGCCGTGCTCGAGCGGGGACCCGACTCCTTCCTCACTGAGAAGCCCGCGGCGGCCGAGCTTTGCCGCGAGTTGGGATTGGCCGCCGAGCTCCTTCCTTCCAACGACGCGGCTCGCAAAACCTACATCGTGGTGCGCAACCGCCTTGTCGCACTGCCCGACGGGCTCATGTTCCTGGTGCCCACCAAGCTGGTTCCCACCGCCCTGACGCGCCTCTTCAGCTTCACCACCAAGGTGCGCATGGCGATGGAACTGCTCCACCCGCCGCGCCCCAGTGGCCTGCCCGACGAAGCTGTCGCGGCCCTGGTCGAGCGCCATTTTGGAGCCGAGGCCGTGGACCGGCTCGCCGATCCGCTGCTCTCCGGCATCTATGGCGGCGACGCTGCCCAACTCAGCGCCCGCACCGTCCTGCCTCGCCTGGTGGAAATGGAAACTCAATACGGTTCACTCACCCGCGGCATGTTGGCGGCGCACCGCCAGTTGCGCGCCCGGGCAAAGGCCGCCGCCGCGAAGAACGGCCACTCCAAGGCCGGCGTACTTCCCGCGCCCCGGCCGATTTTTACCGCACTGCGCGGCGGAATGCAGCAGTTGATCGACGCCCTCGCTGCCCGGCTTCGTCCAGATTCAGTGCGGCTGGCCACGCCGGTCAGCACAATTGAGAGGAACGCGAACGGCTGGAGCGTCTGCGTCGCCGGCTTGAAAGATCATTACGATGCTGTCGTAATGGCCTCGCCCGCATGGGCCGCAGCCGTCCTGCTCGCCCCGGTAGACCCTGCGCTGAGCGAGGAACTCAGCGCCATTCCCTACTCCTCCTCCATCACCGTCAACCTGGTATACGATCAGGCCCTGCTCGGCCCCCTGCCCGACGGTTTCGGCTTCCTGGTCCCGGCCAGCGAAGGCCGCGCCATGCTGGCCTGTACCTTTGTCCATCGAAAGTTCCTGGGCCGCACGCCGCCGGGCAAGGCTGTTTTCCGCGCCTTTCTGGGCGGAATCAGAAATGAGGCCCTGCTTACCGCCACCGATGAAGCGCTGGTAACCATCGTCCGCAGCGAGCTGAGCGAAATTCTGGGCGAGAAGATTATCGGCATCGAGATCGAGCCGGAATATGCGCAGGTGGCGCGCTGGCGTCGCGCCATGGCTCAGTATGCCGTCGGCCACCAGGAACGCGCCGCCCGCATCGCAGCGCGCGTAGCCGCCCTGCCCGGTCTTCGCCTCGCCGGAAACGCCTACGACGGCATCGGCATCCCCGACTGCATCCGCCTCGGCCGTCAGGCTGCGAGAGAACTCCTGGCCGCCAACCGCTAGCTGCAAAACTCCGTGCCCTCCACACCAACCCGCCGTATACTCAACCCAGAACATGTCTACGCATCTCGACATCATTCTGGCCAGGACCCGGGCCACGGTGGCTGCGGCCAAACGGCACGTACCGGCCGCCGATCTGGAGCGGCGAGCGGCGGCCCACCGGCCTCGCGGCTGGGCTCGCGCTTTGCGCGGCAAGGCCTCTGCCGGTCCCGCGGTCATCGCCGAGATCAAAAAGGCCTCGCCTTCCAAGGGTCTTATTCGCGCCGACTTCGACCCTGCCTGGCTGGCCGCTCGCTACCGTGCCGGCGGTGCGGCCGTGCTCTCCGTGCTCACCGATGAGCCCTACTTCCAGGGCAGCCTGCGCAACCTCGAACTGGCCTCCGCTGCCGCGCCTCTGCCCTGCCTGCGCAAGGACTTCATGATCGACGAGTACCAGATCGTCGAAGCCCGCGCCCACCGCGCCGATGCCATCCTCCTCATCGCCGCCGCACTCACTGATGCCGAGCTCAAGCGCTCTACCCAGACAGCCCGCGGAATGCAACTCGACGTACTGGTCGAGGTGCACAACGCCGATGAGCTCAGCCGCGTGCTCGACGCCCTGGGCGAATCCGGCGCCGACGCTATCGGCGTGAACAACCGCGACCTGCACACCCTCGATGTATCCCTCGATACCTCGCTTCAGTTGGCCCAGGAAATTCCTTCCGGCGTGGTGCGTGTATCCGAAAGCGGCATATTCACCCCCGAGGATATCGTTCGCCTGCGCATGGCCGGCTTTGACGCCTTCCTGATCGGCGAAAGCCTCATGCGCCACCCCGACCCCGGTGCCGCCCTTGCCGAGTTGCTGGCAGGAACCACGGCAAAACGATGACCCTCTGGATCAAGATCTGCGCCAACACCTCACTAGAGGACGCGCAACTCGCTACTCAGCTCGGCGCCGACGCGGCGGGCTTTGTCTTTGCGCCCAGCCCGCGCCGTGTCACGCCCGCTCAGGTTGCCGCCATCGTCCCCCACCTGCCTCCAGCCCTCGAGAAGATCGGCGTCTTCGTCGATGCTCGGTTTAAAGAAATCGAGTCCATCGTCCACGCCTGCTCGCTCACCGGCGTCCAACTCCACTTCGACGCCGCACCCGATTTGCCCGCCAAACTCCGCGCGAGCTTCGGCCCAGCGCTCCGCATCATCCGCGTAATCCACTTCAGCCCACAACAGCCTGCGGAGCAGCGCGGCCTTGTATCAGGCCACGACCGGGGACCCTCTGGGCGCCGTGCCGCAAGCGCTGCAAAATCAACGAGGGCTTTAGCCCCTGAGGGCTGCTTTTCTGACCCCAACGTGGACGCAATCCTCGTAGATTCCCGCACCGCCTTAGCCGTAGGCGGCACGGGCGTAACCTTCGACTGGACCCTCGCTTCCAAAACTCTCTTCCAAAACGCAGAAGTGCGGAAGCACCGCCTCATAGCCGCCGGCGGTCTGACTCAGGCCAACGTAGCCCAGGCCATCGCCACCCTCCGCCCCTGGGGCGTAGACGTAGTCTCCGGCGTAGAAGCCGCTCCAGGCCGCAAAGACCCAGCCAAGGTGCGCGCCTTCATCGCCAACGCCCGCGCCGCGGATTGCTGACAGCCAACCGTGGCTCCCCTCGCCTAGTAAACTGAAATGTCCCCCATCTCCCGGCCAAACGAGCAGGAGGCGCGACAAATGGCATCGGTCATTCTCCCATCCGGGCATTCGGATTCATCCGAATCGCGCCCCGGCCGCTTCGGCATCTACGGCGGACGCTACGTCCCTGAGACGTTGATGGCCGCGCTGGTCGAACTGGAGCATGAGTACAACGCCGCCAAGGCCGACGCCGCGTTTCAGGCTGAGCTGGCCTCGCTGCTCCACGACTATGCCGGCCGCCCCACCCCGCTCTACTTCTGCAAGCGCCTTACCGAAGACCTGGGCGGCGCAAGAATCTACCTCAAGCGCGAAGACCTGCTCCACACCGGCGCGCATAAAATCAACAACGCTCTCGGCCAGGGCTTGCTGGCCAGGCGCATGGGCAAGAAGCGCGTCATTGCCGAGACCGGCGCCGGTCAGCACGGTGTTGCAACAGCAACAGTCTGCGCTTTGCTCAGCCTCGAATGCGTCATCTACATGGGCGACGTGGACATGGCCCGCCAGGAACTGAACGTGCTGCGCATGCGCCTTCTGGGCGCTGAAGTCCGCGCCGTCAGCTCCGGCTCGAAGACCCTGAAAGACGCCATCAGCGAGGCCATGCGCGACTGGGTCACCAACGTCCGCACCACTTACTACCTCCTCGGCAGTGCCCTCGGCGCGCATCCCTATCCCACCATGGTGCGCGACTTCCATCGCGTCATCGGTTTAGAGATGAAGCAGCAGATTCTCGAGAAGGAAGGCCGCCTGCCCTCGGCCGTCATCGCCTGCGTCGGCGGTGGATCCAACGCCATCGGCGCGTTCTATGAGTTCATTCCCGACCGCCAAGTTCGTCTCATCGGCGTCGAAGCCGGCGGCCGCGGTACCGCGCTCGGCGAGCACGCGGCCCGCTTCCAGGGTGGCGCGCCCGGCGTCCTGCAGGGAACCTTCTCCTACGTGCTCCAGGATGAAAACGGCCAGATCGCTCTCACCCATTCCGTTTCCGCCGGCCTCGATTACGCTTCCATCGGTCCCGAGCACGCCGCGCTCCACGACTCCGGCCGCGCCGAGTACGTCTCCCAGGGCGATGCGGCCGCTCTCGATGCCGTAGTCAGGCTGGCACGCACAGAGGGAATCTTGCCCGCTCTTGAAAGCGCGCACGCCGTAGCCCAGGCCCTTTGCCTTGCTCCCACGCTCCCTGCCCGTGACATACTGGTGGTGAACCTCTCTGGACGCGGAGACAAGGATATGGGCATCCTGGCCCGCGAACTGCACATTCAGGGAGCGTGATTCCGATGCCGATTCGCTTCGATCACAAACCCGGTCTGGTCGTCTATCTCACGGCCGGCGACCCCAGCCTCGATGCAACCCGCGCCATCGCGCTCGCCGCCATCGACGCTGGCGCGGCGGTGATTGAACTGGGCGTTCCATTCAGCGATCCGCTAGCCGACGGCCCGGTGATCCAGCGCGCCAGCGAGCGCGCCCTGGCCTGCGGCACGCGCCTCGCCGACGTACTTCTATTGGCCCGCGAAATCCGCGCCGAGCGCCCGGCTGCCGGCCTGGTAATCTTCAGCTATCTCAATCCCATCCTCCGCTACGGCCTCGGCCGCTTTGCCGATGATGCCGCCGCGGCAGGCGTGGACGGGGTTCTGGCCACTGACATGATCGTCGAAGAAGCCGGCGAATACCTGGCCGAACTGTCCCGCGTCGGCCTCGCCCCCGTCTTTCTGGCCGCGCCCACCAGTCCCGACGATCGCCTTGAGGCCATCGCCACCCACTCCAAAGGTTTTGTTTACGCCATCTCCCGCACCGGCATCACCGGTACGCAGCAAACTCTCACCTCCGATGCCGCCGCGTTGGTAGCCCGCATTCGGCGATGGACCACGCTGCCGGTGGCCGTCGGGTTCGGCATCTCCAATGCGGAACATGTTGCGCAAGTGGGGGAATTCGCTGATGCCGCGGTCGTCGGCAGCGCCATCGTCGAGCTGGTCGAACGCTCGACTCCGGAGTTGGCGCCCGGCGCTGTGGCTCGATTTATCAAGGGCCTGCACCTGCCTCAGGCGGCGCTGGCCCGGTAGAAACAGCTATGAGCCTTCAGCTTTTGGCTTCCAGCTTTCGTTTGGCCCGTTGCCGAGTTGAGCCGCCAGGGCCCGCACCGGCAGGATGGAGCTGAAAGCTGAGAGCTGAAAGCTGAGAGCCAACTTGGTTTCCAATGCAATCCCCGCGCCACCAACCGGTTTCGATCGGTGGCCAGGGATTCAACACGAGGATGAAATGACGCTGGAAGAATTGCGACTTCGAATCGATGCTCTGGACCGTCAGCTTGTCGAGTTGCTCAGTGAGCGGGCCCGCGCCGCGCAGATGGTCGGTTACCTCAAGGCTTCCACTTCGCTGCCGGTTTACGAGCCGGCCCGCGAGAAGATCGTGTACGCCAACGTGCGCGCAGCCAACAAGGGGCCCCTGCCGGACATCGAACTGACGCATATCTACGAGCGCATCATCGACGTGATGCGGGCCCTGCAAAGGGACGAGTTGGCATCGCAGAGAAAGGCCCAGGCCGCCGAGTCTGGCCATGCCGCTGGCGCACAGGCGCCTGAGACTGGGAATAAGCAATGATTGTAGCCATGCAGGAGAAGGCCACCGAAGAGCAGATCGATGCAGTCATCGACGCCATGGTGGATGCCGGAGTCAACGTCCATCGAACCACAGGCGCATACCAGACCATTCTGGCCGGCGTCGGACAAACGGCCAACGTCGAGCTCAGAAAATTCGAGCTGTTGCCGGGAGTGCTTTACGTCCACAGAATCACCGCGCCCTACAAGCTCGCCGGCCGCGCCTTTCGACCCGAGGGCACCGAGGTCGAGTTTGCCAACGGAGTTAAGGTGGGCGGCGACCGGGCGCATGTAATGGCCGGACCGTGCTCCATTGAAACCCGCGAACAGATGTTCGAGACCGCCAAGCGCGTCAAGGCCGCAGGCGGCAGCTTTCTGCGCGGAGGCGCTTTCAAGCCGCGCAGTTCGCCCTACGCCTTTCAGGGCCTCGGCATTCCCGGACTAGAGATCATGCGCGAGGCTGCCGATGCCCATGGCCTGCTCACCGTCAGCGAGGTCATGGAGATCGCGCAGATCGAGCTGATGTTGCCTTTCGTTGATTGCTTCCAGGTGGGCGCGCGCAACATGCAGAACTTCAACTTGCTGCGCGAGCTGGGCCAGGGGCGCAAGCCGGTACTGCTCAAGCGAGGCATCGCCGCTACAATCGAGGAGCTGCTACTGTCGAGCGAGTACATCATGTCCGGCGGCAACTACGATGTCATCCTCTGCGAGCGCGGCATCCGCACCTATGAAACCTCCACGCGCAACACCATGGACATCTCGGCCATTCCGGTGCTGAAAAAGCTCTCCCACCTGCCCGTCGTGGCCGACCCTTCGCACGGCACCGGCCGCCGCGACATGGTTGCTCCCATGGCCAAAGCCGCTGTGGCCGCCGGCGCTGACGCAATCCTCATCGAAGTCCACCCCAACGCCGACAAAGCCGCCTCTGACGCCGCTCAGACCCTCTATCTTGACCAGTTTGAAAAGCTGATGGGCGAACTCCGCGTGATTGCCGCGGCCGTAGGGCGCAGCCTGTAAGATGGAGCGGAACCAGCGCAGTTAGCCGGGCTGGCGGAGTTGGCAAAGGCAAGCCCGGCCAACACGCGCAAAGCGCGGCTGACTCCGGTAACGCCGCTTCCGAGGGCATCATCCATGATCGAGCGCATCGCCATCCTGGGCACCGGCCTGCTGGGTACATCGGTAGGCCTGGCCCTGCGCGCGGCAGGTTTTCACGGCGCCATCACCGGCTGGAACCGCAGTCCGGCTCAGGCGCAGGTCGCGCTCGAGATGGGCGCGCTCGATTCGCTCGCGGCCGACCCGCTTGAAGCCGCGCGAGCAAGCCAGGTCATTCTGCTCTCCGTGCCCATCTACCCCACCCTCGATTTTATGGAGAAGCTGGCTCCCGTCCTCGGCTCCGAGCACCTGGTCACCGACGTGGGCAGCACCAAGCGGCTCATCTCCGAGGCCGCCGCCCGCCTTTACAACACTCCCCAGCGCGCCGCGTTTCTTCCCGGCCATCCCATGGCAGGCAAGGAACGCGGCGGCGCCGCCCTCGCTGATGCAAATCTCTTTCGCGGCGCGGTCTGGCTCTTCACCGACGATCCCGATGCGCAGCGTTCCCCGCACTCTGCTGAACTGGCAAAGGGTTGGCGCGAATGGGTTGCCGCTATGGGTTCCAAGACCCTCGATCTCGATCCCGTGCGTCACGACGAACTGGTTGCTTGGGTCAGCCATCTACCCCAATTTGTGGCCACCGCCCTGAGCGCGCTCCTCGAAGAAGAAGTAGGTGACGCGCCGGAGCTGAAAGACGTAGGCGGACGCGCCCTGCGCGAGATGACTCGTCTCGGCGCCAGCCCCTTCTCCATGTGGCGCGACATTGCTTACACCAACACTGAAGCCATCCAGGCAGCCCTCGAAGCCCTTGAGCAGCGCCTCGCACATCTCCGCGAGAACCTCCGCACTCCCGAGCTCCGCAACCAGTTCGAACAAGCCAACCGCTTCCGGCGGGAATGACGCTTCTGAGTTCCCGGCGATTCAAAAAACTCAATTGACGGCAACGGGATTCCGGAAATATGAATACCGAGAGTCTTTGCACTTGAAGGGGAGAAATGGGAGCGACCGCGGTGCACAAGAAGACGATGCGCGGGAGATGAATGCGTTTCTCGCAACGTTACCCTGACTATCGAGAACTTTTCATGGCGCGGCATCGCCCGGTTTGAAGATCATGTGATCGTCAAGGCCCGCGCTTTGAGCGAGGAGAAGAGGTTCTCAAAGCTCAACTCCGCCGACGGCTGACGATAGCTTCCGTCTTGTGCGGAACCTTGACTGGAAAGCAGCAACGCCCGGGTGCGGGGTGCCCCGCATCTCGCTTTTGAGATGTGGGATCTCAGCAAATTGACTCTCCAGTTTGCAATCGGCCCGCCGCCCTACTCCATCCGCTGCCAATACTCAGTGCGGCCGAGCAGTGCAAAGCCGATGTACCCGCGCACCTTCAATTTCCTGCCGCCCTCCAGGAGCGAAATGTAACAGCGATAAATCTTGCCGTTATGCGGGTCGAGGATCTGGCCGCCGTCCCATTCATCGCCATCCTTCTGGAGGCCCCATAGAATCTGCATCCCGGTCTCCGGCTTGTCTTTCAGATCGCCCTCGCAGTGGATGCAAAGCGGATTGGGACCGGGCTGATCGGAATCGAGAACTTTCTCGATCTTGCCGTAAAGCTTGCCGTTCTCTTCGCGAATAGCAACGATCGACTTGATCTTGCCGGTCTGGTCATCCACGGTCTTCCAGCGGCCGGCTGGAGAACTGAGAGAAGAAGCGGCGGCCTGCGCGGGCGCGTGGGCGACCGTCAGGAGCGGCAACAGAAACACTGCAGCGAATGAACACAAGAGATGTCTTGACAGCGTGATTCCCTTTCCTGCCGGGCATCGCGCATCTCGCTTTCGGGATGCCGTACCCGGCTGTCTACTCCTCTTCCTTCTCAGGCGCGGCAATTTCCTTGGCCGCATCCAGCACCTTGAACCCTTCGCTCGCGGCCGCTTCAAGCAACTGCGCTGAAGCCGACACAAACACGATTTCGGTGCCCTGAAACATGTCGCGCGCCGCCAGCACAACGCCCAGTTGCAAAGCGTCGGTCCAGCGCAACGTGGTTCGGTCCAAAAGCTGGCGCGCGGCTTCAAGCACCGCCGGGTTCAGCGGCTGTTGCACCATGCGCGCCGATTCCATGCGCAACACCGAGAGCGCCGATGCCGCATCTTCCGGCGTGATGTCGCCGGCGCGCTCGCGCTTCCTCAGAACCGCGTAGATCTCCAGCGGCGTCGAGGCGGAAATCAGCTTGCGATTGTCCTCCGCCGCCTCCATCAGCCTGATCAGCGCAGCGGTTCCCGGCTCCTGCACAAACAGCTTCACGAAGGCCGTGGCCTCAAGAAAGTAGAAGCTCACAGCTCACCCCGTTCTTCTTCGATCGTCTCGGCTACCGCCTCACCCTGCACGGCCACTGGATGGAAGCGCTGCGCTTCCTCGGGAATGCCGGCTTCGGCCCGGTTCAGGCGGATGGTCGTGGTGGGATAGGCCGGCGTCTTGGGGTTGGCAATCTTGCTGGTCATCACCACGCCGCGCTGGATGGCCTCGGCCAGCACCATCTGCCGGGTCTCGGGGTGCTGATTCCAGCGGAACGCCTTGCGCGAAAGAAACGAATCGCGAAACCACTTCAGCGCGATGAAGGCATGCCCCCCGCGCTCGGCCTCGGCCAGCGCCGCACAAAGCTCCTTAACGCGCGCATCCATATCCGCCGGAAGCACCGCCTCCTGCGCATCGTCTTCCTCATCGGAGCTGTGGACGGCAAACGTGCGCTGTGCGCGCGCCGCGCGTCCTGACAGCTCACTGTCGTCCGTGCGCTCGAAGTAGATGCGCACCTCGTCTTCTTCCGGCGACCAGGTGTCCGCTGAGGCATTGCGGCGCTTGCTGCGCCCGTTCTCGCTGCAAAGCTCCACTATGGCCTGGTATCCGGGCGGCGCCAGAAAACGCAGTGCCCGCACCAGCCCTGGGTCCTGCGAATACGCCAGCTCGTTCAGTGCTTCTTCGATAATCTCTTCCGCTGCGGGAATGCTCAGGTTGCCGCTATCTATGCTGCCGGCTGCAGCTCTTGTCGATTTCATCTCTTCTCTCCGTAACCTGCGTCTCGCGCCCGCGCACCCGGCGGATGCTCCTCCCGGCTCTTTTTTTGACCCGGCTTGGAGCTGCGCCGTACGCCGCGCGCTAAAGAAGACAGTCTTGTCTCTAAAACTGCACCATCCGCGCTCGAATCAGCGCGGTTCACTCCACCGTCGTGTTACTCAGCCCCGTCCGGGCGATGGTGAATTTCTTTTTGATGAGTGGTTCTGCTGATTTATGCCACTATCCATCCAGTAAAAGGGGCCCATGGCATCTCTCGAATCAATGTAAGACGGTGCATGGTTATTCTTAAGGCTCTTACCTTGCAAAAGCCATCTTCCGTTCTTCTCTTCTACTTCACGTAGTTTCGAGAAACTCATTAGGGCCTGTTAAGACTGCCGGGCCCTTGCTAAGTTCAAAGCTATACATGCCACAGTGTACCCGAAGTTGTCTTCCTGCGCACTGAAAAATAATGCGCTTATGCCGCGCATCTCTGCTCCCGGCAAGAGATTGCGGCCCCCCGCGCTCACTTCAGGCGCTTCAGTTCGTACAATGGTAGTTATGCGCCGTCGTTTGCTGTTCCTGTTGCTCTGCTGCCTGGCTTCAGCCGGACTGCGCGCCGAGGGCCCCGTCTTCGACCTCTCCGGACCCAAAGTGGATGTACACGTCAAGCGCGGCGATGTCACGCTGCCCATCTCAGAGGTCCCCAACCTGCTGCCGGGAGACCGGCTCTGGATTCATCCTGACCTGCCCGAGAGCCAGTCCGCGCATTTTGTGCTGGTGGTCGCCTTTCTGCGCGGGGCCACCAATCCGCCCCCGCCGGAGTGGTTTACTCGCGTGGAGACCTGGAGCCGCGAAGCGCGGGATGAAGGCGTGTTTGTCACCGTCCCCGGCGAGGCCCAGCAGGCGCTCATCTTTCTGGCGCCGGAGACCGGAGGCGACTTCAACACCCTGCGAAAGGCCGTCCACGACCGCCCCGGCGCTTTCATCCGCGCCGCCCAGGACTTGCAGGCTGCCAGTTGGGACAGGATGAGGGTGGAATCCTATCTGGCCCAGGTGAAGGTCACATCCCAGACCGACCCCAAATCCCTCAAGGAACACACCGAGATGGCGGCTCGAAGCCTGGGCATCAAGATCAACCAGGATTGCTTTGAAAAGCCTACCGACCTGCAGGTTTCCTGCCTCTCGCAGAACTTGGCGGGACTGGTGCTCGACGACTCCAATGCACAATCGCTGGTCGTGCAACTGACCAACGGAAGCACGACCGACCTGATGAACCAGCTCAGCTACTCGAGCATGGCCGGAGGGGGCGCCTACAGCCCTTATGTTGGCGCCATCCTTGACACCGTCAAGATCCTATCCTCGCTGCATACGGCGCATTTCCAGTACATTCCCGCCCTCGCCCTGCCCTCGGCCGATACGCTCAACCTGCGCCTCAACATGCCGCCCTCGTTCCGCAACCCCAAATCGGTTGTGGTGGTCGCTCTGCCTCCTCTCGGTCCGTCCAAGCCGGAGCCCCTGCATCCCGTCGCCCCTGCCGATCGTTTCTGCGCCCAGAAACCCGGCCTGGTGCTGCCCGCCGAGGGAGCGCCGCTGGTCTTCGCCTCCCAGTTGGCTCACGATCTCACCTTGCACATTGAAGCTCCAGCCGTTTCAAAAAACTCGCCCGCAAGTGGGAATATCGACCTGCCGGTAGCCGCAGATCCCTCAAAAGGCGGCCTCGTCCTCAGGCAGCCGGCGCCTCCGTTGCCTGCCGGCGAGCTGACCGGCGTCATCCGCGGCAAGTGGGGCTTTGACGATTGGACGGGTCCGCAGTTCCACCTGCTTTCGTCTCAGCCGGGCGGCTGGACCCTGGCGGCTGCCGACCAGTCTGCATTGGTGGTCGGCCGCGAAGACAC
>Ga0326728_10021172_pt1 | contig 12274 bp, 13 predicted proteins | sample MB3enrmetagenome_FD_207602 | JGI IMG/M metagenome (GOLD analysis project Ga0326728, IMG submission 207602) | Lab enriched peat soil microbial communities from McLean, Ithaca, NY, United States - MB31MN | ecosystem: Environmental > Terrestrial > Soil > Wetlands > Peat | place: USA: New York...
CGCGAACGATGGCGGGGACCGAGCCGTTGGTCGCGAGCACCCCTCGGACCCGCGGAAATGTCGGATTCCGTGAGACCCTTCCGCTACTGATCGCCTCGGCGGTCCTGTTCGCGGCCGGCGCCGTCACTTGGTGGGCGGGGGTCCGCGTCGGTCCGCCCCGATTCCCCCTGTGGGCTCTCCTGGTCGTGCTCGGATTCGTGGCCGCGATCGGCTCCGTGCTCGCTGCGTTCCTGGGAGGAGACGAGACCGTGACCGTCCCTCCCGCCACGGACAAAGAGATCGAGGACGCGCGTTCGACCCCCCCGGCGGTCGAGCTCGGCCGTCCTGCTCCGGACGTGCGGCGACCGGAGCAGCCACCGGTGGTACCGTCGGCCGTCCCCTGGGATGAGGGTCCCGTGGAATCCAGCCGACCCGCGCCCGTGGCCGCCCCGCCCCCACGGCCCTGGACCGACGTCGACGCAGAGGTCGCGATGCGAGAGCTCGAGGGCATCGAGCAGGAGATCGCTCCGCGCCGCCGACCTCCTCAGACCGGCGTCCGACCGGACCGAGACCCCACCGGGCCGTTATGAACGGACGACGGGGTAGCGTGGCGATGGCGCTCGTCCCCTTCGCCTCGGTCGACCGCTCCGCGCTACGCTGGCAACGAACGGCGGAAACGCCGATGGAGTTCACGCTCTCCTCCGGGGACGCGCCCGTGGCGCGCGTCCGATGGGCGCACGTCGGCGGCTCGCTCGCGAGCGCCGAGCTCTCCGGGGAGACCTGGACCCTGAAACGCGGCGGCTTCCTCAATCCGAACATCACCGCCCGAGCAGCCGACGGCACCACGGTCGCCCGGCTGACGGTCCACCTGAGCCACCATACCATCGAGCTTCCCGGCGGCGCCGCGTACCGGTTCCATCGAGCGGGAGTCCTGCTCCCCGCGTGGAAGGTCACCGGGGACGACGGGCAGGAGGTCCTCCACCTCGAACCGGTGCGGGAAGGACGTCGGCTGGAAGGGGGCGCTGTCATCGCACCGCCCTATGCGACGGACCGCCCCGAGCTTCTGCTGCTGATCGTGGTGGCCTGGTATTTCATCGTCCTCGCTTGGTTCGAGGACGAGGCGCTGGTCCCCCTCGAGGGACCCTAGTCCCGCCGCTCGGGACCTCCGCCGGCTCGTCCGAGAGACCGGGCATCGGGCCCGGACCGGACCGCGGGACACCACGCGACGCTAGCGGGCGAGCGCGGTCTTCCGGACGTTGGCGAAGCAGGCCGAACAGAGGTTATGCAGTTGGGGCCACCCTTCGGCCGGTACATCGGTCATCCGCGTGATCACGGTCTTACAGGAATCGCAGACGATGCGCCCGTCCTGGATCACGGAACTCCTCGCGGCGACCCGGTGCGGGCCCCGAGCGGACCAATTCGGTCGGGTACTAAACGGATGCTCCGCGGTCTTTCGCGGCAGGGAAGCCGAGCGCCGCGAGGAGCCGCGGGATCATCACGTCGTAGCGAGGCCCCCCGTCCGCATGGATGCCGTCGAACTCTTCGAAGTCCGCGCGGACCCCCTGGCGATGAGCCTCCGCGGCGAAGATCCGCGCCCCGACGTCCAAGGAGTACTCATCTCGGCTCCCTCCGTCGACGTAGACGTAGGCAAGCTGGCGGAGGGCCGCGCGGTACCGGTCGGTTCGGATCATCCGCACCGGGTCCCAGGCGAGCCATCGGCGCCACACGTCCTCTCGGAGCTCTCCGGTCTCGAGGTCGAACGGGAGGTCGAAATGCCCCGGTTCCGACTCGTTGGGAGAGTAGCAGGAGGCGTAACCCATCATCTCGAGCCCCTGGACCATCGGGTTCTTCGGGCCGAAGCCGCTGACGGGTTCGCTCAGGACCTTGCGCAGCAGCGCCTCGGGGCCCCCGCACCGGCGGATCTCCCGGAACGCGATGGGGAACTCGGGCAGGTATGAGTACTCGAAGTACGCGTCCCCGGCGTTCGACCCGAGCGCGCGCACCTCTTCTGGATGACGAAGTGAGAGAACGAACGACCCGTAGCCGCCGCTCGAGGTGCCGAGGGCCGCCGTCGGTCCCGTTCGGTACTTCTCGCGGACCCACGGAAGGACCTCCGTCATGACGTAGTCCTCGTAGCGGCCCGTCGCGGTCGAGTTGAGATACTGGCTGCCCCCGAGCGTCGTGAGACAATCCGGCGCGACCATCACGGCCTCGGCTGCCGCGCCCGTCCGGATCAGACGGTCCAAGCGACCGACGATCGTGTCCCGGAGGTAAGTCGGGCGCTGGAAGTGGGCCCAGCCGGACCCCGTGTACCCCGTCAGGAGCAGAAGCAACGGACGTCCTTCGGTCTTGCCCGAGGGCGGAACGTACACGGGAAGCGCGCGTTCGATGGGGTCGTTGAGAGGGTTCCCCTCCAAGACCCGGCTCGGGAACTGGTGCATCTCGACGTGCCCTTTCATCGCGGCCGGGAAGACCTTCTCGGTTCGGCTCTCCGTCGGAACGCGGATCGACATCGCTTCGGCCTCGCGGTCGGACGGACGGGCGAATTCAAAACGATACGCTCCCTTCCCGCGACATGCCCCGAAAGACGGTTCGAAGCCCGGGCTCGTCTGGGTCGTCCGAGCTCTCGGATGCCCTCCTCGGGATCGCCTCCGACCGGAAGACGGGCGCTTACGGTCTCGCGGTCGCCACCCTGCGGGCCATCGCCCGCGCGGTCGGTCCGTGGGGCCGCGACGCTCCGACGAGGGTCCGTCAGGACCTACGCAAGGTCGCAGCGCAGCTGCGAGAGACCCAGCCGGCGATGGGAGTCTTCCGGCGCTGGGCGATCGAGTGGACGCGCATCGCAGCGGACGCGCCCGACCGCGACCTCGTTCCGAGCATCATACGATGGCTTCGCTCCTGGAAGGAGCAGCTCCGTCAGGAGCCCGTACGACTGGCCGCGGTCGCCCGTCGGCAGCTCCCCCCTCGTCTCCGGATCCTGACGCTGAGCCGAAGCGACTCGGTTCGGAGGGCTCTGCTCGCCTCGGGGCCGACCCGGCGTCCTCGAGAAGTGATCGTTCTCCGAAGCCTTCCCGGAGGAGAAGGAAGTACGTTCGCCCAGGAGCTTCGGCGGGCCGGGCTCCGCGCCCGGACCGTGAGCGATGCGGAGGGTCGGCGAATGGTCCCCCGGGCGGACCTGGTGCTGGTCGGGGCCGATGCGGTCTATGGGGACGGGAGCGTTGTGCACAAGGTGGGGACCCGCCCTCTGACACTCGCCGCCCTGCGCGCCGGCGTCCCCGTGATCGTCGTCGCGGGAAGGTCGAAGAGCGTTCCTGGCCCGTGCCCCTCGAGAACGCTCCCGCCCCGGTTCGACCGGACCCCGGCGCGCGCCGTCCGCGAGTTCTGGACCGACCGGGGCGTCGTAGCGGCGGCCGAGTGGTCGCGGCGCGCGATCCGAAATCGGTGAGGCTATCTGGACCTTCGAAGTCGGGAGAGGTCGATGGGATCCTTCGGCTCCGCAGAGGCTGACCGGCTCGAGCGGTTGGATGCACGAGCGTTCGAGGGCGGCAAGCTTCGCCGTTCGGGCACCTGGGCGGTCGTCTTCCTCGCCGAGTGGTGCCCGTTCTGCCGGGAGTTCGGGCCCCTCTTCGCCTCCCTCGCGAACGAGGCGAAGGTCGCGGTCGGCGACCTCACCGACATGGAGAGCCCCCTCTGGGAGGAGTTCGCCGTGGAGGTCGTTCCGACCGTCGTCGTGTTCCGGGACGGTACCGCCATCTTCCGTCGGGACGGGGTGCTGGGAGAGGGCTTGGGGGCGCGCGACCTCGTCGCGGTCCGCGCGGCTCTGGTCCCGGGCTGACCGCCCGGGAACAACTTCATACCCTACCTCCGTTCCGGCTCCGCGACGTATGTCAGAACCGACCGCGAACCATCACGATGCCAAGCCGGTGGCGCTCATCACCGGAGGAGGCACCGGCATCGGCCGGGCCATCGGCGCGGCTCTCGCGACCGACGGGTACAACCTGTGCATCGCGAGCCGGTCGGGCGAGCATCTCTCGGCGGGCGCCGCCGAGCTGCGCGGCCGCGGGGCCCGGGTGCTCGAGGTGCCCACCGATGTCCGGATCCCGGACCAGGTGGACCGGCTGCTGGAGTCCGTGCGGCAGGAGTTCGGCCGCTTGGACGTCCTGGTCAACAACGCCGCCGGGAACTTCATCGCCCCCGCGGAAGGCATCACCCCCAACGGATGGAAGGCGGTGGTCGGCATCGTGCTCGACGGGACGTTCTTCTGCTCGCGAGCCTCGCTACCGCTCCTCCGACGATCGCCGACCCCGGCGATCGTGAACATCGTGGCCTCCTACGCCTGGATGGCCGGCCCCGGGACCGCCCACTCGGCGGCGGCCAAGGCCGGCGTGCTCGCCCTGACCCGAACGCTCGCGGTCGAGTGGGCGCGCCACGGCATTCGCGTGAACGCCGTGGCCCCCGGGCCCGTCCGGACCGAGGGGACGGACCGCCAGCTGTGGGTCAACGAAGCCATCGTTACCTCGGTCCTCCGGGGAGTGCCGCTCGCGCGGTTCGGTACGGTCGAAGAGGTCGCCGAGGCCGTGCGGTTCCTGGCCAGCCCTCGGGCGAGCTACATCACCGGCCAGGTCCTCGCGGTCGATGGAGGCCAGTGGCTGGGACAGGGCGTCATGAGCCTCCTCGAGGCATACGGACCCACCGAAGGGAAGCGTCCGGCCTAGGAGCGGTCCGGGTAGGGTCTCTCGTGGCGGGCGGGCCCTCCCGCACGCTCGATCTCGGAGTGAGGTGAGGTATCCCGAGGATTCGCCGTCCGAGCCCCGGAGCCGGTCTCTATCCCTGGTCGAGGGTCTCCTCAGGTCACCGGAACGTTGCGTTCCAGAAGAAACGTCCCGAGCAGTCCCGCGTACTGCAGCGGCTGGGTCACCTGGGGCACGTGCCCGGTCTCGGGCAGCGTGGTGACGACCGCGTTCCGGAGCAACGGGGCGAGAGCCGCGGTGATCCGATGGAGGAAGGGGGGACTCAGCTCGCCCTGGGAGAGGAGGATCGGCAGAAGAAGGTCGGAGAGCTCCCGGGGGTCCGGACCGATCGCCTCGGGGTCCTCGAATTCCTCGCACCAACGGTCCGCATGGCGGAGGAACGTGGCCCGCACGGGGGAAGGCAGGCGGTCCCACGCCCCCGCCTGGAGCGAGAACGCCTCGGTGACCCCTCGGGCCGCCCCCTCCGCATCCCCCGCGCGCACCCGGTCTTGGAGCGCGCGCAGGCGGGCCAGCACCTCTTCCGCCTCGGCCGAGGTCACGGGATCGTCCCGGAGGAGACCCGCGTACGGTACTTCGTGCACGGAGAGGCTTCGGACCATCTCGGGGTGGTCGACCGCGAGCCGAAATGCGACCGCCCCGCCGTAGGAATGCGCGACCAGATGGACCGGGTAGAAATCGGTCGCTTCGAGCAATCCCGCAAGGTCGTGGGCGTCGTCTCGCACCGGGTGGGTCCGGGGAGGGCCGGTGCTCTGCCCGTGACCTCGACGGTCGTACGCCAGCACCTGGAGGCTCTGGGCGAGCGGCCCTACGAGGGCGTCGAAGCTGTGATGGTCGACCCAGGAACCGTGGAGGAGAACGACCGGGTCGCCGGAGCCCCCGCTGACCTCGTAGTGTAGCAGCGCGTCTCCTACCGATGCGGTCGGCATCCCTTCCCCCCGGACCCGGTCGCTCTCGAGCGGGTCGACCCTCGTTGAGAGGTCCGTGAGGTCTTAGCTTCGGGGGCCTCCGCGGACCCCCCCGAGCCGGTCGAAGCGTTTAGGAAGGAGAAAGCGGTCCCGGGTCCCGAAACGAGACCCGGCGCCCGGCCGGGGAGCGTGCCGTATCCGATGAGCGCGATCTTCCAACGGCCGTTGTGCGACATGGGCGCGGTGTACGAGTTCGCGTTTCGACCGCTCGTCGGGGAGGCCGACGTCGGCGCCGGGGGCCCGTGCGACGACCGGCCCCGCCCGGTCGAGGTCTTCTCCGCCTCGGCCGACCCCCATTCCCCGGAGGCCGCGTGGCGCTCGTTCTCCCTGTGTCCCGAACACGAATCCCAGCTTCGCCGCTACGACGAACGCGTGCAGCGGAGCGGGCTCGCGTCCCGATTCCGCGGCCCTTCCCGGCCCGCGTCGGGCACCCACGCACGATAAACCACCGCCCGACGTGACCCGAACCATGTCTCGCGAACCCGCGCTCGCCCACATCCCGCGCGTCCGACTGAACCAGGGGGGCGAGATCCCCATGCTCGGCCTCGGGGTCTTCCAGACCCCACCGGGAGCCGTGACGGAGCAAGCCGTTTCCGACGCGCTCGAGATCGGGTACCGCCACATCGACACCGCCGCGATGTACGGCAACGAAGCGGATGTCGGGAGGGCGGTGCGGGCGAGCGGCCTTCCCCGGGAGGAGGTCTTCGTGACGACCAAGCTCTGGCACAGCGACCACGGGTTCGAGTCGTCGCAGAAGGCGGCCCGCGCGAGCCTGGAGCGGCTGGGGCTCCAGTACATCGACCTCTACCTCATCCACTGGCCCCGGGCGAACGCGCCGGGGGACCGGATCGCCTCCTGGCTCGGGTTCGAGAAGCTCCAGCGCGAGGGTCTCTGCCGGGCGATCGGGGTCAGCAACTACACGGTCCGGCACCTCGAGGAGCTGCGCGCGCACTCCGACGTGGTCCCCGCAGTGAACCAGGTCGAGTTCCACCCGTTCGTCTACGACCCCGAGCTCCTCGCGTACTGCGACCGCCACGGGATCCGTCTCGAAGCCTGGTCCCCTCTCACGCGCGGCCGTCGCATGGACGACCCGACGGTGGTTGCGATCGCGACGGCGCACCAGCGGACCCCGGCGCAGGTCCTGCTGCGATGGGGGATCGAGCACGGGATCATCGAGATCCCGAAATCGGTCCGCCGGGAACGGATCGCGGAGAACGCGCGCATCTTCGATTTCTCTCTCGCGAAGGAAGAGGTCGCGCGTCTCGACGCCCTGCGCGACGGCAAGCGGGTCGGCCTCTGGAACCCCGCCGACATTCCCTGACGTCGCGGAGCCGGGCCTTCGGCGGCGGACGGCCGCGGTCCTCGTCAAGAGACCCCGGCGCGTCGCCGAAAAGTGGTCTCCCGGACCGTCGGATTTCCGTCCGACCGCGTGACTTAATATATTCCGCCTCGGTGGTCGCCCTCGAGGTCCGCCATGGTCAGTGTAGACGTCCAGCATGAGAAGTGTACCGGCTGCAGCCACTGCCGCGACGTCTGCCCGGTGACCGTCTTCGAGATGCAACCTCGCGAGAACTGGCCGAACGTGGTCGACGACCCCGCGGTCGCCGCGAAGTTCCAATTCCGCGTCGAGAAGTCGGCGGTCATCCACGGCCCGGACTGCATCATGTGCGAGGCCTGCCTCTTCGAGTGCGAAGGCGAGTGCATCACGATCGTCGACGACGAGGGCACGACCCACCAGTCGACGTACAAGTAGGCCGTTCCCTTTCGCCGCCGGTCCGTTCCCTCCCTGCGTACCGGCGCGCTTCGACCACGGGTTTCGTTCCCCTTGTCGCCCTTCGGCTACTTTTTGGCCGTCCGCGTACGGAGACGACGGGTCCCGCGTCGGGAAGCGAGCGCCCTCGCGGAGCGTGCGGAAGAACGACGCTCCCCTAGAGGAGGCCTTCTTCCATCACTTCGACCGACTCGACGTGCGGGACCTTCGCGAACGCGTGCTCGGTCGTTTCGAGGACCCCGCCCGCGTCGGCCATCACGACCGAGACGAGCAGAGACTTCAGCCCGAACGCGATATCCTTGACCTGCATGCCGCGGATCGTCACGCCCGTCGGGGCTGACGAGCGCACGGCCTCGGCCATCGCCCGCATGTCGGTCTCGACGCCCTGCGGCATCAAGCGGAAGAGGACGGCGACCTGACCCATCGGGGACTCCTACGGGCCCTCAAAGCCGCACTTGGGGCACACGAACGTGACGCTCTGGTCGCGGCAGCGGGCGCAGCGGCCGACCGTGACCTCGCCGCAGCTCGGGCACGGGAACTGGGTCGCGCCCTTCGCGGGCACCGCACGTCCGCACGACGTGCAACGGAGGTCGACCCGAGCCTGCATCACCACGGTTCCGGCGGTCACTTGCGTCCTGTGCCTCGGCGGCGCGCGGCCACCCGGAGTGCGAATATAAAGAGAACGCCGACAAACGCCACGGCGCCCACCACGATCCAGAGCGCGTAGTTCGCGGGCGCGCCGGTCACGTAGAACGACTGGGAGTACGACAGGGCGCCGTTCGCGAAGGCGACCAGCCCGTGCTCGGCGGCGAGCGAGATCGTGAAGGTGTGCTCGCCCGTGGAGAGGCCGGTCGTCGCGTAGTCGAACGAGAGGTTGTACTCGCCCCCCGGGGTCAGGGTCGGGATGGACACCACACCGACCTGCTGGCCGTCGAGGTCGATCGCGAGGGGGAACGCGAGCGCCGTAGTCTTCGCGATGTTCACGATCGTCGCCGTGACGATGTACGGCTGGACGACGGAGACGGAGTAGGTGAGGTTGGTCGACACGTTCTCCTTCTGGTAGACCGACGAGATCATCACCGTCATCGTCACCGTCTCGGGGACGGCCCCGACGGTGAGGATCGGGGTGCCGTTGAGCCCCGGGCCGAGCGCCGCGGACGCCGGAGCGACCGTGACCCCCGTCAGGTCGGCGGCGGCGAGCGAGATGAAGTAGGTCAGGTTCCCGACCTGGGTCCCGTTCGCCGCGATCGCCGGGCCGCCGGTGCCGTAGATGGTGTAGTGGCCGGTCGCGCCCGTGGCGAGCACGGTCGGCCCGGTCACCGACCCCGTGACCGGCGTCGTGGTGGCCGCCCGAGCGGCGGGACCTCCGAGGGAGATGCCGACCACGAGGAGAACGGCCGCGAGGGCGACCGCGGCGGCCAGGTACCCGGGTCGCTTCACCGTCGGTTCCACCTCCGGGTCCTCCACCAGCGATACGTGACCAGGCCGATCGCGAGGGCGACCGCCGGTATGAAGGCGAGCAGCGGTGGGAGCCAGTCGGGGATCGAGACCGGCGCCGTGCCGATGGACGGCCCGGTGATGGTCACGGGCGTCCCTCCGGGCGCGGTCCGGGGCTGGACCGAGCCCATGGAGATCGGGATCACGACGCTGGCCTGGACGCTTCCGCTCGCGTTAAGGACCGAGACGCCCACCGTCACGCTTCCGGGCGGGACGAAGATGGCACCGGTCGCATTCAGGACGATGAAGAACGTTGCGTTGTAGCCCGCGGGGAAGCCGGCCTGGGTCCCCGGGCGCTGGTTCTCCAGCGTGATCGTGGGGGTCCATCCGAGGCTCTCGAGGCGGGGTGCGTCGACGAGCGTCAGGCGGACCTCCTCGTAGGTGTTCCCCGTGTTGACCACGTAGAACGGGGCGATGACCTGCTGGGGACCGACCTCGACCGGGACGCTCGCCAGCCCGACCGCGAGACCGTAGTACCCGACCACCTGGACGGTGGGAGCCGGGGTGGCCCGGCCCACGACGGTGCCGTTGGAGAGCCGGAACTCGAGGGTCACTCCGGGATGCGCGACGGGCGTTCCGGCGGGCACGAGGATCCGTACCTCTCCCGAGACGTTGGACCCGCCCGGCGCGAGGGTCACCGAGGAGAAGCTGAAGTTGAAGGTCCAGTACGCCGGCGTTCCGACCGGGGTCACCGTGACCGGCACGTTCCCGGTGTTCCGGAGCTGGAAGGAGAAGGTGACCGAGCCGCCGGCGAAGACCGTCGCCGAGGTGGGTCCGACGAGGCTCGACGAGACGCGATAGACCGGGCTGTACGCGAGGTTCACCGGGACGCCGACGTTTCCGTTCGAGACCGTGAAGGTGCTGGAGGCGCTGGCGTTCGCGGCGACCCCGTGGAAGCTCCCGGTCGCGACCGCGCTCACCGTGTAGGTCCCCGCGGGGAGCGCGACAGTGAGGGTGGACGTGCCGAGCAGGCCCGGATAGACCAGCCGGTGGCCGTAGGCGTCCCGCAGGGTGAGCGTCACGGACCCCAGGCCCGCGGACGAGCCGTTCGGAGGAGCGAGCGCCAGCGTCGCGGTCCAGGTCGGCGCGAGCGACAGGGAGAGCGTCCCGGTGCTCGAGGGGAGGGCGAGCACGCTGCCGAACGTGGCCCGCAACGAGCCGAGGCCGCTCGCGCTCGCGTAGACGGAATACGCGCCGGGGAGGACCTCGGCCGCGAACGTGCCGCCCAAGGCCGGGACCACCGTCACGTTCGCCGAGGGGTACGGTCCCACGAGCCAGACGGTCCCGGCGATCGGGCCGGAGATGCCCGGGCTCGAGAGCGTGCCGTTCACCCACACGAGCTCGGTCCGCGGGACCATCGGGAGGGCGCAGGCCGGCGCGGAGAGCGTCGGCGTGCAGCTCGCGCCCGGCACGGAGGTCCAGGTCTCGTAGAAGCTGCCGTTCGGTCCGGGGGTCACGCTCGTGGCGTTCGCCGCGAGAGCGTACGGTACTCCGGGAGGGAGGACGGCGGAGAACGACCCCGAGCTCACGGTCACGGTGGTGACCGCGCCCGACGGGTTCGTGAGCGTGAGGGTCGTGTTGAGGGCGGTCGCCGCCCCGGTGGACGTCGTCAGCGTGCCGAGAACCTTGACCCCCGACGCGACGAGCGAGAGCGCCGGGGTGACCGCGCCGTTCGCGGCGACGCTGACCCGGGTGAGGTCGACGTACGGGACTCCGCCCGAGGTGACGTTCGCATAGGCGGAATACGTCCCGGGGGCGGCTCGGAAGCCGCTCGAGAACGCCGACCCGTTCACGGTCACCGTCAGGAGGGGCGAGGTGAGCGTCACGGAGACCTTCGAGGCAGAGACCCCGGCCGGCGGGCTCACGTGGCCGGTCGCCACGACCTGCGGGAGGAGGTAGAGCGTCAGGTTCGAGTAGCCGGCGCCGAGCGGGATCGTCGTCGATAGGATGGAAGAAGGCAGATAGACCGTGCCATTCGAGAGGCTCGCGTAGGCTCCGACCCCGTAGAGGCCGGGCGGGGCGAAGAACGAGAACGTGGGACCTCCCGTGAACGTTCGGCTGACCGCGCTCGGGCTCTCCGCGGTGAAATTGACCTGAACGGTCGAGCCGCCCGGCAGTCCGACCACGGTCAGGCTCACCGAGACGTTCCTCAGGGTCAGGGGGAACTGGGTGAGGTCGGAGATTCCGGTCGGCGAGAGGCCGCACTCGGTCGCGGAGTCGAACCCCACGGCCTGGGCGCGGACGCAGTACGACGGGCCGTACGAGCCGAGGACGGCCGGAAGGAAGAACGAGACGGTCCCGGCCGCGGACGCGACCGCCGGGACCGAGGGTCCGCTCGCCCCGGCGGAGACCGACACGGTCGCTCCCTCGGCGGGAAAGACCGAGCCGCTGGAGGTGAGCGACCCTACCGTGAACCGGCTCGAAATCGCGCCGACCGGGGCCAGCGCGAGCGTGGTGGGGCCCGTCAGGTCCACGGAGGCCAGCGCGGCCGTGGTCCCCAGGTTCCCCGAGGCGGTCCCGGTCAGGGCGAGCAACGTGTAGGTCCCCGAGGGAAGCAGGAACGTGTACGACCCGTTGGAATCCGCCCAGGTGACCACCTCGCCCCCGGAGGGCGCGTAGGCGATGACCGCTCGGCGCGTGCTGTTCGAGGTCGGTCCGGAGGCCGAGACCGTCCCCTGGAGGCGCACGGCACTCGAGACATTGAGCGAATCGGAGAGCGACGTGCCGGCCGCGGCGACCGTGAGGTCCCCGAAGCCCGCGGAGAGGCTCGAGCCGACGTAGCCGACCGCGTACACCGAGTAGCTACCCGGGGCGAGGGAGACGATCGTCTGGCCGTTCGTTCCGGTCACGGCCACGGTGCCGTTGCTCGAGGCGTTGAGCAGCGCACTGATCGGCGAGGTCGCGTTCCCGTAGGAGGCGATCGGAGTGAACCGGACGGGGATGTTCGACGCCGGGACACCGTTCGAGAGCGCCGTGACGGTGACCGACGAGGTGGGCCGCACCGTGAGGTTGGTCGTGACGCTCTCACCGGGGTTCGTCACGCTGACGAAGACCCCCTCCGACCGGAGGTCCGGGGCCGAGCCGGTCGCGGTCAGGGTGTAGTTGCCCACGCCGACCGTGCGGATGGCGTATTCTCCGGTCGCGTTCGACGTGGTCGAACCGACGATCCCGCTCGCGTTCCCGAGGGTGACGGTCGCGCCGGCGACGAGCCCGCCGGCCGCATCCAGGACGGACCCGGTGAAGACCCCCGGGAGGAGGCCGACCGTCGCGTTGTACGTCTGCCCCGGGGTCAGCGAGACCGTCCCCTCGCT
>Ga0326728_10021173_pt1 | contig 12274 bp, 9 predicted proteins | sample MB3enrmetagenome_FD_207602 | JGI IMG/M metagenome (GOLD analysis project Ga0326728, IMG submission 207602) | Lab enriched peat soil microbial communities from McLean, Ithaca, NY, United States - MB31MN | ecosystem: Environmental > Terrestrial > Soil > Wetlands > Peat | place: USA: New York...
CGACGAACTCCAGATCATGTTCTGGGACGCCCTCGACCTCCAAACATAGCTCTATGGCTTGGCGAATGCGCTCGGTGACCTCATCGAGGGACCGCGCTTGGGTATGGCACGCGGGGATTTGCGGCACCGAGGCTACATAATAGCCTTCCGCGTCGCGCTCAATGACTACATCGAACTGGCGTGGCACCGGGTGTCTCCTCGACTTCCATTGTAGACGGCTTGTGAAGCCGGCGCAGGGATGAGGAGGCTGGCCGGCGGGAAGGCCGTTTCTCGGGACTAATCCGTTCGACGGGAAGCCGGCGACGGCAGCCTCTCCGAGCGGCTTCAGTGCTCGCTGCTTAAATAGCTGTGTGATCGCGGCCTGCAAAACCTGCCAGCAGATTTTCGCAGTGTGCTCATCTGGATTGAAGCGGGATGACACTTGCTGGTAAGGATGAATGTAGTTTCTAAAATCCCGCAACGCATGGCTGAACTTTCTTGATGTCTTCTCCTACGAGGTTCAAATCCCGTGCGACGTTGATGAAATCATTCAGTGTCCAGTAGTGGAACCGCTTCACGCTGCGGGCTTGAGCGCGGCGATGCTATTAGGTATTATCGGCCACATGGCTAGATGTACAGCACCGGTAAGAGGTCACCGCTCAGCGGCTGCTGCTGCGGACTGCCCCGTTTGTGGACGGGATGGCCGCTACGGCGGCTATAGCAGCTACCCGTCGTACTCATCCCCGTCGTACCCGTCGTATTCGCCCCCGCCCTACTCCTCGTCGGGGAGTAGCGGTGGTGGCCGGAGCAGCGGCGGTTCCGGCGGCAGTGCAAGGCCGCGCTGGTCGCCAGTCGGTTCGTTGGTGATGTACACGCCTGTCGAGGTGCGGGCGCTCACGCCGGTCCGCGCAAGCGTCGAGAACCTAGCGAAGCTGCCTGAACTTCGGGACGTCTTCCTCTGCCACGCGTGGGACGACCGGCAGGGGGCCGCGAAGGAGCTGCACGATCTGCTCGTGTCACGCGGTGTCTCGGTCTGGTTCAGCGAAAAGGACGTTGGCCTCGGCGTGCCGTTGCTCCGCGCCATCGACAAGGGCTTGGCGAACTCGCGAGTCGGGATCGTGCTGGTGACGCCCGCCCTGCTGCGCCGCCTCCCAGCAGAGGGCATCGCGGACAAAGAACTTTCGGCACTCCTTGCGCGTGAACGGCTCGTTCCCATCGTGCACGGCACTACGTACGAAGCGCTCCGCGAAGTCAGCCCTCTGCTCGCCTCGCGAAGCGGCCTGAGTACGGCAGAAAACCCGATGGCCGACGTCGCGGCCAAGCTCGCCGAGCTGGTCGCGCTTCCTGGTCCAGGAGTGACTGGCGTTAACTGAATGCCCTAGATGACTTAACGCAGTGATTCGCGATCACCGAGACGGTAGAACAAGATCGCGCCGAGCCATGATGCGCCAGACGGAGTTCCCAGACAGGTGTGAGTCCCGGTGTTTGCGGAGGTGGGATCGTGCTGAACGCGACCGCCCACGTCGCGCACAAGGCAGCACAGATAAAGAACGGGTGATGCGAGGCGCGCGGCCTTCAAGTTGGCGGCTTGTCGCCTTATGCTGACGCTCGCCCAGGCTAATCGGTATCCATAAGTCGGCATTGCGACTGCAACCTCGCTTTGGTTATCGCGATCGAGGGTGCGGCATGTGTTCCGAAACGGGCCACGAGACCCCGGAGTAGGTCCCGTCTGCTTGTGCGGTTGCAACAGGCCGGCTCATGGCGATTGCCGGCCCCTTGCCCCCAAAGCACAGGACCCCACCTGGCCTTCACCTCAGTCTTAGCGGTTCTTCTGCGTATCTCGATCGAACGCCACGCCGTCGAACGGCACTACGATAACCTTGCTGCCGTGGTTATCGTTTCCAAGCTCCTGATCTTTCGGTACATCGATGACGGCAAATGTAAAGGCAGCGACATGGCCATTCACCAGGACCACGCCGGGGCGCTCCATCTTCTCCCAGTGGTTGACGGTTCCGTCCGTATAGCGAACGAAGTCCGCGGTGGGATCGTAGGCCAGGCCCTGGTTGGTCCAGTTGCCAATGCCATCGGGCGAGGTCAAATGGAACGCCTTGCGCTCGCTCCAGCAATTGACCACGAGGTGATACATGCCGCCGTAGCCGAGAAGCCCGGTCATCCCAACGGCATTGGGATTGTCATGCTCCAGCCGGGCGGCCGCTCATATAGGCATCGGCGACCGCGGCGAAGACGCCGTACTCTTCATGACGAACGTGGATAAACTCGATTTTCCCGTTGCGCCGCAACCCGTCAATCACCGGATTCAACGCGTCTCCCACGATGCCGTAGCAGCGTTTTACGCCAGCCTTCTCCAGCATCTCCCACATGACGTCCGCTACTTTTTGTGACATGGGTGTTCCCCTCTGACGCCAGCATATCACCGACGCTTCGGGCGTCCCTTATCCCCGCGCCACCAATCCCCCGCCCTCCACGCACTCGTACATCCCCGCGCGCACGTCCTTGAACTCCTGCGTCCGCCCGCTGGGCCACTCGATCACCGCGCGTGGCGCCGCGTCCCGGCGTCCCAACCCGAATGTGAGCGTCAGCTCGGATTGCGAGAGGTAACTCGATCCCGTCCGCACCATCCTCGATTGCGTTCCATCCAGGGTCGAGACGCGCACCACCGCGCCTATGGCGTCCCGGTTCGATTTCGTTCCCACGAGGCGCAGGCGCAACGACCGCAGCCCCGGCGCTACATCGTTGCGGTACAGGTACGCCGGACCCTGATTGGTGGTGATCAGAATATCCACGTCGCCGTCCCGGTCGTAGTCTCCCAAGGCCAGGCCGCGGGCCACCTTCGGCTGGGAGAATTCGGTGCCCGCCGCGGCAGCCACGTCGCGAAAGCCGCCCTTGCCGTCGTTGACGAAAAGATTCGGCGGCTGGGCGTAGGCCAGGTTCGTGCGCAGGTGGCGCGCGGTTTCGTCGATGTGGCCATTCACCGCCAGCAGATCGAGATACCCATCCAGGTTGACATCGAAGAAGGCGCATCCGAATCCCAGGCTGTTGCGCGAAGGCTGCCCGATTCCGGCCCGCATGGCGATGTCCGCGAAAACGCCCGATCGCAGGGGGCGGTAGAGGGCCATCATTTCGTTGTCGAAATTGGTGATGGCGATGCTGGTTACGCCGGAATTATCGAAGTCCGCCGCGTCCACGCCCATTCCGGCGCGCGCCTTGCCGTCCTCGCTGAAGGCCACGCCCGCACGCACGGCGACATCTTCGAAGGTTCCGTCCCGCAGGTTGTGATAGAGCTTGTTCGGCTGCGTGTCGTTGGCGATGAACAGGTCCGGCCAGCCATCGCCGTCGTAGTCCAGCAGTGCCGCTCCCAGCGATTTCGAGGTCGTGTCGAAGATGCCGCTCTTGGCGGTGACATCCTCGAACGTGCCGTTTCCCCGGTTGCGGAAGAGCCAGCACGTCTCGCCATGGTAGGCTTCCGGGGTGCAGTAGGACTTTCGCTTGCCATCCACGCTGCAGAAAACGTCGCGCGCGGGCGACCAGCGCACGTAGTTGCATACCAGCAGGTCCAGCAGGCCATCGCGGTCGTAATCGAACCACAGTGCGGACGTGCTGAAGGCGTTTCGGCCGCCCAGTCCGGCGGCCTCGGTAACGTCGATGAACCTGCCGCGGCCGTCGTTCTGAAAGAGGCGGTTCTGCCCCACGGCGGTGATCAGGATATCGGGGAAGCCGTCGTTATTGTAATCGGCGACCGCCACGCCCATGCCGTACATCTCCACCGCCAGCCCGGCGTGCTCGGTCACGTCCGTGAACGTGCCGTTGCGATTGTTGCGATAGAGCCGGAGGGTGCTGCGCTGGCGCTTGTGGCCCTGCCAATCCGCGCCGTTCACCAGCAGGATGTCCAGCCAGCCGTCGCCATCGTAATCCAGAAACGCGCAGCCCGCCCCCATGGTCTCGGGCAGATACTTGGCTCCGAAGGCGCCGCTGTTGTGCCGGAAATCGATGCCCGCCGCGGCGGTCACGTCCGCCAGGTGGAACCCGGGAGGCGCCGAAGAGGCCCGCCCGGTTCGCGCGCCGATGAGCGGAAGCCCGCCGAAAAGGAAGGTCCGCCGGTTCACGGGATGCTCACCAACCCCTTGCGAATGGCATAAACCACCAGCTCGGCCGTGTTGTGCATCCCGAGCGCCTGCATGATGTTCGCGCGATGCACCGCCACCGTGTTCACGCTCAGGCCCAGTACCCCGGCGATCTCTTTATTGGACCGGCCCTGGACGATCCACTGCAGCACTTCCAGCTCGCGCGTGGTGAGCTGTGGCGCTTCTTCTTCCTGCTCGGCCAGGGAGCCGAGCCGCGGATCGAGCACCCGTTCTCCCGCGGCCACTTTCCTGACGGCTTCCACCAGCTCCAGGTCCATGGCATTCTTAAGCAGGTATCCGCGCGCACCGGCGTCGAGACACGTCCGCACGTAAGACGGTTCGGCGTGCATGCTCAGGATTAGAACCGCGGTCGCGGGACGCGCCTTGAGAATCGAGCGCGTGGCCGCCGCGCCGTTCATGCCGGGCAGCGCGAAATCCATGACTACCACCGCGGGATGAACCCGGGCCGCCGCCTCCACCGCATCGTTGCCGTCGCTCGCTTCGCCCACCACTTCGATGCCGGGTTCATCCTCCAGCATGCGGCGGAAGCCGCGCCGCACCAGGCTGTGGTCGTCCACCAGCAGGACCGTAATCGCCGGCTCAGGCATGGGTCTCCTCCGGCACCACCGGGACCGTCAGCCTCACCAGCACTCCGCCGGCCTCGCGCTCGATGAATTCCACCCGGCCGTTCACCAGCTCGGCTCTCTCCCGCATCGAAACCAGTCCCATACCCTGCCTCTCCTTGCCGCCGCCGAATCCCACGCCCGCGTCTTCCACTTCCAGCACTACCGATTCCGGCAGAAATCGCAGGCGCACGACGGCCCTTGCGGATTTCGAATGGCGCGCGATATTGCTGAGCGCTTCCTGCAAAACACGGTACACGTGGATGGCCACGTTGCGGTCCAGTTCGCGGCTGGGCCCGCTCTTTTCGTACTGGATTTCGATGCCGGTCTGCTTTTCGAAGCCGGGCAGGTACACATCGAGGGCGCTCTCCAGTCCCGCCTCGTCGAGGACCACCGGATGCAGCGCCAGCGAGAGCGAGCGCACTTTCTCGAGCGTCGCTTGCACGACCTCCTGGATTTCGCGCAGGCCCAAGCGCAGCGCGTCGGGTATGCCGGGGGCGCGCCGTTCGGTGCGCTGGAGCATCACCCCCACCGCCGTCAGGATCTGCCCGAAATCGTCGTGCAGCTCGCGCGAGATCGAACGGAAGGTGCTCTCCTGCATCCCGATGAGCTGCTGCGCCAGCTCGCTGCGCCGTTGGGAAAGTTCCGCCACCTGCTCGAACATTCTCCGGTTGTATTGCACCAGGTAAAGGCTGGTAGCGACGATCAGGATCAGCATCAGCCCCACGAACAGGTACAGATTGCGCTCGGCGCGCGTATAGATCTGACTGGTTCGTTCGGTGGCTTCGCGCGCGATCTCGTTGTTTTGCACCAGCAGCCGTGCCACCGCCGTTCCGAGCGCCTCCTGCCTGGCCTGGAGCGACACGCGGATCCAATCCAGCGCCTTCTGTTCCTCTCCGGATCGCGCCAGCACGAAGAGCCGGTCCTGCGCGTCCCAAAACTGGGCGACGGACGCGCGCAGATAATCCTCCTGGCCGGGGGCGCGCTCGGCCGGCGCGTACTTGGCTTCCTCCGCAACCGCGTCATCGAGATCGGTCCGTATGCGCTGAAACTGCCGCTCCCAGGCTGTCAACGGGTACGGTTCATTGCCCTCCAGTATGTCCCGCATGGTAAGAGCCAGCGAGTTGAGGCTGTTCTGAACGCGCAGCAGGAGCAGGGAATCAATGCGGTTGCGGTCGATGGTTCGCGCCTGCAACTCCTCGAGACCCTTGAGCTGGGTGACGGTATAGCCCGAGTATACGGCGACCGCCGTCAGGGTGATGGCCAGGCCTCCGAGCAGCCGGGCGGTCGGAGATCGCCTGTAATCCACACCTGACGAGGGCATCCGTCTAATATTCTCGTATGATAGCGGCCAAGCGCGTTAACTCTCGATCCGCAGGTGCCTGCCCCGCGCCATGACTGCGCCAACGTAAAAACTCTCCAGCCGCCGGACTGCGGCCGACAGATCGAACTCCCTCCGGGCCCGTTCGAGACCCCGCCGGCCCATGGCCGTCCGCAGAATCTCGTCCCGAAGCAAGCGGATGATCGGCTCCGCAAACGCTTCCGGCGTCCGCTGCCGCACCAGGTAACCGGTGATTCCGTCGGCCACCAGTTCCGAAACGCCGCCGACATCCGTAGCCACGACCGGCAGTCCCGCCGCCATGTACTCCATAATTGCGTTCGGAAGGCCCTCGCTCAGGGAACACAGGCACGCCACCGACATTCGGGCCAGATAGTCGGGCACCTCGCCAACCCCGTCCGAAAAGTACACCCGATCCCGAATCCCCAGTTCCTCGGCTAGCCTCTCCAGTTCCGGCTTCTCTGTGCCTTTCCCGATCAGCAGAAACGCCGCCTGCGGTTGAGCCTCCGCCACCAACCGCGCTGCCCTGAGAAAGAGAGCCAGGTCTTTCACCGGGCGATAATTCGCCACCACCCCGACCGTCTGCGCGCCGGAGGGCAAGCCCAGCGCCGCCGCCGCGGCCGCATCCCAGGATGAGGACGCATAAAGGTTCAGGTCCGTTCCGGGATAAAAAACAGTTATCTTGTCCGCACTGAGCCCCTCAGCGGCCGCCACCACCTTTTTCGCGTACTCCGAATTGGTGATGACGTGCGTCGTGAACCGGTTCAAAACCCGGAATAGCCGCTTTAAGCCCGGCGTGTACCAATAACCCGTATTCAGCCGGCTCGTGATGACCACCCGTCGCAAACCCACTGCGGCGAGCACGTTGACGATATCCGCCCGCGTCATGAAGCTGTGCACGATGTCGATGCGGTTCCGCAAGATGTATCTGCGGAATTCCCATACCCGCCGAAGTCCCGCCGGCGAGTACACCCGCCTCAACGGAAACACTGCCGTGGCGAGATCGCGGCTCAGGAGAGCCAGCCGCGCGCTGTCCTCGAAACAACAAACGTGCGGCTCGAACGCCTTGCGATCCATCCTTGTCGCGATCGCCGAAACGAGTTTCTCGGTTCCAGCGTCTTCTTTGACCGTGTCAAGTATCAGGCAGACTCTCAGCGGGCTGTCATCGGCCATCTCGCCTGCTCCCCTAATCGAAACCCCACGCGAAGCCCGATCATATCGCACAAACAGGAACGGCTGATCTTCGCATGTTACAATCCTACGTTGCTTCCAGTTCTGGCCGGCGTATGATTGAGGGCCCTGCCGATCAAACTCGCGGAGTTGAGGCGGCTCGGTCGAGTCCGCTCGAAAAAGCGCGCACCGAAGACCTGCTCCGCATTATCCCTCGGGGGCGCCGTTCCGTACTGGACATCGGCGCCCGGGACGGTCATTTCTCATGCCTGCTGACCCAGTACTTCGCGGAGGTGACGGCCCTCGACCTGGAACCGCCGGCCTGGCGCTTCCCCGGCGTAACTACCGTCGCGGGAGATGTCACCCATCTGGCTTTCCCGGACGCGGCATTCGATTGCGTGTTCTGCACGGAAGTGTTGGAGCACATCGCCGGCCTCGAACTGGCATGCCGCGAGATCGTAAGAGTCGCCAGGCGCGAAATCGTCATCGGCGTCCCCTTCCAACAGGACATCCGGTTGGGACGCACCACGTGCCTTGCCTGTGGGAAGACCAATCCGCCGTGGGGACACATCAACTCCTTCACGGAACAGCGGCTCTTTTCGTGTTTTCCCGCGCTCTCGGTCGTCTCCCGGTCCTTTGTCGGACTTCACAAGCAGGCTACCAATGCCATTTCCGCTAGGCTGATGGACTGGGCTGGCAACCCCTGGGGGTCGTACGGTCAAGAGGAGCCCTGCATCCACTGTGGCGCGATCCTGACTCCGCCTCCACAGAGGTCGGCCGGCTCGCGGCTCTGTTCCGCCGCGGCAGCCTGCCTCAATCGCGCACAGTCTGCTTTCACGCGGCCGCTTCCGGTCTGGATTCATGTGCTCTTCTCCCTGCCGGATCGCTCCGCTCCCTTGGCGGCCTACCGCCCTTGACTCATCGCCAACTCGCTCGACGCCAGCACGGCTCCCGTGGCCGACAGGTACTCCACCCGAAAAATGTGGTCGCCCTGCCGTTCGTCAATAGTCACTGCGCAGGGCGACGAGGTGCAGGATGTATCTACAACTGCCCCGTCCGGCGCGATCGTGCTGACCCGCACCGCCGCGGTTCCGGCTACGCTTTGCATATTCACGGCCACGCGGACGATACGCCCGCCCCGGGGTTGCGGCCCCCCCACCCGGTACGCCGCCCAGTCTGCGTTCGCGCCGAAACCGAATACCATGCCGAAGTACTTCTGCCACGCGTTCGCCCAAGGCGTCCCGATCATGTTCCAACCTGTTCCATCGTCCAGATCGGAGATGTATTCCCCATCCGGCACGCATAAGGTCGAAGAGACCGGGCACGTACCAGGCTTGGCAAACATCGAGTTGTACAGCAGGTCCCCGAAGGCGGCTAAATTGGGGTCCTGATTGTACTGATACGCGAGCATCACGGAGCGTACGGGTATGGCCGAAAGCATGCGCATTGAGGCCGTGTCACTGAGTCCCACACACCATGTCCACGAGGGATCGATAGGCGCTTGACAGTCAACAGTTCGAACGATGTAATACATGGCCTTAGTGGAGGGCGAGGCGCCATATGTCTTTAACCAGTTCGCGATCCCCGCATTGTAACTATGAGCAAGGGTTGCATTGGTTGGGTCCGAATCCGCGATGGCACGGGACGCAAACTCGAACGCCACTCCGATTATTCCCTCTATGAATGGCTGCGCGCCCCACCCGACGAAAGAATTGGAAACCCCGGCGCCATAGCCCAGCATCCAACCATGGGTTCCCGTACTCCCCGTATACGGACGGTCTAAGGTGAGGTGCGTGCCGTCCACAAAGGTCGGCGTATAATAGGTTCCCTCCGTTTGGCCCGCATAGGTAGCCGGCGCGGATGTTGTTGGAAGAAACACTATGTGCGTCGGGAACTCGCCGCTGCTCCAGGAAGTGCTACTTGCGATAACAGACGTAGAACCATTTGTGAGACTTACACTCGTACCCTGAGTCCACGAATTGCCCTCGGAATTCAGCCCCTGCCAACTCCCGTCCGGCGCTCTGGTGACTGCCCAGTATCCGGTTATAAAACTGCTGATCGCCTCCTTGCATGAAGAGCTTTGTGCGGAGTCGGTGGAATACAAGGCGCAGTAAGACAAGATCGCTGTGATGTAAGCTCGCTCTCGGTCGTCTCCCGCACCCCAACCAATATAAATGGGTATATACTGCACGTAGTAGTTGAAAAACCTGTTCAGGTCGGGCCACATGTCCGGTCTGCCGTCGAATGCTCGAAGCACCATGCCGAGGGTGGATACTATCCTCGGCGCTGGGCATTGATCCGGGTAAGGCCCGCCGAACCTGCACATCCTCCCGCTATCCATGCGGAACTTCCAGAAACGGTCGGCCAGGTTGCGGGCCGCGGTCAAATAATCGTCTATCCCGGTTCTGTAATATAGAGAGTAGAAGCCCGCCACAGTATCATAGTAGTTGCTGCCTTCTCCGGGACCGGATGCGTTGTAAGTCCAAATCCCTCCATAGTTCACGCTCCCATCGTCAAAACTGTACCGGCACCCTCCACTGTGGCAGTCGGCCACGTCTCCATACCAGGCTGTGGCCATCGTAAGCTGCGTGTCGCTTTGACAACTCGCAACTGGCGTCTCTCTCAGACCATATCCCTCCTGGGAGTTATCTGGGTACCAGAGGAGAAGGTAGACGTTCTGTCCGTTAACCTGCTGGGGGACCGTAGGATTGCTTGGGCCCTGGCAAAATGTCGTCGTGAAGGTCGTCCCGGCGGATCCCGTCGCTATGGCGCTGCCGGCCGTCACAGTCACGGTTCCCGGACCCTGCGATCCCACCCAGAAGTCCCTGTAATAGTCGGCCAGGTGCGCTGAGTTAAGATCGCCTTCGGCTTTGTGCCGGCTGTCAGCCCACGGCCACGGATTCGCCCCATACCGGATCATCCACCCAAGAAGCGCGTCGGTAGCTGCGTTTCCTGTGATGACGATGGAATTACTGTCGGTCGCCACGAAACCATGCTTGACTGTGCAGTTGTTGGACTGCCCGCGGCTGTCTGTCACGGTCAATTGAAACACATAACTTCCGAATACAGTCTGGCTGATGGTAGGATTCGCGCTGTTCTGCCCCGACCAGAGAACCTGCGTAGGTCCGGAAAGCTCTTGCCATAAGTACCGCGCCATCGCGTTGCCGTCGAGCGGATATGCGCCTGACCCGTCTAGTTTGGCCGGATACCCCGCCCGGAAAACCTGCTGCGCGCCTGCTACGCAAGTGGGAGAGTAGGAGGGGGTGGCGGTGTATGAAGGTCCGACGTTGAAAGATCCGATACTAACGCCGTACCCTCCTGTCCCTTGATTGGTCAGATTGTTTTCAAACCGCCAGTCGGCTAAGTCTGCCGCCGTGGATTCCTGTGAGAACGGGCTCCCGGCGGGCACGGTCGTGCTGAACCACTTCAACCACGCCAGCGAAAAAGCCGTGGGATAGCCCGGATTTCCCACATACCCGGTCGCGCCCGACCAGTCCGCCACTCCTGGAGTTATCGCGCACGCATAAGGCGAGGTGGTATAACTGCAATACGAGCTGATGGGAGTGCCGCTCACGTCCTGTGCTTCGAGGAGAAACTGCCCTGGTATTCCGTCTCTGACCGGCAAACCTCCGAGCCGCTGCACTCGCACGATCACGTCGTTGTGTCCGGTCAGGTTGGCGCATGATTCGCCGCCAGATGTCGAATCGACCCAATCGGCGGCGCAGAGTTCACCGGACGCCTTCATGAGGATCTCAAGATACCGTACTTTGGAATATGAACCCCAACTGAAAAACTGCGGGTAACCTGAGGCCGGTATTGTCCAATCGTGAATTCGAAACTCCAGCCGGTAATCGCCGAGCGAGGTAAATGGCGGAACCGCGGGAACCTGCAGCACGCTGGTAGTCCCTGGTTTCACCAGTAGCGAGGAGTAAGCCAACGCGTGCGCCGCCAGAACGAGTAATAGCCAATAACGCCTCATAATACTCCTATTTTGAATAATACACCCGCACTTCTCCGCTGGCCCCGGCGCAACCAGAGCAGTCCGGACTGCCCGTACACGCCGTTCCGGTATTTGCGCCTCCCCCGCCGCCACCGCCGCCCGGCGCGGTTCCCGCGGTACAAGCGACAAATCTCGACGTAGCTGTGTTGTAACCTCCACCGTTTCCACCGGCCCCTGCGAGTGCGGATATGCCGCCAGGTCCCACGGTCATACTGCCGAGAGCACCACCTCCGCCTCCCCCGCCAGCGCTCGCCGTCCCACCCGGATATCCGTCCGCGGATGATCCCCCCGCGCCGCAAGCGCCTCCGTCGAGCCTCATTGGAACTCTGCCCCCGCCACCCCCGGGAGTGCAGTAATCCGCAGTAACTACCACCAAATCGGTCCCGCCATAAGTGTGATATATGGCATCGAGACCATTCAAAACACCTCCGGCTCCACTTCCCGAACTACTACCCCCGGTCCCGCCGGTAACTGCGATGCAGGTTCCGAAGGACGAATTTCCACCAGCATCGCCCCCCCCATTCGCACCCTGGCCCCCAGCACCCCCCAGCCCTACCGCGATTCTAACGGTGCCGCCCGGATTCGTCGGGCAAACAGTCTCGTACATTCCCCCGCCGCCGCCACCGGAGCCGCCGCCGCTGCCTGAATATCCTCCCTGCCCGCCGCCGCCAGCGCCGAACAGTTGCACGTGCACCCAGTTCACACCCGTTGGCACGGTCCAGTTCGTAGTACATTGCGCAGCCGACCCGGAGCCGCAACTCCATGTCACCATCGAACCATCCGCGAGCGTGCTCGTCGAGCCGTCGAAAACCAGCGGCCCCGTGTTAGCACCGGAAGCGATACTCGGCATAGACGTCATCAGGCGGAACTGCGCTCCGTCGTACCAGATGTCGTAGAGTTCCCCCGCCACGATATCCGTCGCCGCGGGATCGCTCGCTCCGTCGCCCAGTTTGACCGGCACCGCTCCCAGCGTATCTATATTGAGCGTCGTGGGGCCACCGCCTCCGTTTACATCGGGTTT
>Ga0326728_10021176_pt1 | contig 12273 bp, 9 predicted proteins | sample MB3enrmetagenome_FD_207602 | JGI IMG/M metagenome (GOLD analysis project Ga0326728, IMG submission 207602) | Lab enriched peat soil microbial communities from McLean, Ithaca, NY, United States - MB31MN | ecosystem: Environmental > Terrestrial > Soil > Wetlands > Peat | place: USA: New York...
CTGGGGGGACGGGCGGGTTTGCATCGCACGTATATTTGCGATGTCGAACGCGGCGCGCGCAATGTCACATTGTTGAGCATCGAAAAGCTGGCGGGGGCGCTGGAGATTTCGGTCTCAACCCTCCTGGCCTACGCCCGCGAACCGCTCCCTGAAGGAACCCGCATGGAAGAATTCGTGACCGGGCAGATGCATGGCGCGCCGACGCGCGCAGCACACAGTTCTGAAGGAACCCGCGTGGAAGAGTTCGTGACCGGGCGGATGCGCGGCGCGCCGACGCGCGCAGCGCACAGTCCTGAAGGAACCCGCGCGGAAGAGTTCGCAGCCGGGGGGTTGGTGGACATTTTATACGTGGAAGACAATCCGGCGGACATCGGGCTGGCCACGGAAAGCCTGAAGAACATCACCAATCGCATTCATGTGGTGCGCGATGGCCTGGCGGCGCTCGATTTCCTATTTGGCACGGGTGAATATGCGAATCGCAAGACCCGGCCCAATCCTCAACTCATCCTGCTCGATCTGGGTTTGCCGAAGGTGGACGGTCTGGAAGTCCTGCGCCGCGTCAAAGCCGACCCGCGGACATCGGGCATTCCGGTGATCGTGCTGACGGCCTCCGTCCGGGACCGCGACCTGCAAATCAGCAAACAGCTTGGGGCCGAGGGCTACATCATCAAGCCGGTGGACTTGCAAAATCTAAGCCAGGTCGCCCCGCAACTCAATCTGCAATGGGCGCTGTTGAAACCGGCGATACCGGTCCAGGGCCAGCAGGGCCACAAGGGGTGCCCATAGCAAACCAATCCGACATTGCGTCCGGGACTGGGGCCTTTCAATTTTTTGGGTGGCGGTTTCTGGCTCCTAATCGTAATCTTAATCTTAATCTTAATCCGAATGAATCGGAGATTAGGATTTAGGATTAAGATTAGGAGCATCCAAAAGAGTCAAATGCACCCGCGATCAAACCAATCCAACATTGCGTCCGGCCTGTGTTTGGGGAAAGATTATGGCGATGAGTAATGTCGCCGGTTCCAACTTGCCCGATGCGCATGGCCATTTCGGCCTTTACGGCGGCCGCTATGTGCCGGAGACGCTGATGTACCCGTTGCAGCAGTTGGAGGAGGAATATTTCCGGGCGCAGCAGGATGCGGAATTTCAAAGGGAACTTGATTATTACCTGCGCCAGTTCTGCGGCCGGCCGAGTCCGCTTTATTTTGCGGAGCGATTGACGCGGGAGTTGGGCGGGCCGAAAATTTATCTCAAACGGGAGGATCTGCTGCACACCGGCGCGCACAAAATCAACAACGCCATGGGCCAAATCCTCGTCGCCCGCCGCATGGGCAAGACGCGGATCATCGCGGAAACCGGCGCCGGCCAGCACGGGGTCGCCACTGCGACGGTCGCCGCCATGTTTGGACTCCAATGCGTCATTTACATGGGGGAGGTGGATTGCGAACGGCAGGCGCTGAATGTGTATCGCATGAAAATGCTGGGGGCCGAGGTCGTGCCGGTCACGGCCGGCCAAAAAACCTTGAAGGAAGCAGTCAACGAAGCGATGCGGGATTGGGTGAGCAACGTGGGCCATACCCATTATATTCTGGGCACGGCTTACGGGGCTCATCCGTATCCGGTCATGGTGCGAAATTTTCAGCGGGTCATCGGGGATGAAGCGCGGCGGCAAATACTCGAACAGGAGGAACGGTTGCCCGATCTGCTGGTGGCTTGCGTGGGCGGGGGTTCAAACGCCATTGGGCTGTTTTATCCGTTTTTGGAGGACGCTTCCGTGAAGATGCTGGGCATCGAGGCGGGCGGCGAGGGGATTTTCCCGGAAAAGCACGCGGCGCGTTTTCAAGGCGGCTCGCTGGGCGTTTTGCAGGGAACGCGCTCCTTCATTTTGCAGGATGAAAACGGACAAATACAATTGACTCACAGCGTTTCCGCCGGGCTGGATTACGCGGCGGTGGGGCCGGAGCACGCCTGGTTGCGCGACCAAAAGCGCATCGAATATGGCTACGCGACCGATGCCCAGGCGCTGGATGCGTTTATTAAACTGGCCCGGCTGGAAGGGATCATTCCCGCGCTGGAACCAGCGCACGCCGTGGCCGCCGTGATGGAGCGTTCTTCGAAAATGCCAAAGGACCACCTGGTCATCATCAATCTCTCCGGACGGGGCGACAAGGACGTGGCGCAGGTGGCGGCGAGAATCAAATTGTGATGAACAAAATGATTTATGCAGCCTTGGCGATGTAGTCCTCCAGCTTGGCCGCGTCGGACGCGAACGTTCTGATGCCTTCGGAGAGCTTTTCCGTGGCCATGGCGTTTTCGTTGAGCATCCAGCGGAACGCCTTTTCGTCCAGACTGAGCCTGGGCAGTTTGAAATCCCTGCTCATCTCGACGGACAGCTTGCGCTGCACCGGATCGGTGCTGCCTTTCAATTCGCCCAACAGTTCCGGACTGATGGTCAACAGATCGCATCCGGCCAGTTCCAGCACTTCCCCTTTGCTGCGGAAACTGGCGCCCATGACCTCTGTCGGATAGCCGAACTTCTTGTAATAGGCGTAAATCTCCCTGACGGACAGGACGCCGGGATCCTGGGCGGGCGTGTAATCTTTTTTGGCCGTTTTCTTATACCAGTCAAGAATCCGGCCGACGAAGGGCGAAATCAACTTCGCGCCCGCGTCCGCCGCCGCCGCCGCCTGGGCCAGGGAAAAAAGCAGGGTCATGTTGCAATGGATCCCCTCCTTTTGCAGGACTTTGGCGGCCTGGATTCCCTCCCAACTGGAGGCCAGTTTGATCAGCACACGCTCGCGCCCGATGCCGGCCTTGGCGTAACGCCCGATGAACCCGCGCGCTTCGGCGATCAGCGCCTCCGTATCAAAGGAGATTTTCGGGCTGGTTTCCGTCGAAACCCGGCCCGGCACAATTTTCAGAATCTCGATGCCAAAAGCCACGAGCAGCGCGCGATAAATGTCGTCCCCGGAGAGCGACGCCTTTTTGCCGTCGGCGATGACCCGTGCGACCAGCGGTTGGTATTCCGGTTTTTGGGCGGCTTTAAGAATCAGCGTGGGATTGGTCGTGGCGTCTTCGGGCGCGTATTCCTTGATGAGGGCGAAGTCGCCGGTGTCCGCGACGATGCGGGTGAATTTTCTGAGTTGCTCAAGTTGATTGAGCGCGGCGGAAGTTTTTGTGGCGGATTGGGCCTGGGCCATAGTATTCATAAGCGGTCTCCAAAAAGAAAAGCTGCCGCATTCCGTCCCGGCGCGCAATGGCAAATCGTTGACGTTGCAAGTAATTCATTGCAGTCGTTCGAGCATCGGCAATAATGGAAAGCACCATGTTTTTGATGAACGAATGGAATCTGCAATCCCGGGCGCACGCTTGTCAGGCATGCCACAAGCCTTTTGCCGACAAGGAGCCGTACCACACCCTCCTGCTCGAGGAGAAACAGGAGTACCGGCGTCTGGATATATGCCACGGTTGTTGGGACGCCCAATATCGCGAAGGCGCCAGTGATCGCAAAGGTTTTATCTCGCAATGGCAGGGGGTTTATCAAGTCCCGCCCGCCGCGCCGCCCGAGGCGATTCGGAAGGAATCTGCCGAGGGCCTTCTGCGCAAATTAATCGAAACCGACGATCCCAAACACGGCCCGGTTTGTTACATTCTGGCGGTCATGCTCGAGCGCAAACGCCTGTTGAAGGTCAAAGAGCAAATCCAGCGGGATGGCCGGCGCGTTTTCATTTATGAACAACCCAGGACGGGCGACATTTTTACCATTACCGACCCGAACCTGCAGCTCAATCAACTCGAAGAGGTCCAGCGAGCCACCGCCGAACTCCTGGCCCATGGCGTCAACCCGCCTCCGCCGGTCGGGCGGCCGGCGGCGGGTGTTGCGTCCCCTGAACCAGAGCAACCCGCGTCCGCGCCGGCGGAAAGCGCCGGCGCGAAGGTGTGAAACGGATGACTGCTGTGACTGAGTTCAATGCATTGCAAACGCGGATGGAGTATCGGTTTCGCGACATCAGCCTGTTGCGCCTGGCCTTGACCCATCCCTCCGTGGCGCACGAACAAGGGCGGTTGGTCCGGCACAATCAGCGCCTGGAATTTTTGGGCGACGCGGTGCTCGGCCTGATTCTCACCCGGGAACTTTACGAGAAATTCCCCATGGCCAGCGAAGGCCCTTTGACCAAGGCGCGCGCGCAAATGATCAATCGCCGCACCCTGGCCGAACAAGCGCGCCGCCTTGAGTTGCAGAACGACTTGATTCTCAGCCGCGGCGAAGAAGCCAACCTGGGCCGCAGCCGCGCTTCGGCTTTGGCCGACGGCTTCGAAGCCTTGATCGGCGCCGTTTTTCTGGACGGCGGTTTCGATGCCGCCGGCGCCTTCGTCCTGCGATCCTTCCGCGAGGCCTTTGGCGAATTGACCTCCATCCCCACTTTGGAAAACCCGAAAGGCGAACTCCAGGAAATCCTGCAAGCCAAATCGCCCGACGCGCCGCAATATGTTGTGGCGGGCGCGAGCGGCCCGGACCACGATCGCGACTTCGAATGTGTTGTCACGCATGGCGGCATCGAATTGGGCCGGGGCCGGGGCAAAAGCAAAAAGGCGGCCGAAAGCGAAGCCGCTGTCGCGGCCCTCAAGACGCTGCGCGGCCAGGCATAACATTTGAAGTTTCAACCTTAAACTGCGCGCATGAGCGATGCTGTCAGCCAATTGCAAACCGCCTATGAGCGGCTCAAGCTGCTTTACCAAGTCGGCAATGTCATCCATTCCACTCTGGACCCCCAGCAGGCTTTGCAGCTCATCTTGCAGGAGGCGGTCCGCCTCATGCGCGCTTCCAGCGGCTCCGTGGTTTTGATTAATCCCAACAACGGCCTCCTTGAAATCCACGCTTCGACCGGCCTGCCGCCCGATGCCTCGGAACTCAAGTTGCGCGTGGGCCAGGGCATCACCGGTTGGGTGGCGCGGACAGGCAAACCGGCCCGGGTGGGCGACGTGCGGCGGGATGCGCGCTACATCATGTTGCGCGACGATGTTCGCTCGGAATTGGCCGTGCCTTTGGAAGTCCTGGGCACGATCCGCGGCGTGCTCAATGTCGATTCCCCCGGCGAAAACGCCTTCAGCGAAGCGGACCAGGAATTGTTGGAGGAACTGGCGGTGCAGGCGGCCAAGGTCATTCACAACACCTGGCTTTACGAACAATCGCGCTTGAAAGCCAGGCTCCTGGAAACCCTCGTCAGCGTCAGCCAAACCATCAACTCCGCCCTCAACGTCAACGAGGCCCTGCAAGTCATCACGCGCGAGGCCTGCGCGTTGATGGAGGCGCGCATGTGTTCGTTGCTGTTGCTGGATGAAACCGGCCAGTGGCTCGATTTGCGCGCCAGCTCGGGAGCGGGGGAGGTCTATCTCAAAAAACCCAGGCTCAGCGTGGACGAAAGTTTCCTGGGGGTCGTCGTCCGCCGCAAAAAACCGATGCAACTGGAGAACGTTCAAGCGTCGGCCCTCTACCAGAACATCGCCATGGCCCGGCGCGAAGGATTGGTCTCATTATTGAGCGCGCCGCTGGTCTTCGGCGGACAGACCATCGGCACTCTCAATGTCTATACCGGCCGGCCCCGCAGTTTTTCCAACGAGGAAATCCACATCCTCACCGCCCTGGCCGAATTGTCGGCCATTGCCATCGAGAAAGCCCGCCTTTACGAGCGCATCGTCGATGTCGAGGAGCAATTGCGTCAAAACGAAAAATTCTCCGCCCTGGGCCTGCTCGCCGCCGAGGTCGCGCACGAGATCCGCAATCCGCTCACCGTCATGAAAATGCTCTATCATTCCCTCGGCCTCGAATTCCAGCCCGGGGACCCGCGCGTCAAGGACGACGCCGTCCTTCGGGAGAAAATGGAGCATCTCAACAAAATCGTCGAACAAATCCTCGATTTCGCCCGCGGCACGGAACCCAAATTGAGCGAGGTCAACATCAACCAGTTGCTCGACGATCTGGGCCTGCTTACCCGCCACAAATTGCGCAACCAACAGATTCAATTCATCCGCCGCCTCGCTCCCGATTTGCCAGCCATCATGGCCGACGGCACCCAGCTCGCGCAGGCCTTTTTAAACCTGACCCTCAACGCAGTCGAGGCCATGCCCGAAGGCGGCTCGCTCGCCATTGTCACCAGGGCCTTTCGCCTGCCGCGCAACAGTCTCCGCCCGACCCATGTCTTGATCGAATTCAGGGACACCGGCCCCGGCATGCCCGAGGAACAACGCCGCCGCGCCTTCAGCTCACTGCTCAGCACGACCAAACAAAAGGGCACCGGCCTCGGACTGGCCATTGTTGGCCGCGTCATCGAAACCCACCGCGGCAAAGTCAGAATCCGCTCGCAACCGGGCAAGGGCACGGCCATCAGCATCACGCTGCCCGTCTGAGTCAAATAAACTCGTTGATCAAGTTCTCCAAAAACTCCTGCCGTCCGCTGGCGTTGGGCGTTGGCGCGCCTTTTTTCAGCATGTACTTCTCCAACGCCGCAAAACTGCTTTTGCCCGATTCAATCTCCTTGCCGATGCCGCCGTCCCACGAACTGTAACGATTCCTGACAAAACCCGCCAGACGGCCGTCCCGCCGGATGGCGCAGGCCGTTTTCAGCCCCCGCGCGAACGCATCCATCCCGCCAATGTGCGCGTAAAACAGATCAACCGCCTCAAAACTCTCGCGCCGCACCTTGGCGTCGAAATTGAGGCCGCCCGTCTTGAATCCGCCCGTTTTCAGGATGGTCAGCATGACTTGTGTTGTCAAGTATATATCAGTCGGAAACTGGTCCGTGTCCCAGCCCAGCAACAGATCCCCCGTGTTGGCATCCACCGAACCCAGGGCGCCGGCCGCCGCGGCGACTTCCAATTCATGCTGCATGGTATGCCCCGCCAGGGTGGCGTGATTGGTTTCGAGGTTCAATTTGAAATGGCCCATCAGGTCATATTCGCGCAAAAAGTTCAGGCAGGCCGCCGCGTCGGAATCAAATTGGTGCTTCGTGGGTTCCTTGGGTTTGGGCTCGATATACAACTGGCCCTTGAACCCGATCTTTTTTTTGTAATCCACTGCCATGTGCAAAAACCGGGCCAGATGCTCCAGTTCCCGTTTGAGGTCCGTGTTGAGCAGGGTTGAATACCCTTCGCGTCCGCCCCAAAAAACATAACCCGCCCCGCCCAGTTCATGCGTCACCTCCAGCGCCTTCTTGACTTGGGCGGCGGCGTAAGCGAAGACATCGGCATTGCAACTGGTCGCGGCGCCGTGCGCGAAACGCGGATGGGAAAAAAGATTTGCCGTGCCCCACAGCAAACGAATGCCGGACCGTTCCTGCTCTTCCTTCATGACTTTGGCAACGGCGTCGAGGTTTTTATCTGTTTCGGCCAGGGTCGCCCCCTCCGGCGCGACATCGCGGTCGTGGAACGCATAAAACGGCGCGCCCAATTTTTCGATAAACTCAAAAGCCGCGCGCACCCGCCGCTTCGCATTTTCCAGCGATTCGCTGTTGTCGTCCCACGGGCGGTTGATGGTCGGCGCGCCAAACATATCCACGCCGCGCCCGCGAAAGGTGTGCCAATAGGCCACGGAGAAGCGGAGGTGATCCCGCATCGTTTTGCCCTCCACGACTTCGTCCGCGTCATAATATTTGAAGGCCAGCGGGTTTTTTGATTTCGGCCCTTCATAGCCGATTTTGGATATTTCCGGAAATGCTTTTGTCATAAAGGGATCATTTGTTAACCGAAAGTCGCGGCGACGACAATCAGAAAGCAATGGACAATCGTTTGATCTTTGGCCGGGTTTGATCCGCCGTCGCCGAGGCGGCTTTGGCGCGACAAGCCCACCCTCGCCGCCTCAGCTCCGGCGGGCGGGCCTGGAGCCTGATTATTTTGCAAGTCGTTCATTTTAAGGTATTTGCATACGATTTGACCGCCAACTTGTCCAACGGCATTGGTTTGATCCACTTTGACTGAGTTTGATTTTGCGCCTTGGGACCTTGGCGACTTTGCGTTGATTTGTCCCCTCCTGCACCAGAAGGATTTCATTCGGAGTCAAAGATAAAGAGGCGGTCCTGGAATTCTTCCACGAAGAACCGTTTGCCTTTCTGAATTACCCGGTGTCCTTCGGTTGACAGCTTGCGCTGCAATCCGGCAATGCCGCCGGGATATTTCGGATTCAATTCACCGTTTGATTTGAGGGTGCGCCAATAGGGAGCGGTGTCCTTTTTGCCTTCGGCAGCGGCCTCGGCGGCGGCGTGGGCCGAAATCCATGCGAAAATGCCCGTTGTGATGGGACAGGCGATGGTGGCGCCATGCCGGTGTGCCAGGACCTTGCGGAGTTCGTCAATGGTGGTGAGTTTGCCTTTCGGCACCCGGCGCATGAGTTCATTGACTTCCATGGGCGCGGGAATGACAAACGTGCCTGTGCCCCAACGTTTGCTTTTGGTCGCATCAATTTTGTAGACCTTGGGAAAGCCTTTGTCGTCCGCCAGTTTTTCCTGCCAGGATTTCTTGTTTTTATTCCTTTTCATATTCCACATGGTTTACGCCCTCCAGCAAGGGGAGAGTCAAGCGGCTTTTTCACACCATCAAGCATATCTGCAATCTCGCCATGAAAGAATCCTTGGAGATTCCTGACCACAATGAAGGAATACCAATTTCCGAGGACCGAATTTTCACTATCATTTCGACAATCCAAGATATTTTAAGATCCTGATCTTAACCTCATCCGGCTGGGCTGAATAAACAGCGAAGGCCACGATTGCGATCATAACTATTGCCATTATCAGCCACCTGAAGCGAGATTTCCAAACCCCCAAAAACAATCCCTCTTCAAACGTCGAAGGGACCCGATCTTCATTTGCTTGAACGTCTTTTGGTTTTAGCTGGCAAGTTGTGCCGCTGGTTTCAGCAGGCTTCACGCTGATTTCCCTGACCTGCCCAACCTGCGAGAGATTGTCTAAAATCATTTTTATGGCAACATTTCTTTTCTGAGCATTTGATGATGCCAAAGGTATTTCGAGTTGAGCGTTTACTAAAAAGATTTCCGAAGTTTGGCTTTCAGTTTTGGGGATGAGATGGTCGGCGATTTTCTTAACTTCTTCCAGCAATTCCTTCCAAAGAGTTTCTAAGTCATTTTGAGGCCAATCTGAAGGAGTCGTCGTGACGAAATCATTTCCCACCACTTGTGGTGTCATAAATAAACCAACCGTTATTGCAAAAAACGCTTTTTGCTTATCGTAATCGACTACCAGTGGATGGATTTGGAATATCAGGGACATCTCTATTGTTCGACCGCTCACTTCTTCATGGAATCTGATCTCACGGATGTCTATTAACTTATCGATATTCGCCAGTTGCTCCGCGACTCGCTTTGAAACGCGAACTCCATCCTGTAATTCCATGTCATCAAAATCGATCGAAGCCGCACCAATGGAAAAAGGTCGAAAAAGATTCTTCAAGGCTACTCGCCGTGCATTTTTAGGTTTTATTGCATTTAGTTGATCAGAGCGTTCAGCCGGCACAATTGGTGTGTAGGAATCCTTGTATTTTTCAAACCAAACATCGTTTGTAAAAAATTGAAGTGCCATTGTATTGAGATGGCGTACCATGATTTCGGCCAATGTTGAACGAGCCATTTCAGGGTCACAGGTATTTTGCTCAGTTATTTTGCCAGTGACAAGTTTGCTCTGGACAAGATCTCCACCTCGCGGTGCATTCCAATCCCAGTCAACAGGATAATGCAGCTCAACAAACGGATTGTCCCACGTTGTACTCGCCTCATTGGGGTCCTCGATATGTTGCTTAAGGCCGATAAGTCCACGCTTAATCAATGACACGAGCACCTCAATTTGCCAGTGAGGGTGCTCCTTTTCGTAGTCCTGCAAAGAATGTTTTAAAATCTGGATGTATTCATCAGGCCTCCAAGCATGCTTTCCTTCTTTGTCAGGGTTATTTGTCACGCCAATTTTCTCGCAATCTCCTCGTCCAAAATCTCGTGGACGGTGAGCGGGATGATGATTCGATGTTCCTCGCGGAAGAAACAGTCAATCTCGTGCAAAGCATCGCTCGTGTAATCGAATGAAACAAAAAATCCTTTTTCGCACTTCGCCCGCCTCATCGCCGTTTCAAATGCGTCAATATCCGGTCTGCCGGTCTTATGTTTCTGTTTAACCTGCATTGCATAAAAGCGTTCTTCCAGCCCCAGCTCACCAGCCCCCGCCTCGCGAACGTTATCCAAGGCCGAGACAGGGAAGATGCGGCCATCAATTCCTTTGTCGCCGACTTGCACTTTGTTCTTTCTGCCGCCGAGGGCGATGACGGCCCAGTTCTCGAACTCGAACGGGGGAATGGCGCGCAACTTTTCTTCGGTCCAAGGCAGGTCCCGGACGATAAAGCCACGACCAATGGCCCAAAGGTCTTCATCTTCCGGAAAGCCGCAAACTTTTTTATCTTTCAATCGCTTTGCCATGACCCGGCAGGCGGTGGGAGAAATATCAATACCAATCCACTGGCGTTTTAGCTTCTGAGCAGCGACCAGTGCCGTGCCGCAGCCGCAAAACGCATCGAGCACGATGTCGTTTTCGTTGCTGCTGACTTGGATTATTCGTTCCAGAAGCTTCAAAGGCTTTTGCGTTGGATAGCCGAGACGTTCCCCGCCGCTGCTGATGCCGCGAAGCATGTCTATATCGTCCCACCAACTGCTCAACGAAACTCCTTTGCTCTCGTCCAGGTAGCGCTTTTGATAGACCATGCCTGTTTTGCTATAAACTAGTCGGCCTTCTTTCTCCAATCGCTCCATGTTCTCTTTGCTGTAGCGCCACGCCCGAGTATTACCTTTCCAATCAAATACCGGACAGCCTTTCGCTGCGCCGCCCGGGCCGGTCACGTCTGCTTTGTTATAGCGGCGGCCCGTGCCTTCTTCGACATGTTTATACCATGAATCAACGGTGGATTGTGGGAGTGGCGTGAACAGAGCGTTGAACGTGTAGGTGCCGCTTCCGGCGTAGTAAAAAATGCTGTCGTGGACTCGCCCAAAATGCTTTGCCCCTTGGCCAACATCGCTCTTCGCGTCACTCCGTTTCCACACGATCTCGTTGACAAAATTATTCTCCCCGAAAATTTGGTCAAGCATGACTTTGACGTAGTGGCTGGCGTGCCAGTCGCAATGGTAATAAAAGCTGCCGGTCGTTTTGAGGACGCGGGCGAGTTCGACGCAACGCGGCCTCATATAGTCAATGTAAGCCTTGGTTGATTCGTGGCGGTCGTGAAAGGCGCGCTTCTCTTTTGTCTCGCCCCAGAAAACTTCGTAGTTGCGGTTGGAGTTGAAGGGCGGGTCAATGTAAATCAGGTCAACGCACGCATTGGGCAGTTTGGGGAGTTGTTCCAAGTTGTCGCCGCAGTAGATGACGCGGGTGTCGAGAACTGGGGAAGATTTTTGAATTGGTGTCGTGTCGGCACTGCCCGCCGATTTTTCGGGATGCAGGCTTGGCGCCTCACGAGGTTTAGCCTCTGATTTCTTTCCCATGTGCCGACATTAGAGCAAGTCCAAGCCGTCTGCAAGCAGTTGTCAAAGGGCACAAATACAGTCCCGCTTCAGGCCAGGAAAAAGCCGCACCCTGCTCGCTCTGTCCACCAACAAATCCGGGGGAAGGAGACAGGATAAACAGGATGAACAGGATGGAATCATTGGCTCGCTGAGGAGCACTCCATTTTCCATTCCGCAATCCAGTAAATCTTGTTAATCCTGTCAAAAATCTTGGCGTCTTTGCGACTTCGCGCCTTTGCGTTAAAAATGGGTGGTTTTGGGTGCTTGTCAAGAATACATACTTGACATCAAGGCCCCCGACACGCGTTTTGACCAATGTTTGCAGGGGTTTCGTGTTTTAAAAATAGTGGTCATCATGACCTGTACAAATTTCGCAGTTTATGCCATAATTGGAAGAAAACTCTGAATCATGAATCCGATCTGTGAAAATCTGCGTCAATCTGTGGCCATTTCCCCGCCCCGCCTCCGGCCTGAATTTTCCGACGAATTCAGGGTGATTCAAAGCGTTTCAAAGCGATTCAAACCAAAAAAAGAAAAATCTTACCCCAAACCAACACAACTCTATGAGCCGAAATGGAAAAATCGCCCGGTTGCCCGGGCCGATTCGTGAGCAAATTAATCTGCGCCTTCAAAACGGCGAAAATGGCCGGGACATCATTGCCTGGCTGAACTCAAACGACGAGGTCAAGGCCGTGCTGGCCAATGAGTTCGGCGGGCACGAGATC